>Ga0209367_1005334_pt1 | contig 17820 bp, 12 predicted proteins | sample WorMetLIZISLAND2_FD_187412 | JGI IMG/M metagenome (GOLD analysis project Ga0209367, IMG submission 187412) | Marine gutless worms symbiont microbial communities from Max Planck institute for Marine Microbiology, Germany - Olavius geniculatus... ... | reverse complement strand
CCCCCCAGCTGCCCCCAGGAACAATTTTGATGTCATGCCAAGATGTGACTTATTGACAGATATATGCGAGTTTTTTTTGCGTTTCCAACAGTATTAAAAAACAGGCAAATTTGCGGCTTTTATCGCACGTCCAAAAGCTAAAAATATTTCCGCTTCAGAGGGGCTTCCTCCTGACCCCTGACCAGGGGCTCTGCCTCTGAACCCCGCTACAGAAAAAAAATTATTGCCCCCCTGTGCCCTGGCTTTTGCCCTTCTCCGTTGCCCTCTTAGCTTCAGATTCCTAGTGCCACCCATGCCCTCCACACAACTAAATCACGAAGGACCGTTCAACTGCACCATCGAAGAACTTGGGACAATGACAGCTGCAGTTAAATAACAACAAAAACAGCAAGCCTAGTTTCAGCTTTAGGTTAGCAGCAGTGGTTAATTTTAATAAATTTCTTAAAGTAACACACCACGCTGCTCAAGAAGCTTGGACAGCGGCTGATGATGATGAAGTGTGGAGAGTGCAACGGTCCACCGCCGACTACGCGTTCTGAGGATAATGATGACGATAATTACAACGTTTATGATAACACACATTATGAGTCCGTCAAAGAGCTGGCTTACTGAAAACAATGGCGCATTCAAAGTTTTGTAAATGAAAAAATTTCATCCCTCCCTACCGATATTTCCCTGCCTTTCCTCCCTTCTACTTTCTCACTTTATCCCATTTCCCACTCTCACTGCTGTCCCACTTATCTATCTTTTTTGCTTTGTCATTTTTTTCTGCTAAAAAGATCTGAGAATTTGGCAAATTTATATGCGTTGATTACAATTGCCCAAAGCTGGTAAAAACGAAACATTTGTGGCCCACATTTCGAGTCTCGTTTTATGACAGAGCTAGACTTCATATCTAGACTTTATAGTACACAACAGCCTGCAGCCCACCTGTGAGCCAGGCCAGTCTACTTGCATCCAGCATGTCCGTGGTGATGTTAATTGACTCGCCAGGTGTCACTACTGGAGCCTCGGACGACTTGTCAAGACGACATCTCACTGTCACGCTGACCTCAACTAGTTGCCGCTGGTCTTCCATGCCTCCGATCAATTCAACCTCGAACCTGTTGATGACAAATAAAGCACAAAAACGAAGACTTAAAGCTAATTATTTGCATACACTAAAAGTGGGTACAAAGCGAGAAATAAAACTAGAAAGCAGTCAGAGCCCGCACACCTTCGCCAAGGCCATGTTGTTCGCTAAGTGACAGCACCATCTTCGGTTTTGCAGCGGTTTGCCTTATGCCCCATTGAAAGCAATGGTAACGAAAATTTCAAAGTGATCCAGAATCCAGAATTCCTTCCGGATCACCCCCAAAACTGAATCACTGGTAGATTTTGCCATTCCCGACATGCCCTCAAAATTTCAGAAAGATCCTTCCAGAACTTTTTGAGTTATCTTGCTAACGCACAGACAGACAAACAAACAAACAAACAAAGTCTGACAAAAACATAACCTCCTTGGCAGAGGTAATGAAACAAAATAAAATAAACTGAGATAAAACGAAATGAAAGCTGTAGCATGCGGCTGTTATTTTATTTAATTTCTGTAGCTGTTAAAAGCGTTGCGGCGAAGAGCACCGCACTGTAATGACATCATTGCAACTACAATACCTGAATAGAATTGCTGAGCAAAAACTATAATAACGCACTATTACATCATTGTGTAGAATACCAAAGAAATTTTATCCGAAGTGTAATGATTTGCACAAAACAAAACAAAACTGACTTGGTTGAGCAAATGCCAAGAGAAGTATCCTAAGCCTAAACTACACAATGCATCGGAAAAACGGCAGTAACCTGTCATCGGCTGAGAAGCCGGCAATGTCCCATTGTACGTAGATGATCTCACGCGCGTCGACCTGCAACAAAATTACGAAACAAACAGCTCAATATCAACCACAGAACTTGAACAACTGTAGCGTATCAAAAAAAACGTTACCACAGACAAACACGGTTAGATTGTTAATACGACAAATAGCCACTTGTAGGCTCTATCAGCAAAGTTAAAAAATAAGAAAACAAAATTAGGCCTATATTTTTTTGTTGATATCTAGCCACAGTTGCAAAACTAAAAATTGCGGGTGTAAAAACCTATTCAATTTATCCGTTTCTAAACCATTTTTTGCTATTGCTCTATCAGGTCGAAACTTTCATTGCACACCCTTTTGCTTTCTTTTCCTTTTCCAAACCTCTTTAAGTGCATGGTGAAATTTAGTTATTTAATTCAGTAGCAAAACTTGGCGTCACCCGCAAAGACAACTGCAAACAGATAAAAAACAAGACGCGGTCGGTTCACTGCGGAAGTAAAGTCTTTTGTCCACTATTTCCTAATTTTTTCCTTTTTGTCTATTACCAATTTTCGGGGTATCAGAGACAACAGGCCTATTACAAAAATAGTGGATACGGAATCTATTATTATAGTTTTAAACCAGTTGACTGTGTTTGTATTGTTTGCTGTATTTTCTTTTTACAACAGTAGTTAATGATAATCCTATCCCTGTGATGATAAGCAATTAGCTACAGGGCCTACCCGTATAACGGACGATGTTTTCCGTCTGAAAATAAACGATTCGAGTTTATTTAAAATGCCTGCGTTTCATGCTGTTATTGTTTCTTACAGCCCAAATTCCATTACGCCGACTTTGCGACAAAGTCCGCGACTATACAAATCAGGAAAGTCCGCAACACAAATCATGTCGCCGACTTTCATGATTTGCGTTGTGGACTTTCGTGATTTGTGCCCGCGTGTCGCTGACTTTTCCTGTGTATTGTAACGGACATTTAAGCGGTTTTTTTCGCAGACTTGTCACGAACTTTGTCGCAAACATCTCGATAGTTTGTGTCCACGATTTTCATGATTTGTGTCCGCGACTTTCCCCGCGGGGAAGCTTCGGTGAAAGTCGGCGTAACGGAATTTGGGCTTAAAGCCACTTAATCCGGCGTGCAGTCGCCGACAACGCCAATATGGCCCGCAGGTACCTCCGCCAAGGCAATGTTATTCGCCAGGTGGCGTCACCATGTTCACTTTGCCAGTGGTTCCCTTATGCCCCCTTTTACGCAATTGTAACAACAATTTCAAAGTGATCCAGAATCCAGGATTCCTGCCGGATCACCTCCAAAATTGATTCACTGATAGATTATGCCATGCCTGACATACCGTCCACATTTCAGAGAGATCCGTCCATAACTTTTCGAGTTATCTTGCTGACACACAGACAAACAAACAAACAAACAGACAAACAAAAACCGGCAAAAACATTACCTCCTTGGCGGAGGTAATTAATGAAATCTGGACTTAATCGCTGGCACACCTGTGTCTGAGTGAACTCTGTTAGCGGTGTTCCATGGCGGTGCATCAGCTGCCCGTGCGTCGGCTGTCCACTGACACGGTACAACGCCAGGTCCCGGCGTCCATTGGTGACCAGCGGCAGACAGTCTGCACTCAGGACCTTTACGCGATCGCCTTGTACCAGAGACAGAGACGTCAAGGCGCCAGAGAACGACATCCACCGGGGCTCCACGTCGACGATGAATGTCACGTTCATCGCCGGGAACCGTCCGTCAGACACCTGGCCAGAATTCAATCATAGCCTACTCATCACTGACAGTTCAAAGCTTGGCAATACTTAGAAACCAGAAGCTATCAGAACTCTTAAATCTCATGGATAATGGTGTCGCCATCTACCGAATACAAACGTGTAAAGTAAAAGGTCTCGTATTTGCTACAGCGCTTCTTATACAAGTCAGACTCGTGACCAGAAGTGCACTTTGCAATCTCCAAAGTAGCAGCTGATTGGCATGAGCTAACGATACCGCAGCGCAGCGCACTATGAGGCCATTCATAATTGCTCGCATCAGCGAAAAACTGGACCCGCTATTGCACCCTCCTTCTTTTCTCCCCTGTTGGAAAATTGTCGAAAAATCTTACGAAAATTTTTATCCAAAGGTGCAAACTTTGGGGTTGAAAATGTAGGGTAAAATGGTAACTTTAAGCATAAATAATCTTATATGTCAGACATTTCGAGTTGTCTGTCACTACTCTGTCGGAAATCTTCAGTGTTTGTCGGAGAATTGCAACTTTCTGCCCCGTCTACTTTTTTGTAGGTAATTATGATATTACGATGAATAAATCAAGACTGATTGATTAATGACTGAGTGAGCTACAGTTCATCTGATAGACAGAGCTAGTAGTACAACCTGGAAAACGAACGACCCTGATCCGTTGCCGGCATAATGAACGAACTCGACGCGTCCCTCATTAACATCGGCCTGACTGAATGTAAAGACCGGATCTTCCGGTTGTCTGTCGCGCCTGCTCAGACGACCGACTTCCGGTTGTATGATGACGTCATAGAGCAGATTGTGAGGGGATGTGTCGGGGTCAGAGGTCAGGAGATGGTCAGAGGTAATGACCGATGTACAGCCGTCCACGACCGTCAAGCGTGGTCGTCGAGTTATCAGCTGGAATGGACTGTCATTAACCTGTACACAGCGTACTGCAGAGAACACGGAAAGACACTGTAGAAAGATTGTATGGCTGGTGCCTAACAGTAGCAAAACCTTTTGAAATGTTCATACAATCTTCTTTCCAAAGCTTTTACTGAGTCAGCACGTTATGCATAACTTTATTGTAAGTTGTGTTTTCTTTTTGTAAGTCACATTTTTGAAACACTGCAAGTCATTGAACCGTTGTAACTAAAGAGTGCCGTGCTAATCTCTGTTTCTTAGGTAGCCTACCAGATAATGAAATGCCAATCAGCTTGCATTCAGAATTACAGCATATATGGATGAGAGGCCACATCTTTTTCATGATCTGTCTTTGCATTCACTTTGCTTTCAAGTTTCAATGACTTCTACTTACTGAACTACTACACTGTGTCCCAAAAACGTCCCAATTTGTAATTTTACATATTTTCGCCAAATATTACTTTAATGTAAGTAAGTAAGTAAATAAGTAATAGTAAAACAGGAAGCTGCCTGCCTCTATTGGTTAGCGCTGGCAAACGCACACTGAACGAAACAAAGGCAATATAGCAATATAGTAATGAAGTTAAAAGTTACAGTTTACACTTTCGACTTGACTATACCTGCTCGATGACGACTGGAAGTGATATAGTGTGGCTGAAGTACCATCTGCGCGACTGTTGAGTGCCGGGTTCCAGCTGCGGTGGATCACAGATCAGAACCAGACCACCGATAATGGTGTCGTTGTTGACATCCGTGTCGTCATGGAGATAGGTCACGTGACCGCTGCTGACATCTCGCTGAGTGAATGTTGAACCCACGGTAGCATTAATTCCGCCAATCTGAACAAACCACTTCCGATTATCGACGCGATTTTTAAGAAGTAAGCAAGAAAAATTAAAGCGCGATTTAGCAGTTAGTCCTAAAACGTCGCAATTTGAACACCCGAACAAAAAAGCGTATTCACTTCTCCAAACCCAAACCGAGACGACCTAATTTTGCAGGAAAATTAACAAAATTGTTGTTATCTCAAAAATGACAAGGACCAAAAAATTGAATTTTAGATTTTAGTTGGCACAGAAAAAAACAGCCATTGCCACCTGAAGGACGCCGTTGACCGGTGTTTCTTTGACGATGAAGAAAAGTTCGAAGTCTTTTGCCTTTGTTGGCGGAACGACATCCATGATGGCTTGTTTCAGCGGAGAGATGTCAATATTGTCAGGCGTGATTTGCACAGTCCCGCCCTCCGCCACACCCACTGGGCGTGTCTGCACGATCAGACGATGCTGATTGGCTGAAGTGAGATAATCAAGCGAGATATCGACCAACACCCTTGTAAACATACAGAATATCAGAATATTTCAGCACTCCGTGAAACGAGTGACACATAAAAATTAAAATTGTCTTATAACGCAAAAAAATGTTCAAGAGTTTAAAGGATAAAAAGTGTGTGTACGGTGTAACTATTTGTGGAAAACCATCTCAGCATCACCTGCCATATGTATCACGTAGTGTCACCTACCATCCATCACAGGTGAACGCGCCTCACCTTAACCTTGGCCAAGCAGATCGGTAGACAATTTACCTAACCCGGACAGATCGAAGGCTGAGTTGGCATTAATGGTTAATTATAGGCATAATACTGAAATGGTTTTCGTGTCCGCATACAGTCACCCGTAGTAAGCACTCGACAGTAGTGATTCGACTACGAGTAGAACCCGCGAAATCGCTCGATCGTACGTGCAACCTCCTTACCAATGCACCATGAAGCCGCTTCGTTATCTTGTTTTCAACGAAGCACATTTGTGTTGCCATATTTGAGTTGTAACGGGTCTTGTTGTGACGACAAGTGCTGTAGTTGTAGCCTAGAATATTATACTAGTCCACGTTAACTTTTTTCAAGTCTGGAGTAACCATGTATTTTGTCAATTTGTTAGTTTGTGGTATCAAAGGTCAAAGTTGGCTTCTAACTTGAAAACAAAGAGACTTAGGAAGGCCTATAGGAAAACCACCGAAATTGGCGCAAACGTTCTCCGAGACTGGAGTAGGCCTAATCAGTTTGCCGACCTTCAGTTCACAATGTCAAAGATCAGGGTTGCAGGGTCAGTTGCCACCGGGTCGGGTCGGGTCGTGGGCCAATTTGTTTGATCCGGTTCCATCTCTGCTATAGGCGGACGATGGTACAGTATGTCAGCACTGGGCCAAGCATATTGCTTGGTTTTGTTTTTGTTGACTGTCGCGCACTGGTGCTATGAGTCCTTTTGTCACACACAGATTCACTGCAAAAAGCGTATTCTTTCATTTTTCTTATAGATGTCTGCGTATCTGTTCTAGCAGCAGTCCGAATTGGAAGGACGGACCAGTCGAAGATGACATAATCACTATCTCTGGCACTCAGACAGATATTACTGACGCGACGCACTACAGCAATGCTGTAGGCGTCTTACACGGTTGTCGTCTGTCGTCGTTTGTCGTCCTCTGTAACGGGTGTATTGTGGCTAAACGGTGCAAGATAGGGCCTACGTTGCTATTGATCACTAATAGGAAGTCGAATACTGGCTTTCAAATGACATTAAAATCACTGACTTTGAATGACCTTGAACACACTATGGTGTGTCAATCGTGCAGTATTGTGGCTACACGGTAGGTCACAATAACCATCACAACATGCATAGAACGTGACAGTCTTCTAAGTTAAAAGCCTGTTTTCTTGTATAATGTTTTTGACAAAACAAAGCTGAATATTATTTGTTTTAGTTTTATGCCTGACTGACTTGTGGGATAGCGGCTGTGCACCCGCGGTGCTAACGGTGAGTTGGAACTGGTCTTGTAGTGACGGCCACTGCTGCTGGTTGTGAGACAATGTGTTATCCCAGCTCAACCAAGACCAACTGTCATCACCGCTCGTCACAGCAACAGTGGCGCTGTTACTGTACGCGTACATCACAAGACCAGAGTCGATCTGTTGCTGTGTGAAACTTGTGGCTTTCGCCTCACTGCCTGCCAGAACTACACGCGACACAGTAATACCCCGTTTACACGATCAAGCAATCATCAAGCAAACATCGAGCAAACATCGAGTAATTAGAGCACACGTCGTGCATGTGTATCTTGAATGCATTTGCTAGATGTTTGCTTGATAATTGCTCGACGTTTGCCTGGTCGTGTAAACGGGGTATAAGTCAGTAAGTACTGTACATTTCTTTGTTTCAACAGCTGGAGAAATACTGTTATTAGATTACGCCGCGTTATAATGTGCAATACATTTTGTGCGAAATACAGCACTAAAGCAGGCGCACATAAAACATAGCTTACTTGTGCTAAAAACAAAGTCAGGCCTGCGTTGTAGCCTAAATTTTGTAATGATGCTTGCTGCACACAAGCGAAGAAAGCAGTTTATTGGTAAGTTAGCAGACAGTAACAATATCACATAAGTTAGAGAAAAAAATGTAAAAATGTTAAAAGCGTTTTTACGAAGAAAACGTTTGTAAATGTTGAATAAAAACATGAACCTTTTTTTACTTCACACAGCCTATTGAAGTACATTGTTTGCGAGTAGTTTTTTCAGAACTGAAAATACGCTTTTAGACACGCGTGAAAAAAAAACTATAAAGGTGTTCGTGAAAGAGCATATCTCCGCCAATGCAGAAGTTTTCACAGGAGTGCGCCACTGTTCCTACCGGTTGTGTGACATGTGGAGATGATGATGAGCCATCGCGTACACAAACACACGGAACGATGGACAGAACGACCAATCTCTTAAATTCCTCCACTGTTCACTTCGTTTCATTGGCGGAGATAACAAATAAGAAACAAAGATCGAATAAGTTTAATAAGCAAACTTGATTCATGGATCGATTAAAAGCGTATTATACCTAAACGACCACGGGTAGGGGACTGCTGAACGCTGTAGATAATCGGTCGGCGATGTCGCGGGTTGTTGGTGCTGGCGTTCAACTGTGCCGCAGTGATGACGCACGCTGACACTGAGGATGATGGGAACACCCGGAGTGGTGCTGGTTCCGATATAGTGGCTGCAGCTATGGACAGCCGTGGATAAATGACTTTCACCGGCATCATCTGATCGCCCAGAGTGTGTAGACCGTCGGTCAGGTCGAACTGAAAAAACCCATCGCTTGAGCCGGCTACGACACAGTAATTATAACGGCTGTAATCACGGCCGAATTGACTAAATCAATTACTTTGGTTTTTTTATTCACAAAGTCGTATTAAAGACAGATGGATTGACGGGTTCGCCTCCCAACGAATTCAACTCCTCTTCCCAGAAATTTTGCGATTTTTTGCATGGCAAAAAAGTGATTTGCATTGTACCTATAAACGACTCAAAGATATTGCCACGGAATGCGTTTTGAAAAGTCTTGCTCTAAACTCTAGGGCTGGTTGTGAGTAGACGAAAATGACTGGAAAAGGGAAGAAAGACAAAAACAGGGAAAAAGGCGTGGTGAGAAATATGGAAAAAAGCAGAGGAAAAAAGTCAATAACATGGAAAAGGGAAAAGAGGATACAAAAATGGGGAATTGGAAAGAGAAAGATAATGGGGAAGAACGGTAGCCCAACCCCCTGAGCGAAAACACGGGCTAAGCAAGTAAGCTTAATGTACGTAAATAAAGCACTTACTGCATAAAATAAACACAAGTGCAAACAGAGCCACGATCATGGCTGTTATAAAGGGGGCGTTGAAAATGCAAGTAAGGAAAATGTAAGTAAAAACCAGATCATTTTGCACTGATGGAAAATGCAAGTTAGGAAAATGCAAGAACACGTCTGTACATATTTTTTCGTATTTTATGCAATTTTACTGGTTTTGGCTAACTGGAAGAAAGTTTGATCAATTTGACCGAAGCAATCGAATGCTTAGGTCCATCATCCATGGCACCGGAGATCATCGCAGATTAGTTCAGGCCACAGAAATAACTCAAGCAGGCTAGTAACCTGCTGTGATCTGCATGATGTAATCTTCAGTGCCACAAACTGATTTCTAGTCACTAGAAAGCAATTTCTCGGATCTGCTGTTAATTTGCGGTTGATCTGCGGTTTTCAGGCAGACCCGCATGCTTTTTAAACTCAAAATTTGAGTAGCATTCGGTGAGTTACGCAGAATTATTCATTTGGGAGTCTCAGATCAAAGCTGGGGATGTAAGTTCTAGAGCTAGGAGATGGGGGTCTGAAGACTGTGCCCCCAGCAACGTCCAGGGGCACAGCCCTTGGTCAGAGAACGAAGCCCCCCTAAAGCCGAAACACTTTTGGCTTTTGAACATTCAATGGATACCGCAAATATGCTATGTTTTCTAAAATTTGGAAACTAAAAAAATCAGATCTTGCGGTTGGTTTTTTTACCAAAAAAGTTTAATAAGCCACAGTTTGATACAGTTTACTGTGCGTTAATGAAAAGTAATAAAAACAATATGAGAAATAACATAGGTTTCACCGAATACATTTGGTTTCAACCACAACACCCCCTGGTATCTTTTTTGTTGGGGGTGTCAAGATTTTAATGGGGGTATACACCCCTCCACAGGGAGGCTGTATAATTCCATGGTAGTATTTGCTACTTACTTTGTAATTTTGGCTGTCCCTGAAGTGTCACCACCTATGACAAACCAGCTTCTTTGATCGAAACCATCGCATTGTCATTAATCCAATTCTTTACCTGAATTTAGATCAAATATGACGAACGTTTACCTACCTCCGTGGACGAAGACGACCAGCTTTCTGTCGATATCTAGCTGGGTAAAATTACTGATCGGTTTCAGATGTTGATCCACTTTTGCCAGGTGACCGTTAGTCGGGCCGTGTGTGACGATGAACAATAGCGTTTCTGGTCCGCTGTCGGCGTCCTGCGCCGCCACCACTTTCCGGTTTAGCGGCGTGACGCCACCAGACCACGCCTCTAAGGGCGTAACCAACGTGAGACTGGGCTGCTGATCGTTGATTGGTCGAACGTTGACAATGACGTCACGTGGAACAGACCTGAAATAGGTCGGCGGCTGTCGGAGGCTGCGGGCCGCGATGGTGAAATTGTCACGCTGCATGTCGCTACCATCGTGCTCGTAAACTACCTTCAGAGATTGAATCTAAAAGCACAGTCGTAAGTAAGTAAGTAAGTAAGGTCCAGTGGCTTAATACGTTTACTTGCCAATCAAGACAGCATGCCATAAAAACAGACAAAAAGACAGACAGAAACAGTCAAACAGACAGGCATACACGTATCTCGATTGGGTCGGTATCAAGTGATTACTATTAGGATGTCTGTAGACAGGTAAACCCTTTTCGTATATAACCAACACCAAGGTCAAAATAAACTCAGCCTTTCATTCCTTCGGGATAAGTAGGCCTTAAATCAAATACTGTTTTGCTTGGCTATTGTTAAGCAAGATGCGTTTGTCATGTGTCGAGTGGTAGGTAACACTATGTGATCTCATATGGCAGGTGACGCTCTGCAGATGTGCGAGGAGATTCACATAAACAGCACACTCTTTAACTTATAACCCTTTAAATAAATGCAGCAATCCCGATAATGATGACGATGATGACAGCGAGCCTGAACCTAGTCAACTACAGCACACAAAAAAATTTAACGAATATCAAAACTACGACCTGAAAAACGCGTTTACTCACCTCTGAGAGAAGAAAGCTCGTTCTGGCTCGTAGTTTCTGTCCGCTGATTATCTGAATCCGACCGTGAACCGGAAGTCGCACAACGACAATCTCTACGTCGCCCACTTCGCTGCCATATTGAATTCTAAGCTGGTTCTCCGTCACGAACGCCCTCTCGCCCTCCGCCACCGACACGTTCCCGGAGACTGACAGCGCGATTGCGGTCCCACTCGGTTTCACTTCGATCTCCAGCCAAACCTCGGACCGGATGACGTCATCATCACGTGATCTGACCGCGGCCGACAATTGGATGGAATCGGACAGGTGGGCGGGGTCAACGTGCAAATAGGTCATGTGGTCGAGAGTGAGGTCGCATTGTGAAAACGAGGCTACGGTCCGATTTCCGGTTCCTTTCAGCAGTTGTCCGTATCTTGGAGCGGTCATCACAAAGTACGTGATATTAATCGGTTCGGAACAATGGGCACATGATGCGTTCAGATGACTTGGGGTTATTATCGCAGATCCAAGTGCGTGATCAACCACGAGCTTTTCGACGAGGACAGCTGGTGGCGGTAAGACGGTGGATGGCACCTCTACAGCTGGCAAACCTTCCGCAGTTACCCTGACGTTCACTACTCCGTGGACGCAATGCGAGTCAACGCAGACAACAAACGCAAACCGATCATGGACACTGTTGTCGTTGTTGTAGTCGTTGTCTCTGGTTTCCTGGTGGTGGTATCGGATCAGCCCACTCTGTAGATCGGCCGCAGTGAACAGTATGACAGACTCACGCACTCGAAGCAACGAACCGGACCTGGGCGCCTCGCTTATCTACAACGTTGTCAAACGAACACTCAGTGTAAGCGAGAAGAATCTAAACTATTTTAATGCCAATAACGTGCAGTGTTCTTTAGTAAGTACCAGCGGTGTAGCCTAGTAATACAATTACAAGAATATATCATGTATAGTTCATTAGCATTAAGATGCCATGCTGTTTAATGCCAGGGCCTGGTTGATATCATAGATGTTAAAAACATTGATTTGCAAATAAAGAACATAAAAACATGTTTTATTAAACTTTTATAAAAAAAACATTATAAAAACATGGATAAAAAACATTAAACTGCAAATGTTTCCAATCGGTAATTTTTTCGCCATTATACATGCAAAGAATATCTAACTCAGCTAATTACAAACAAAACCTAACATTTGTAAAGACTAAAAACCGGAATGTACTGAATGTACACATCAAAAGCAGCTAAACGCAATTTGCCCATGAGAAATAGATCACATTTGTAATTTTGTACGTTTATGTTTTAACAAGAACAAAAAACAGGACATTAAAAATCACAAATACATTTAAAAATACAAAGAAAACATAATAAAAAATACAAAAAAACATTAACAAAATAAAACAAACATAAAAACATGTTTTTTATAACTTTTATAAAAACATAAAAAAATGTTTTTTTACATCTATGGTTGATATCCAGTGTCGATATAATTTTACCAAAAGTCACCAAATCATGACAGTATTTAATATTTGATCACTGTCATTTTAATAACAGACGCTGTATAATGTACCTGAAATAGTGGCTAATGTTTACTTCATTTTAATACGGTTTTAGTTGTTTCGACGCAGTGTGATAAAATGGCACACGCAGACCTGGAAGATGATATCCTCGGGTTCGGCGTCGATGTTGGTTGCGAAACCAAGGCTGACGTCAGACACAACGACCGACTGACCAGCAGCGACTGTTAACCGGCTGCCGTTACCTGCCGTTACGTACGCTTCACTGGCACGAACCACCAGAGTGCCGGTCACGAAGTGCAGCCCGTCGTTGACCTACACGATGTCGCCAAAATCAGCTCAATGAGGAGAGCCAGCTACTGATAACGAGTCACCAATAGTCTTCTGGCATACCAGCAGATGTAGGTAGGATGGGTGGAACTTAAATCTTCAGTGAGTGCAATGAGGCAGTAATCGAAGACGACTCTTAGCACATACTGAACAGGAAAACAACTACGTAAGTAAGTAAGTAAAACGTAAATTTCTATAGCGCATAACGTTAGAAATAACCTCTAGTGCGCTGGTTAATAAGCACAGTGTTGCAACCAATAAGCTTACAATTTAAATATTAATTCCGATATTGAAAAAAAATTCACTATTTATAGTAGAATTTCAGTAGTCAATAGCAATCATTTAAATGTTACTAAGATCACAAAGGCCTACCCATAAAACTATGATGTTCTTCAACCAGCTATAGAATATTGTACAACCAATTTCAAAACAAATGAAAAAAATTAATGTTGATCCTATATGCCCACGTGACTAAAAGCGCATACAGAGCGACGTAACTGAACTGAACTGAACCGGCCAATGGGCGAGCAGCAGTTCAGTTCAGTTCAGTTACGTCGCTCTGTATGCGCCTTAACGTTAGCATCACATACCCACAGGACGATGACGTTTTCCGGTCTGCTGTAGTGATGTACGTAGACCCGCCCCTCGTTTACGTCGACCTGGGTGAAGTGATATAAAGCGGTCCAGCGATCTTCTGCCAATACAAGCTCCACTGTCTCCGGCTCTGCTTCCCAGGTGAAGTCAAGACGGTCAGTATCCATATCGGCGTCAACGTATTTCAAATGCTCCGGACCCAAGCGCCGGCCGACGCCAAAAACCACGTCCAAAGCCGCTTCGTTCACCCTCCTTGGAACGTTGTCGTTCTGCAGCTCGACATCGATCGAGAACCAGCCGTTGAATACTACTTCCGGTGGGAATTTTTCAGCGAAAGTGGTTTCGAATACCGAAAAACGAAATGAATCGTTTCTCGTTTCCGTGTCATCATGCCGGTACCCCACTTGGCCGGCGACGATGTCGTCCATGCTGAATTTCGTCGCCGAGTTCCTTTTGGACGGTATCGCGTCGCCGCTGTTGTTTCTATTTCCGGTCTGCGTCAGCTGCAGCACAGATGTAAAATCGTTCCACAACAAATAACGTTGAAGTCTTGAAAACGTTAGAAAAATGGCATGAACAAAAAACGTTTATAAACGTTGTGAATTTTGTTTTGTGCTTTTCGTATTTTAAACTTGTTTTTGCTTTGTTTCTTTCTCTACCACTGTGGTGAATAAAGATGTATATATAAACGTTAACCCTAAATTGTTCAACTTTTTGCTTAATACTGTAGGTGCAGTATACATGGAATTTTAAAAACGAGAGCTTTATTTAATTTCAATTCAATCGTGTGGTATTAACTATCATTAAAGTTACTAAAAAACAAATGCCACCATGATCTAATAATTTGTTTCTGTGGTTTAGAAAAGTGTTTTTCAAATTTTTTGTAAAATGTTTAACAAACGTCGTTTAAAAATCAAACAAAAAACGTTAAGATAATAAACAAGAAATCTGAGCTATTGCTCATGAGACGCGCGAGAGCCTATAGCAGTTCCTGTTCGCAGGTAATCTTGGTCTATCTCTATCCATTTCGTCGCAATTCACTCTTTTGCAGCCAAATATCGCCAAAAAAATCACTAAAAACAAATGTTTTTAGGGTTTAAGGTCAATCAATGTCATCAATGTTGACGATTCTAAGAAGCCCGTCGCCAGTGCTTGTTATCTTAAGCAGCATGTCTGTGCCTATCTACAACCATTTTCACGCTAGACAAGTGAACAGCAAATAAATAACCACTTTTTGGAGGGGTACCCCTATTTGACACCCGCATGTGCAGACATCCTTGAACCTAGAGGCTCCGGACTTAAATTGCTAAAATCTACATTCAATGCTGAAAATTTATATGCAGGTTGCTCCAGCCATTTGGACGCAATTCACTCATAAAATGTGTGTCGCAGCCCAAAATCGCGAAAAATTCACTAAAACCCCCTATTTTGGGGGTTCAAGGTCATTCAAAATCCTCGACGTTGACATTTCTAAGAAGCTCGTTGCCAGTGCTTGTTATGACAAGCAGCATGTCTGTGCCTATCTGCAACCATTTTCACGTTAGAAGAGCCAATAACGGTACAATAACGCTTTTAAGGGGGCCCTCTAACTCCCCTTGTTCGTGGGGACCCCCTCCACCCAGTGGCATAAACTTTTGTCACAAAATACTAAACTCTAAGCTATCATACGGTGAAAACCAGAAGTCTCTATCTCACCTAAGCTCTGATCGGTACCGGGTTGTGACAGACACCAAGACAGAATTACCATAGCTAATACGTGCTATAGCTACCTATGCTAGCTCTCGTGCGTAAAACAAAAACGTAGAAAACGTAGGAAAAATTTTTTTAAAAACGTACAAAACGTTTGTTACATTTATAAGCTGTAGAACCCCATGCCGTGGCGGACTGGTGACCGAAAATTTGAAATTTCGCCGATGCTGCTGTCCATTCGTTACAATAACGTTTAGCATTTCGGGGCCGATTATCGCACTTCCTCCTTCCTCGACGTTGCTAAGCCCGACGTTGATCAGTCGAAGACTTCCGGTGCCCGCTTCGTAACGAAGGTACAAAACATGGCGACGGCGACCGGAACAGGGAGACATCACGTCGAATTCCACCGTATCGTTAACTGCAACATCGTCAGTTCGGTACATCCGGTAGACGAGCCGGCCTTTGTCGATATCTGCTTGCGTGAAACTGTCACCGGAAGTTAATTTATGCCGACGTTGGCGCCGATTTCGTTCCAACAAGTCGCCGAAGCGTGGCTCTGACCGTATACGGTATATGACATCGTCGGGCGTATGCTGACTTAGACTGCTGACGTAACGCAGCTGACTGGAACTGATAATCTGCGGCCCACAGATTCACACAGACATTGTCATCATAAGATTTCTTTTACGTTTTGTCTTGAGTCCATCGTAAGACAGACCGAAGTTAAGATGATGTCCTAAGATCATTGTACAACATGTTTTAAGCTACCTGAATTCACAGAATTTCTATTAGATGATCGTAAAATTTGTCAAACACAAAATTGCAAGATGTTGTTTTAAGACACGTTTTGAGAATTTTAGAACAGGTTTCACAACTAAAAAATAGCTTAATTCTTTGCTATTAGTACCTCGTCACATGAGAAATTACTGAAAATTGTACTTAAGTAATGTAGCACATTACTTTTCCTTTGTTACTTTACATCAATGCCTAAGACACGTCGTAAGCGTTCTGCAAATTGGTTCATTGTTTTAAGACGACCGACCGTAAATGTGAAAACTGTCTTAAGATAATCTTAACACCATCTGTGAATCAGGCACCTGGTCTTGATCCGGGGTCTGCACAGTGACAGGCCGATTGTTCGCCGCTTCTGTGGTGCAGTCGACGATCGTCAACCGGAAGTGGTATTCCACCTCGGACTCCGCCCTCTGTCCCGCCCCCACCGCCAGAACCCGGAAAAGGAAATAATCCTCCCGTGAGAGGGAGTCGTCTTGGGGGTCGCTAACATAACGTACGCGCCTCTCGTTAAGCTGAGTTTGAGTGAACGAGGAAGCAACTGTCCACATCCGGTTGTCGATGTTCTCAAGGTCATTCGGCGCTTGGTACTGGACCAACTTTTGCAACTCGCCGTGGAATGGAGGTTCGACAACCTGACAACAATATCAATTGATCGATCAACCATTTAAGTTTAATTCACGCTACACGGCCCATACGAAGAAATGACAAACACATACATGCACATACAAAAAAGATAAGAAAAAAATACAAAAAATAACACTACACTACTACTAGGCCCAGTTTTCGGATCTTTCGGTTTCTTTAGTTAACTACTCAGTTAGTAAACTGTCTGTTAACTTTAACTCACTAGTTAAGTTTGTTTGCGCTTCTGAATGTTTTGTTCAGAAATGCGCACAAACTTAACTAGTGAGTTACAATTAACAGACGATTTACTAACTGATCGGTTAACTAAAAGATCCAGAACCAGGGCCTTAATAACTACAATGTGTGATAGTTTCCCATATCTGTACCAGTCAGCAACCACCTATTAAGCAAGTGATCAAAAACAGTCCATACAATAAACCTGACTTATGGCAAAAACACGAAAAAAACTTAACTACAGTCATAGTAAAAAAAAAATAACAGTAATAGCTCACTTGGCAAATCAAATGAGTGTGGAATCAATTATTCTAGGAAAAAATCATGTCGCGACCTGGTAGCGAAGGTCGAGCGCCAGGTAGGGGGCGTTGGTGTAGAAAGCGAGCATGTCTGCACCGATTAGGACGCTTCCAGCGTGCGGCACACTAGCTCCTGTGTTGACTACGGGTGAGACGATCAGCGGAAGACCTCTAACCGTCAGTCTCCTTACTCCGCTCGCGTCTTTGCCGTCCGTGGCGTCCAACAGAAACGAGTGGACGGCGGCGCCTCGATGCACGTAAAACACGCGACCTGACAAACCGTGGATGCAACAAACGTTTTTAAACGTTTTTTTGGTTTTGTCAACGTTTATTGACAAGAAATTTGAGCAAAGCTCATGAGACGCGCGAAAGCCTACAGCAGTTCCTGTTCGCATGTAATCTTAGTCTATCTCCATCCATTTCGTCGAAATTCACTCTTTTGCAGCCAAAAAATCACGTTAAATCAATATTTTAGGGTTCAAGGTCATTCAAGGTTATCGATGTTGACATTCATAAAAAGCTCCTCATCAGTGCTTGTTATGATAAGTAGCATGGCTGTGCCTATCTGCAACCATTTACACGCTAGACAAGCCAACAGAG
>Ga0209367_1005333_pt1 | contig 17826 bp, 7 predicted proteins | sample WorMetLIZISLAND2_FD_187412 | JGI IMG/M metagenome (GOLD analysis project Ga0209367, IMG submission 187412) | Marine gutless worms symbiont microbial communities from Max Planck institute for Marine Microbiology, Germany - Olavius geniculatus... ... | reverse complement strand
TGCTAAAACCTGACATGACTGCTAGTTCTAGACCTATATTAGATGCTGCTAATGCTTAGCCTCTGAGTACTGGCAGTGTCACTGTCAGTTGTCACAATAAACAAATTCCACACAAAAGTACAACTAATTGATAAAACGTTCGTGGGTTAATCTTCCCAGCTCAGGTGGGGAAAGCTAGGGGGAAGCTTTCCCCCCTTACCTAAATTGGAGACAGTTTGTCTCCATCCCCCCCTCTGTGGAAGGCCCTGAGTGGCGTAGCCAGAAATTTTAATTGGGGGCCTCGCCTCTCTTTCCCTCCCCTTTCCCTTTTCGTCCCCCTTCCTTTTTTTCCTTTTTTACCCCTTCTCTACTTTCCCCTCTTCTCCCCTCTTTCTTTCCTTTTTCTTCGCTTAGGACTGCCTAAAATCTAGCTACAGAGTCTGAAGAGCGCTGTCAGCTGCCCTAGAGGCGGAGCCTCAGCCGAAATCTAATTTGGTGCATTTTAGCTTTAAAAGATGAAATCGAGTGGAAACAATTTTAATTATTTTCCCGAGAATAAACTGACCAAATTGGCAAGTGTGATGCAGTTTAAACGTATGCTTGTTTTGTTTGTAGGACTGGGGGGCTGGGCCCCTGCCTCCCCTTGTCTACGTCACCGGGTGGGATCATTGAGATGGTTGCATTCTGTCTACTGCAGCTTCAGCTGTATCCAGCAGCTTTTGCTTCTCGATTGCGTAGATGAGGCAATTCTGCACGCTCCCGGCCGGCGTGTAAATGGAGTAAAACGACTTTCCAGCTAACGGCAGCAAAAAACGTCGCTTCGCCGACGGATATCAGCATAAATTGACCTTTCGCAGCTAGGGCTGTCAAGCGGAGTATACAGTTGCGGCAAAAGCCATCGAGTGCAGTATGCGTCAGAACTGTTGATTTGGCTTGCGTCTAGAGTCTGGACATTGTGTTAAATGCTACTTTTATCTTTATGCATCCAAAGACCACTACTGCTCAAGGCCAAGATCAAAACCACAGAATTTTGTTCTTGAGGTGTTCTGGAGTTCGAGGACAGTCCTCCAGGATCCCGTTTTTGGCTCTCATCAATCTATTGTATCATCATATCACTGAGAAACTGTGGCGTGTAAACCGACAATCAGTCGTGTCTAATTGTTCCCTCCTCTCTCTCTCCCCGGAGCTTCTCTTGTATACGATATATGTGGGTCTCTCATATGTCTGTGTGACTATATTGATTACTTATACAGCGTGTTCATGCATGTTTTTATCGGTTGATCGATGGTCCACGGTGGACTCATTCATGTCGCTGGCTGCTGCTGCTACGTGACTGACTTGGATGATGTGCTTGCTCGCCGAGCGCTACTGTTTACAGCAGTACAGACAGACTGAGACAAACCTTGATAAAAACGTGAGCGGCATTAAGCTTCTTATTGACTTATGGATATGCCGGGCGACCGCAGCCGGTTTACCAACATTGTCCGTTCTTCTCGCTGTAGACGAATACAAGCATATGGAGACCGACGGAGACAGACAGTCACAGACAAAGACGGCAATGCAGTGCTCGAGGAGTTAATGCAGACTTCAGCTAATATCGTATTACGAAATCACGCAATCATTTTGCTTGCTTACTTGCCGGCCATTTCTTCAGCATTCTGTGTTTTTCTGTTGACGTACCCGTGCAAATTTTTTATGCAGTTGACCGTGCGGTAGTTTTCACAATAACAATGGAAACAAAATTTGCAACCTCAAGATTCGTAAACGAAAATAACACACTGTTGAATATGTGTGATCAGTTAGCAGTACTTCTGTAAAAATGTTGGCTTAAAAATTTTTGGTGGTCTATCTAAATAATGACGAAACGTCATGGTGTCACGTCACTTTTGAAACACCCTGTATATGTATGGAGTTTGATACAATCTGAGACATGACGAAAGAGAGAGAGAAAAAAATGGCGACGTATAGGCCTATACAAAAATGTCCGGTGGCTGAGCCGTGTGCGTGTTTATGGCATCAAATTACCAGAGAGTGCGAAAACGAATAAACAAGACTGAACCTCTGGCAATAGAACGAAACGTTGGAGTAAAATAAGACGAAGAAAAAATGCTTCTGTCGATTGACATTCGTTGCCACTTAGATTATGACTGCTTCAACTTAACAGTGTGCAGGCGCAGTCGGCTAAAGCTGCCGCTGTTCTTGCCATTGTAAATCAGTGAAAATATAACCACAGCTGACAACGAGCCATCGCAGACTGGAACGAAACTTCAAACGAGAACCTAATGCACTGGTATATAAAATACGCAGCCACTGTCGGCATAAAACATACTAACTAGGAAAATATGTCAGTCCAGTGTCGACATATTATGCCGCCGTCCTCATAGTTTCGTCACCTGCGCAACCGGAACTCAAACCGGACTAACCCCGACCTTTGACCTTTGACCTTTTGAACTAAAAATTGACCTACCTGTTACTTTTACCCTATGGAACGTTCACACCAATTTAGCCCTGTATTGGACGTAGATAAAGACAGACGGACGGTCAAAACCCGTGATGCTGTCTATTAAGACGGCATCATCAAAGCTGCAGTCGACAGGCAGCTATAAAATCTGACCACATGGTGCATTCCGAGTGTAAGCTGTTTAATTAATCTCTGTGATAATAATGGTCAGTTAAACCGGATCGAATAATCCAGGAGGTTCTTTAACTGGAAGTATCTGTATCTGCTAAGAATTTAGGGAGTTAAGACTCGCTCTAGAAATAAGAATCTCTAGTTGCGCAGCTTGGAATTCCTTGACGCTTTCACTAAGTATTCCGGTAAGTTGGTAACCGGTCGCTGAACAGCCTAAACGTGTTTCACAAAGTTTCTCTGTATTGCCTGGTTTAATCATATATACTGTATACCGATTTAATAGTAGTCGGAATGGATGGAACATTTTGTCTTATTGAAAACTACGAGTATGGCAACTCGCGAATACCGTTTGTGCGGCGATGAATTGCGGTCGAGTTGATTGCGTCGATAAACGCGCCTGCAGATCTATAGGCCTACCAATGCATGCTCGAGAGATCCGGCCGATTATAAGATTAGGTCTACCGACAGTTCCGAATCGAAGAGGATCGTCCCGGACTATAAATGCCAGTAGCTCTGATCGATTTGCTGTATAACCAAGCTACCTCAGACACGTTTATTGACTCCAATTAGTCCGCAGCACGTTTTACATGCATGAAAATAACGTTCTAGAACAGTTTGTTTATTTGCATTTATCGGACTGTCTTCGTCTTCGCACGTTTCTATATCTTGTATAGTTTTGCAGCAGCCGCTATTACCATTTGCAATACCCTTTCTTTGCACATTTGCAATAGTGTTTCCATCATGCTGTTTTCGCTGTTCGGTTGCAAACTCAAAAGCTTTTTTAGATAACTTGTAGCCTTTTAGGTTGACCATCTTAGTCAATAGCGATGTAGCAATTGTTCCTCTCCAATTTTATTACTTTTTTCGAAAATTTTCGTTCAAAATGCAAAATTTGGAGCTTGCAGAAAGTTAGAAATCTTTGTAAATCCATAACTGTGAAGTATGTCGATTCTGATGCTGAGCATATTAATTACGAACGCTAATAGGAAGATCAGTAAAGTCGGTGTGTTATGCTTATGCGTCGAACGTTGCAACAAAGTGATATTTCGCGGAGTCCGTATACCATATTTTTATTACGTGCGTGTAGTATGGCCGAGATCATGATATATACATCTAGTTCTATATTGCTGGCAGCGGATGGTGCTGCTTTGCAGTATAACAGTAGGCCTACGTGGTTTGCGGGTTATTGAACGATGCTACGCCGCTGCACGTTTTAGCCGACGGCATCACGCTATCCTTGCACACTGCGTCTGCTTGGCAGTGTTACTGCCATGCCCGATCTCATTACAACGGTCAAGTTTTAACACTCACAGTGAGTTCTATTTTTTTTGCGATCGCAGTGCCGTGCGCGGGAGGGAAAAGCCTCTATAAAAATTTAGTTAGAAAAAAAGACAGATGTGTTTATTTCCAACTGCAAACCTGGGATGAATGATCATTGTCAGCCACGGCGAGATCAAGGACATGATCGAGACGACTAAGGGCAGCCTACGTGGAGGGGCGAAATATCTCTTGGGCAAAATCTATCCAAAATCATGCGATAACAACTCGTGTGACGGCCGAAGCGTCCGGAGTCCGGATTCGCTATATGGGAAGCTTACCAACCTCGTCTTTGGTTTTCTAGTTATAAGTTTATTAAGGAAAAATAGAAGCAGGGCACCCTTTATATCGAGCATGTAGTTTCTGCGTGCGACATTCGTGTTTCTGTTTATAATTTCAGTATAGGCCTATATTCTGTTTGAAGAGTTTCCGACACCGAGACATTCTCTGCAGGTGGAAAATGTAGCCTACATGTGCAAGAAATCGTTTTCGCCGTTAGTTTGGTGCTTGTGTTATTCGTCGGAAAGTGGGGATTAAATGCGGAGTAAGTTCGCGTTTCGTCGTTGTCACAGCAAGCCATCGTCCGGTCGGTCGGTGAAGAGTGTATATGTAGCATGCATGACTAAACCTGGTCTCTTTATCATGCATTATTTGTGCGTCGCTCGCCGGATTACTTGGCGCTCAGCACGCACTGCAGTATTCCATCTCACATTGTGTTCTCGTCGTCGTCGTCGTCATTAAACATTCGGAATCATTGTCACCGGCTGTAAGCCTACATGTATGTTCTGCTACAGTCTGTCCTGTTGTATACTACTGAATGCTGGTCATCCAAGCACTATTGCTTCACTTCAGTTATATATAACTGATAGATTGATTCGTTTTGAAAAAGTGCACTGAGTTATTATAACTTTTCGATATTTTGTTTCTTCATTCTCCCTTTCCTTCCCATTGTTGTTCACTCCGTCTTTTTACCCAAATTTAGCTATGGAGTGTGTGGAGTGTTATCAGCTCCCGCAGCGAAGTCCGGAACAGAGCGCCGGTGGTAAACGCATTTTGACGCATTTTCGGCTCTCAAAACGCATCTCGTTGCAACATTTTCCAGTCGTTTAAATGCAGTGCTAAAAGTCCCATGTTTTACTTAACTTATGATGAGACAGCGAACAAATGCAATCACTGTCAGATCGTAGAACCGCCGTTCCGTCATCTGTGTTATCTGATATTTCGTTAAAAGACTTTTTTTCTCTTAGAGCCGTGCGACAAAACGGACTTTTCTGAACGCAGTTATTTTGCTTCGAGTCTGAATTAGTAACACTGAAGACCTATAGGTGAGTGAGATGCTGTTTACACGTGAAATTCATATTAGACAAGGCGTCGGTCGGTCGTTGTATGTAATTACTCGTTGGCACGCCCTATAGCAGCGACGTGACGTCGGGTCGAACTTCTGCACGCAATAAACGTTTCAGGTTTATTTACTAGGTGCCAGTTCTGCTGTCGTCGTCGTTCGATTGTGTTACTCTGCTGTCGATCGATTGCCAACTACCTGCAGGTTCTCTGCTGTTAAGTCGAACTCGTCAGTGCCATTACAGTCAATGTTCTCTTTTATACGTGTCGACGTTTTGTGCGGCGCAAACTACACTTTCTTAGATTGGTTGCGGATTAGATGTACCACATGCTGTGCCACAAGTTTTGGGCTCGACAAAATCCGCAACAAATTGAAAATCTGCAGCCAATCTGCAACACATTCTTCAGCAAGTCCATTAAAAATCGAAGAAAATCTGACAACACCCGGACATGTCAGAATGCTCTCCACTTGTACGACGATGGCTCGGCGGTGCAACGGTAGGGTGTCGGACTTACGATCGAGAGGTCGCGGGTTCGACTCCCGGTCTGGGCACTGTCAAGTGATTACTACTCAGATCAGATGAGTGATTGTCAGCAGACAGGTAAACCATCTAGGTATATAATTAGCAAGACGGTCAACTCAGCCTTCCATCCCTCCGGGTTAGACAAGTCGAGTACCGGCCTGTCTGGCTGCTGATGGGGTTAAGGCGGGGCGCGTTCACTTGTGTCGGGTTGCAGCTAATACTGTGTGATTCTATATGGCAGGCGACACTCCGTATAGTTCTGCGATGGGTTTGTCATTAAGAGCTGTACACCACTCTTTTTCTTTATCTTTACCTTTGTTGGACACAAGTCCTTAGCTAATTGAAGTAGTGGAGTTTGGGTTTTACTCTTTCGCTCAGTTGTAGCTTATAGCTTTGCTGTGTCATAACTAGCTGTTTATTCGTCATGTAAAAACCGCAGACGCCGTTCAGCCGGCCGGTTGAGTGGCGGCGGCGTGACGGTTCAGTGTCTGATTGGCGTGTGAACAAACGTCACACACTCGTATGATGTAGGTCCGTCCCCGGTACTGACTCAACAGCAGGGTGTCTCGGTGACGTGGCGTGATCGACGCACGTACAACCCTGGACATATAGAGACAGCAAGCTACTGTTTTCTGAAGTGTTTGTCGTTGAGCCCTGTAGGCGTCGCGGGTGAATTACGGCCTTTGACCATGTATTTATATATACACATCGTGCTATTTGTGGTGATTCGGCAAATGTTCACCTGTCTATGAGCTTTTTCTCACCGGTCCTTCCATTCCGTGACTTTGACCTTGACCTTGATTCATCCCGCGTCCACTACGTGGACACATTGGGCCACACTCCGACGCCATTCGTGTCTGTCCAAGAGCTGCCACCTCTGCTTCTTGTCCATTTTTTGCGGATCTTCGCTGATTGTGCTCTTCCGATTAGATCGTTTCCGTGTCGCAATCTAGTCGTCAGTCCGAACGTCATCTTGATTCTTGACACTTCCTTCGTGGCGTTTCTTGTGATCATTTTTAATTTGGCGCTGTTTACAGACAACGTCGCTGTGCTGGGCAGGCTGTGAGTGCGAGTGCCATTGAAGTCTAGTGGGCAACACGATGCACGATTGCGTGCTGATGATGACGACCACCATGCGGACTACTGTGCACTTTGATGTAAATGTCCAGTGCGGTGCTATGAGCATTTTATCATCTGATATTAACTGTGACATTTATGTGAACAAGGTCAAAATCTAAAAACTTAAAACTGACGATGCTAACGCTTAATAACAAACAATAAGTATAACTGTATTATAAGTAGGCTTAATAATGGAGAACAGTGCATTAAATTTTCATAAAAAGATGAAGTAAGATGAAGTGAATTCCGACTTCCTTCAAAATGTACTACGCCAAACATGAAAGATGAGCGACGGACTAAAATCAAGACGCCAGAGTTAGAGACTAAAAAGACTTGGATGTCGAGACCAATCGTGAGACCTATGCCGTCTGAATGAATACAGTGAAAACATCGGCGCAAAAAAGTCTAACGAAGTTCATAAAATAGGCAAATAAGTCAGACCAGAGTGCGAAAGAACGAGCTCGAAACAGTTGAAATTACTGGCAAAATTGACGGCTGACGAGCAAGACAAGAATGTTTTTGGACTGGACAGTTATTGCACGTGGCTGCAGGCGACTGTAAAAACGAACGCAACATAATAGTCGTGCATGGTACTGACAGTTTGTCGAGTATAATTTTTATGGTATGAGCACCTGTTGATCGTCTGACAGCATCAGTTTCTGGCATGAAACATATGCAAGTTTACGGCTATTGACGCTGCTAAACCAGTACAGTAATGTCAATATGCCTACCTAGTACATATTCAGGAGCATACCTGGGATACGAATACGTATGAGGTATAGGCTATACTGCATACATGTGCTCAGCAGAATGCCAGATTATCCGTTATTTACCGCCGCTATACTGTGCGGAAAATTAACGCCTTTAAGTAGGCCTGCATTTTTCAGCCGTATAGAGATTACTTAGTTTCTGTACAGTCATAAATAAACTAAATTACCTAACTAAAGACGTCCCCGAGACCTCGACCGCATGACTTATCAGTCGCCGTAGACAACAAGTTTGTTTCCGTATGCCAGCTGCCACACGCGGTCTCACCCAAGTATAGGCCTATCCAGTGCTTCCAAGTTCCCACTGAAGGAAGACTAAACTGTATAGCTGTTTCACCGAGAATTCATTATGCAATATGCCCATAGATATACTGTTATGTGGTGCACGCTGAACTCTAGGCCCTACAGCAAGCCATCTTTGCGATTTTGAAGCTGGTTCGACGTGGCAAAACACCGCGGTATGCCGGATGCCGATATTGCGGTATTATCGATATGTTGATGGTGCGCATCTCCAGTTTCTGGAATCGTTGCTTAACTTTACAACAGTAGTGTAGGCCTATACTGCTTACTGCTTATTGCTACTAGGTAATAGCTGTTGCTGGTCTCACGTGCAACTGACGTCAGTTAATGCCGCCCGTTGTGACTTCAGTGCATGCAAAGCGTAAACACCTTACCGTGTACACGCGCATAACGCACCGTCATTAGCGTGACCAGGTTAACACAGTACGTTCAGCTGATGCTTTGGCTAATACACGACCAAATGAGAGCCACATTCGACTTCGCGAATGTTACACGCTACGACATTCGCTCATTCACTGTTTTATTATTATCGCAGTCCTCACTGATGTTGAATGGATGCATCCATTATACCACTGCAGACATAGTGCTAGAGATAGGCAGTACGAGCGCAACAGTACACTGTGCCCCCCAAACAATCCACTTTTATTTTCTCAGTAGCACCGTGAAAAGTTGGCCGATTCTAATAATATTTCATGGCGTGCAACATCAAGAAGAAACTTGACGTAAGGGAAAATAGTTTTGCCCACCTCACCTTAATACTGTTGCTGCACTATCTTGTAAAATGGAAAAGTTGCAATTCACCAGAACTGCGGTTCCCCTACGTCGTCACAGTGTAGAAAATGTGCGAGTCCCTGATCAGATTATTGCGCCAGATTTTCCAGATCTTCGCTGAGCTCCTTGTCGGTCGGATCGGCAGCAGGCAAAGTTCTGGGCGACCTTGCCTGTTGCCGACAGATCGAGTGATCAGTGCGTGATATGGCCGCATCTCTGCAGGGAGTCATGGTGTGTAGGACCTCCTGTCCAGTAGCCTTGCACATGTGGTATCGATAACCATATAGCAAGATCATTCGCGGTCGTAAAACATGACGCAAAACATTCATGCGCGACGTGCTGCATGGCAACTGTATAGAAACGCGCTGAGACTGCAGAAATTGGTTTCTTGCAGTTTCCTTACTTCTTATTGTAAAAATCCAGTTAAACCTATACGAAGCCTGCCCATGGAGCTACAGAGGCCTACATTTTGCTAATGTCATGCACAGTTTCACATAATTATTTATAGTCGTGGTAAAATACTTTTCTGCCAGCGGTATTGTTTGCGGGTAGCCCTAGATGAGTGTTTTGTGCGCTTTTATGGTCATTTTATGTGCTGGTTTGCCATAAAATGGTGAATAGATTCTCATCGTTCTTTGCATGATATGTTTACCAGTTGAGCCTCATCGACTTGTGTTGCGTGGTTGACCTTGTATAGTTGTAATTACTGCACCACAAAATGGTTAAGGGGTGTATTGGGGGGAACGCAGCCTACGCAGGGGACGCCGTCTCCTCGCTTATTTCCAGGCTCTGGCAGACAGGGAACGCGTTCCCCACTTATACTAAAATGCATGAAAAATGACTACAGATTTACAATACGTTTAAATTTAAGCGCAAACTTCTTTTAGGATTACATCTTTTATTGTGAAAAATAGATCGCGGTAAAGAGATATTCAATTTCGGACGAGAAATTAGGCTTAGTATTTAGTTAAATCAAAAAAGATCAAAGTGTCTGATAAACTGTTTCGTCTAATACGGAAAAAGTGAGATTGTGAAGTAAGACGATAGTTTAAAAAATCCATATAGAGCCTACATTTAGTTCTCATTTATTTCTCATCTCCCCGAGACGAAGCTGCATGATAGTTTTAATTTCTTTCTCACTGCAGACACACGACGCCGGATTAGCGTTATGACGCGCTGTAGATTACGTCAGTAATGCGCTCTAGAGGATGACGCAGTATAAAGTGAGACATTTAATTTTTCATTCGACGACATGTTTTAAGCTGGAGCTGCAAAACCAGTTTTGCTATATGATCGACGAGAAAAGGGAGTTGCGCGTAGGCCTAAAATTTCTCCAGGCGATATGTGGGTGCCCGATCGGTCGATTCTTTTGGCTGGCTGCAAATCAATTCATCAACAAAAATAGTGTTCACTTCTCGGCCTTTTACACTGCCGGTGCGTGTTCCTTTTTTATGCGCCACCCCTCAGCGCTGTTTTTCATGTAACCTACAGATTAATGTCAGCAACACACGCAACGCTACAATATCAAACGAAGACGTTGATACAGACGACTGCAGAGACTTTGGATTAAAAACCTTGCAGACATGCCACGTTGATATATAACTTCCGATTAGGCCTTCTGGTAAAAGCATTGGCGACGTTATTAATTTATTAGGCTACATTGGACAGAATACGGAAAATACAGGGACGTCATATGACAGAGGATTTGCGCTGGTAAAGCGGAAATGACAGCGAAGAAGCATCAGTGTTTAAAGGACACGACAAATTGGTGCAAACATTCCCCACGGCAGAACTAATCTGTGTACCCAATTTCAGATCAAACGGTCAAAGGTCAGGCGGACGGCCGTATAAATAGGTCGGCACTGGGCCGTCACAGTTTTCTAGTGTGTGTTACAGTGTTACTGTGTTGGAGCATATGGGTTAGGGTTAGTGACTCAGTGAGAAATCATTGTCGGTTGCCATGGTGATATCTGGTAGTAGTGTTTCAGTTGCTTCCGCAGCCGCGAGAGCGCGCTCGCTGTCGCATGTTGTTATCACGGTTGAGCATTATATACCGTGTCCCCCCAAAAAATCCAAGCAATTTTTTGCCAGAGTTTTGTCAAATTTCCGCCAACTTTGATAATTTTTGGCACAAAGATGGCCAGGGCGTTACAATAATGTGAGGTGCAGTCATTTTTACCTCACCTAATGTGCGTCAACGCACTACCGTATTAAATGCAGATACATTACGCTGTGTTTGCTCACATTTGCATAATCAATTCGACGTGATTTAACAATTTTTTGGTAGTGAATATTCCACGCCGAAAATAGTGGACAACAAAATAGCTGACGATGGTGAACTCAAAACACGTCTGATCGATGAATGGGCGTAGTTTGACCAGTCGGTCAATCGTTGATGTCGCAATATCAGCCAGTGACGTCGTCGTGAAAGCGCTTGTATCCATGTGTGCGGGGCACATTTTGAGCGCAAATTCTGATAATTTTTAAACGATTTGTTATACAACTTTATAATTCTGCTGAATGAACGACATTTCAGTTTACTGCTTCTTAATTAAGTCGCTAAAACAATTAATGCAGACAACAACTCAGAGTTGTGTAATGTAACAATTTGGAACGTTTATACGTTTAACACGGTAGTGCGTTGGCACAAATAAGGTGAGGTGGGAAGCGATTGTATCTCGCATACATGTAATTGTATCGTCTTGGCCATCTTTATGCCATAACGTGTCGAAGTCGGTATAACTTTGAGGAAGTTCTGACAGAAACAAATTTGCTTGGATTTTTTTTGTTCCACGGTGTATGTTCAAAATCTCACTCTGCATTACAGATATGCTCGGCGTGGCCTAGCGACTTGCATTTCCTGTCGTCGCTCCACGTGCTATATGCTCGTCAACACAATGTCATGCTCGTAGCAACACCGTGTATTACAGTATGCAACGAGTTTCATCAGAATCCTTAATGAAAATGATGATGTCTATACGTCTGCCGGCGTGATAACTGGCTGGCGGTTTGACATAATGGTGGCTTGATAACATAACGGTATAAGGCGTCGGATTTAAGATCAGAAGATCGTGAGTTCCACCCCGGTCGGGTCGCCGTCAAGTGATTACTACTTCGGTGAATGACTGTCTGCGGGCAGATAAACTATCTCGGTATATAACGAGCCACCAGATTCAACAGACTGCAAATAGAATAAGCTCAGCGCGACGGAAGACTTTTCTTTAGTACGATAACACTAGTGCGGTTATTCGTGGTAAACGCGCGGAACATAAAGTAGATGGAGCAGTCAGCGATTACGGAGCACGTGTTAACTGCGCTTTACACGGCAGTGTAGGGTAAAAAAAACATTCACTGCCAGCACGTGCGATATACTATTACCCTCGCTATAGGCCCACGCCGGTTTTTTTTACCGCACGACGGATTGTTTCGTATCGAAACAAAAACGCAATACCGCACGGTTTAATGGCCTATCGCATTTCGCACTTCTCAGTTAACAGCAATTATATTTAAAATAATGATATCATAATTGTTTACGACCGGCATTGTTTGCGAGTGTATCGTTACGGTTTTGCTAGAGGTTATTCGGTTCGGTGTCGGTGCCAGTAGCATGATCGAGCGATAAACAAGCCGCGCCTGCTATTCACGTTTTTTGGCTGTTGATTGACGTACAAGCCGGCACCCGCTGAACTTCTGTCTATCAATGCATTGCTTATATCTATAGACCTACCATCACTCCAGACAGTGACAGCAGCCGCAGCGCCCGCTGCTGCATCCGCTGTTATTACGCGGCCACCCTAGTAAGCCGTATTACAGGTTTTGCCCGTACGTCTGTCTGTCTCTCTGTCCATTACTGTCTCCTAGCTCAAAACTGAAAAGGCATAGAGGAACCAACATTTGTGTGAACGTTCTAAGGACATGGATAAGTGGTGTGTCAATTTTTTTTCTCAAAAAGTCAACGATCAAGGTCGTCAGACATCAAAACCGTCGTGAAAATAACGCATATCCTGTCGTGTAGCTCGTGTTTACTTGCGACTGACGGATTGAGCGCTGGCTGCACGCCCACTGCACACTGAGCGCGGTGCAGAGGGCGTGTACGCGTAGGTGGACGGCCGCATGACATGTTACCACAAGGCGTGGCGACGTCTTTGCTTAGTAAGACTGGCTCGTAGTAAAAGACGGTAAATTCATTCAGTAGATAATTAATTTGAGGTAGAAATCCGGTGTAGCTGTTTGTGCGAAATTTTCATTTTTAGGACCACTGACGAATGTAGGCTTACGTGATGTGGCACTGCCTGTTGATGTCGTGAGGTTTTTCTCCACACTGAGAGAAATGTTCTCATGGGCTCAAACAAGCACGACATGTGGCGCGCTACAAATGCTGCTTACTTACTTATTATACTTACATGTAATAAACGAGAATGAAAACTAGCAGCAACAGGTTCACCGCAAAAGTGCAACAGAATCCATCAAATCGCGTGTTATTTAAAAATTTTTTTTTGTCTTACGGCGATACCCTGGTCTTTCGCATACCTCATCTACTGGGAGCAGAGGGTAGGTAGGATGGGGATAGAAGACGGAAACGGAGAGAGTATTGAGTAACGGAGAAACGCGGGAAAAGGGAGGAAAATATAATGGAAGCATTATGAAAGGAGATAAAATATCATCATTAAATAAACGAGACATTTTGCCGCTATAGCCGATAGCCGGTAGTAATTGTTAGTGTGTTTTATTGCTTTTATTTGGTGTGTTTGTGTGTGTCTGGGTGACTGCATGTGTGCTTGTGTTTTTTTCTTAGTTTACTGTCTTTTTTGTGTTGCTTGTCTGCCGTATTGGCGAATAAACGTACTCATTAAATAGTGCATCTTCGACAAAAATTCTAGAGCCTATGTACGCCATTGCATCTAGCTATCAACGTCATTCCGTCATGTGCGAATGTATGTATTTGCCCTATTTTGCTTACGCTTTTTTTCTGCAGCCGACCGTACAGACAGTCTCTCCAGGTGGACTCGGGTCACACCAAAGGTCTTGCAGAGGATTCTGGAATGGGATTTTATGGGCTGGATGCTCTTTATGTGCGCCACGCCATCAGCCGTGGCGTGGAAACAGTGAATGATGGATCTGCACTGGATAATAACGGAGAAAAAAATGTTCCTGTGCATTAGCTGCAAGAATAACGAGAATAGATGGCGCAATTAGGTACTTACTGACTGATTTTATATAGCTTGTGGCTTATTCCATTTACTAGAAATGATTGCAGCAGTAGCAATTCGATGTACGTGCATGTGTGCTTCGTATTGTTCAGGCCGACGCCAAAAGTAATCCCCTGACAAATTTCAGAATCAGAGAAAATGTTTACAACAATTACTGCAAGTGTGTCTGTTGTGAAAATTAAGTGCCGTCTTGTGTCGCAGTAAGACACTTGCTACTATCGGTCATTTTTTGTCACTGACAGAAAACCAATTGCAAAATGATAAATGGTATTGCATATTTGTGATTGATTTTGTTCGTCTCGTATGTCTTGGTTTTTTATGACTTCGTTGGTCTCGGCCAAAGAAGCTATAAATATGTAAATGCCGTTTGTAGCCTATTGCAGGTTCTATGATCTCGGTACCCAGCATGCGATAGCTTTCGTTCATTCATTCTGTTTCAAGAACACAAGTATGACCATGTCATCATACAGCAGGAATTAAACTCGATAAAAAATTAATTGTGTCCTTTGGGTAGGGAAGGCCAAAATGGCACTTACAACTGCCCATAAAAACTAACATGAACTACAATGCGCACAGCGTTTTCTTGCAGCCTGCTTAGATTTCGACTTCTACTGACTCAAGATAATTGCATGTTTTTTTCTCGTCGTTAGCGCAGACATCGACCGACCACAGGTTTGTTAAAAACTGAACGTTTTTTTCATTGCCGCTACTGCAGCGCACCAGTTCAACTCGTCACATTCTCTGGTCAAAATCGTAGGCCATTAAGCCGAGGCCAACTAGAGATGCATTCCCAGAGATCCAAATAAGGAAATGTTGAAACGGAGAAGAACAGAAAGATGTGAAAGAAGGAAACGGAAGAGTATAGAGTAAATGAGTAAAGGAGGGAAATAAGGGACAATGGGAGAGGAGAAAAGGGGAGCTAGAATTTAACTCCTAGTCAAAATTCCATTGTATTGGAATTCCGAGACGCCACTAGGGATGCATACAAGCTGCATGCACCATCGGCTTAATGCGACTGTTAAGACGCGTACAGAGCGACGTAACTGAACTGAACTGAACTGACACGGTTTAGTTTTTGACGAACTGACCATTGCGCAAGCAGTAATGCATTACAGTTCGCACCGTCTAACGGCATCGGTAATGCGTGGATGTAGCCACGTACGCGTCAGCCAATAACCAATGAGCTCGCCCTGCTCGCCTGTTGGTCAGTCGTCAAAAAGTAAGCCATATCAGTTCAGTTCAGTCAAGTCGCTCTGTATAACGCGCCTATAGCACGGGCGGATAGCGAGCTAGTTGTTTGTGTGAATGCAGTGACGGTGACAGACATCCCGTGGACGAGTCGGTGGCTATGACGCGGCGTGAACGGAGACGTCGAACCCGTGACGTCTGTCGACCGCTGAGGCATTGGCTGTACGGACACCGCGACGCACCGTACCCCAGCCGTGCAGACAAGCTTCAACTAGCTGCCGTCACTCAGCTTAGTCTCACACAGGTCTGACGCCGCACCAGTGGGCGGCGTGTCTAGGGAGCTGGAAGGGGGCAAAGTGCAAAATTTGGGACTGTATCGTCTCACCATTGTAGGAAATTATGGGCGAAATTGAGAAAACAAGAAATTTGAGCTAATGCTCACGAGACGCACGAAAGCCTATAGCAGTTCCTGTTCTCAAACTGTCAGTCTATCTTCAGCCATTTCGTCGCAGTTCGTTCTTGGAGTGTGCGCTGCAGCTGAAGATCGCAAGAATCAATAAAACCCCTTATTTTGCAAGTTCAGGGTCTTTCAAAGTCAGGGATCTTGATACGAGTAAAAAGCTCGTCACTTGTTGTGATAAGTAGCATGCCCATGCTAATCTGCGACCGTTTTTGTGAAAGACTGGCCAACAACGGTAAAATAACGACTTACGGAGATACCGCTATTTGATGCTTTCGTGCAGGTTTCCTTGAACCTAGAAAATCGAGACTTAAACCGTCAAAATCTACGTTCAATGCTGAAAATTTCATACGCAGCTTGTCTATATCTATCTCAATTGGTTTCGGCGCAATTCGCTCTTGAAATGTGTCTCGCAGCTGCAAATCGCCAAAAAATCCATAAAAACTCTTATTTTGGCGTTTAAGGTCATCCAAGGTCATTGAATTCGGCGCCAATCGGGAGCCAATGTACGACTTCTTATTAGTGATTAATAGTAACCTAGGCCCTATCTCGCACCGTTACTGAGATACAGCAACTTATTGACTGAAAATCGCAAATTTTTTCTACTCCCCTCTCATTTAGCGCCCTCGTTTGGGGTGACCTCCTTCGAATTTATGGTAAAGCTTTACGGTTCCTGAAACTAGAGTCTTCCAGGCAGCCGACAGTGAAGATTTGGTGATCCTAGCTTGCACCGTTTTTGACTGATCCACCCGTGTGGCGGACAGACAGACAGAATTGCGATTGTTAATACGCGCTGAAAGCAGTAGCTGCTTTCGCGCGTAAAAAGTTTTTTTGAGCATCCGTAACCTTCGCTGTCAGAAATTTGCTGCTGTCTTTCGGAAAATTGCAACTTTCCGTCCCGCGTACTTTGTTAGCGCACGACGCCGCTGCACACACTGCCAGGATCAAACGATTTATTTCAGAGTTGGACAAATTTCGGAAAAGTTCAAAAAACTCGAGATCCACATTTAGACCTAGCCCAAATTGTCATCATTGGGCCACTTCAACTTTGCTTGCGGCTCGGATTCAACTGGTTTTTCCGTCAACATTATGCGCTATATAGAAATACTTACTTACTTTACTTATCTTCTTAATTTAGCAATGTTCCCAAAGCACAGAAGTTTGCCAAAGTTCAAGTTCGATAGTCTGTCACACTCAGAATTATTGTCATCCGAAGTAGTGATGTTACTCATTTCTGAGACTGCCGAATGATGACGATGATGATAACTTATTTGTAGCTAAAATCCGTCAACTGTTTATACACTTTATTAAACTTTATGAACTTATTTTTTTATTTACAGTAGAGTTCGTCAAGTTCAGCAGTCACAACTTGTTTGTATACTGTGTACTGTATAGGTAAGCCTGCTTCTCAGTAATCTGCATTAATTTACGCTAAAATATGCTCGTAGCACTCGCTACAGCGCGACGCAGCACGATAGTTGTCGTGAGTGCGCAGTTTTCGTTGGTTCTGTATAGACCACACAAAACGCCAGCAGGCGCAGGCTGGGTCCAAAATTTTGTTACACAAAAGGCTTAATCTGCTCACGGCCCGCTTAAGAACGTTCTCTTAATATGTCAGAAACTACGAGTTTAAAATAAAATTAACCTTAAGACCCTTAATGCGACCCACTAGAACGGCCGCATAGTCATTTTTAAAATATTTATTCATCTACTCACGTACGTAAAATTTGAAATTTTCAGCTAATTTAGGGTAATCAGTGCATAGTTTTAAAACCACTTTCTCACTAAAAACTTGAGAACTCGCGCAGCTTCATCGCGTTGTACTATTCTGTTCTCAACTCCACATCGCCTATCCATTAAGATGATGACCATGACACTTCTGAAGTTGACGTATTGTCATGGGCGTTGGAAGTATTTGAAAGTTGGGGGAGGAAGCAGTGTCCGGGGCCACGGCGAGCGCGTGGAGCGCGAGCGTATAACGGGGGTCTGGGGGCGGAGCCCCCAGCGGGGTCCAGGGGCAGAGCCCTTGGTGGGGGGTCAGGGCGAAGCCCCCCTGAAGCTGAAAGCTTTTTGGTTCTTGAACGTCCCACAGAGCGGCAAAACTCTAAGATGTCTAAGTCGATTCGACTCAGTCTAACATCGCAGTGCAGAAGGCTCAAACTTTTGGGGGAGCAAGAGCTATGGCCTGCTCTCCCGTGCCAAAAGTTGGGGGAGCAGC
>Ga0209367_1005332_pt1 | contig 17826 bp, 10 predicted proteins | sample WorMetLIZISLAND2_FD_187412 | JGI IMG/M metagenome (GOLD analysis project Ga0209367, IMG submission 187412) | Marine gutless worms symbiont microbial communities from Max Planck institute for Marine Microbiology, Germany - Olavius geniculatus... ... | reverse complement strand
CTTGCGGGTCGACCTAATGGACGTGGAGAATAGAGCCGAGTGGAGACGGAGAACCCGTGTGGCTGACCCCTCACCCGAGGGATCTAAATTAGCCTGAAGGAAAGAGAGAGTATACGATTGACACATACGTAAAACTCGCCAAAATACGTTCTTTTCCATTTTATTTTATTTTATTTTATTTTTTATTTTCTAATTTACCGGTAATTTACCACTAAATTACCGGTAAATTACCCATATTTTACCTTTAACAGAAGTGCATCCCGCTGAAAAAGTCTCAGAATAGCTGTTAACATACGTAAGTAGACGATTTTGGCGCTTTAGTTTCAAACTCAAATTGATTGGACTATTATGGCACTTAATGTGTGTAAAATTAAATGTCTAATTTAAGTCTTTGATGTGCAGTTTTTTCAGTTTGTCAGGCTCGAATTCTACTGGTTGTTATGGACTGGTATGGTGAGTTCTCTTCACGTCTGCGTGCAGTGCAGTTGTAAAATGACGATTGCTTAAATCTGCATTGTCTGAAATTTTATATAGGCTACATTTAACTGAATTTGATAAACTGTTCACTAGGTCTCTCAGATGGTGATTGAGATGCCGTTGGTGACTGTGTCCTCCGTGCAATGAAGGCCTGGAGTGCAGATGACGAGTCCAGCAGTCGGCCACGTCGTCGTGAGGCTACAGCAGGCAGCATTCTTGATGACTCCGACTCTGATAATGAGAATGCCGGTTACAGTTGTATTGATGACAAAATGTCAGCTGAGTTGAACACCTATCGCTGCAGTAAAGTTGAACCCATCTCAAGCGATCCTCTTGAGTACTGGAAAAGTAAGCAGCCAGTGTTTCCAAATATTGCACTTCAAGCACAGAAGCTGCTCTGCATACCAGCGACATTTGTGCCGTGTGAAAGACTATTCAGCACTGGAGGAGAAGTGGTCAGCAGACGCTGGGCATCAGTTCGACCTGACCATGTGCGAGAACTACTGTGTCTGCCAAGTTGGCTGAAATAACTTGCATAGTTAAACAATCTGCATAACGTTAGAGACAGTCTGCTTAAGCTGTGAAGCGTGGACCATTTGACTGAAGATGATATGTACTGTAGTTGATTAGAGGTGAGGGAACAGGAACTTTACATTTAACTTTTAGCTGTCCATGTGTGCAAAGAGTCTGTATAACCAGCACACTTTTTGACTGCTGAAGATGACAATGTTGATCAATTAGATGTGAGGAAGTGAACACATTTCACTTTGTGGTCATGCCGATTATAGTTGCATTTCATATTAAAGCTTACTAACTAGAAACTAGTAACAATGCATTTTATAGTGGTACAATATTAGCAACAGAAGTAGCTGAAATTTGATAAGCCACAAGCTTGTCTATAGCCAGACCCAGGGGGGTTGACTCCACCTGACCAAAGGTTGCTTTTATTTATCCAGCTGGGTGCTTTACGGGCTTAAACCAAGTGAGTCTGAGACAAAGCCCTGGCTACAAAAATTATTCTGTGCATTTTGAGCTCAAAAGTCACTTCTGGTGGTAGCATTTTTGGTTGTTTTATTGTTAATTTTATAGTTTATACAATTTTGCTGTGGCAAATGGTTTGATCGAACCCCCTTGGCTATGGGCATAAGTCTCTAATTCTAAAAAAATATTAAAAAACAAACTACTTATTGTTTGATTAATTGAGAACTATCAGTTGATTAATTGTTGATTAATTTACTAGCTGATTAATCGATTAATGATTAATCGATTAATGATTAATTAATCGGAGTTTTCTTCGATTAATCGATTAATGAAAAATTTTCGATTAAATGCTCTACTTAGTACACTGTAAGCTTGGAATAGCGAGCCGCTTGGCCAATTGAGAGCTGACTACTTATAAACAAGTAATTTGAGCATAGCTCACGAGACGCGCGAAAGCCTATAGCAGTTCCTGTTCGCAGGTAATCGTAGTATCGTAGTCTTATCTCCATCCATTTCGTCGTAATTCACTCTTTTGCAGCCAAAAATCGCCAAAAAATCACGTTAAATCAATATTTTTAGAGTTTAAGGTCATTCAAGGTTATCGATGTTGACATTCGTAAGAAGCTCCTCATCAGTGCTTGTTATGATAAGCAGCATGGCTGTGCCTATCTGCAACCATTTACACGCTAGACAAGCCAACAGAGGATAAGTAACCACTTTTTACAGAGGTACCCCTCTTTGACACCCACGTGCGCAGGCCTCCTTGAATCGAGAGGGTCCGGACTTGGACTGCTAAAATCTACATTCCATGCTAAAAATTTCATACGCAGGCTGTCTTGGTCTATCTCCAGCCATTTTGGCGCAATTCACTCTTGAAATGCGTGTCGCAGCGCAAAATTGTGCAAAAAATTCACTAAAAACCCCTTTTGGAAAGGTTCAAGGTCATTCAAGGTCATCGATGTTGATAAATTTTAAAAGCCTGTCACCAGTGCTTGTTATAATAAGCAGCACGTCTGTGCCTATCTGCAACTGTGTTCACGCTACACGAGATAATTGCGGTAAAATAATCACTTTTTAAGGGGGTAGCTGTCTTTGACGCTCGCTTGCGCCGGCCTCCTTGAACCTAGGGGGTTGGGACTTGAACTGCTGAAATCTACGTTGAATGCTGAAAATTTCATACGCAGGTTGTCTTGATCTATCTCCAGCCATTTCGTCGCAATTCAGTGTTGAAATGTGCGCTGCATCCAAAAATTGTGAAAAATTCGCTAAAAACCTCTTTTTGAGGGGTTCAAGGTCGTTCAAGGTCATCGATGTTGATAAATCCAAAAAGACTGTCTCAAGTGCTTGTTATGATAAGCAGCATGTATGTACCAGTCCTATCTGCAACCGTTTTCACGTTATTCGAGCCAATAACGGCAAAATGACGTCTTTTTAGGGGGTACCCCTCTTTGACGCCCTCGTTCAAAGGGAACCCCTGCACCCAGTGGCACGAAATTTTGCCACAATAAACTAGAGATTTTGGGGCAGCCCACAGTAGAGATATCGTGATCCTAGCTTGCACCGTTTTGATACAGATCACGAGTGTGATAGACAGACGGACGGACGGACGGACGGACAGACAGACAGACAGACAGACGCCCAGACGACGGCAAAGACGCGCGAAGCATTCTGCTTTCGCTCGTAAAAAACTGTCTGTTGAGCCTTGCTAAAGGTGAAGGCCGATGGCTGAGCTAGACTGTAGCTTGGGGAAGAAATTGCATATTCATTAGCTGTAGGCTAAAGCTTCGACGATATCGTCGCAGCTCCCAAAAAGGTAATCTGTCGGCTCTATGTTTGTTGGAAGGAGGAGTTTGTGCGCATGTTTACGTTCTTGGACTACAGCCTGTAGCCAGGAAATCGCAACTAGGCTCGAGAAATCCACGCTTCTTGACGTCATTCCTAGGCTTCGATGCTAGCGGTCAGATCATATGAAAGACTTTCTCTTTCTGCCTGAGTATTGTCGGATTGTTGTGCTGTAATAAAATCAAGAAAAAGTTCAACAGAAGCGTCTAATATTTTATAGAAATAGCGGTCTTAGATTAGAAACAGTGGTGGCCTACAAAGTTAAAGTTGCGTTTCGAGCTACAATCTCGAGTTAACTTTAAATAGAAACTCGAGTCGAAGTAGTTTGAAACTCGTCCTGAATTTGTCCCCAAAATATTCTAGACTCCATAATCATCTCCATAATTACAGTGCAAGACAGTCGCATGGTCATTAGGAAACCGCCCACAACGACTCCATTGTCATGTGACGGATGACGTCACGTGACCCCAAAAGGACAAGGTTGTGACCCCAGATAGGCTATTTGCGGTCTTCATAGGCTAGAAACGAATGCAGTTGGTGAGGTTCTGAGTTTGTTGGAGCCTGCAGCATTGGACAGTGAATTGCAGTCACTGAGACCGGCGGCATCATGTAACATTGCGTCATCCAGCTGTCTCTGACGCCAGCGCCGCCTTGTGTACAGCATCAGACCTACCACACAACACTCAGCGTGGTCGGAGTCGAGCCTTCACAACTTTGTACACAACAATGCAGCTATAGTTGACAGCTGCGGTGGTCGATCGAAGCCGTAGTCTGAAATCGACCGACGCAGCTGTCAACTTCAATCCTGCCGGGCCAGAGCAAGGACGTTCTGCACGACTGCCGAGGCCGGCTGTCCCGCACCAGACTTACCTGTCGAGTCAAAATGCACGTGTCATAATGCGGGCCAGGCCATCCATTAACGAACTCACATCACGGCCACGTACACGAGTATGTCGGCGAATTCGAGCTTGTTTTAGCGTCGCGGTTCTTTGTAGAGTTCGGCACGAGTCTTAATGTATGAGATATAGCAATTTGCTTAGTTGTGGGCAGCAAGCAGCGTCTCAGTTATATGGCTAATAAAGGTAAGTTGTAATTTTCGTTATTTTGCTTAGTTAAAGAAAATCGTGTACAGCACGGCGCCGCCAGATGTGGATTAATTCTGTCATACGGCATGATACGTAGGGCTAGAAACAGGGCTAAAAACCTAAAAATTTTAGCATTTTTTAGGTTTTTTTAAAAGAAAGCTAAAATTTGGATTTTTCTCGGCCATTTTTCCAGACTTGCGTCGCTGGTCCGCAGGCTGAAACAAGTAGCCCGAGCTAGATGTGGACCAGACAGAGCGTGACCAGTTACCCGTGCATTATTACATCTAGCCCGATGATAATGCACTGTTTGGCAGAGTTAATGCACGTCTGGCGTCGCAGTACATTATACGATTTTTCTGAACTCCGCCACAGGGGCTACGAGTAGGCGTGGCCGTGATGTAACTACATCTAAACCACGGCACAGGCCAGGTAAGCGTGCATCGGCTAAGCGCAAGACCGCTGCCCACAACAACTGTGAATGCGGCTGGCCAGATTGTCAGTGCTATCTTGCGACTGAAAGATGGTGCATATTTCAAGTGTAAGACTCGCGGTCTTGTCCATCCAAGTGACATCTACTCGATGTCACTTGGTCCATCCATGCACGTCAGGCCGGTACTGTGCTACTCTGCTGCAGACCAATGCACGCGGACAATGCACGCTGTGCAATTTTGCTGCCGCAAGACACAAATACGCCTGGTCTTACTACTATGCAAACTGAAGGTAAAAATAAGGTAAATCGCCGACATTCAACAGCTCTATGGCCGACGCGAGCGGCGCTCGTCTCTGTTTCCAAAGCCCCGAACCGGCAGTGAGAGCAAACACGACTGCTTAGGGCTATTCGTCAATGACCAAATACCCCTCCCCCAAAACCTTTCAACCGATCTCGCTGAAATTACGCCTTAATTTTTTCCAGTAAAGGTCGACTTTTCCCAATTTTAGCTTTGGTCTGCTATCCGGTTTCGGGGGAGGAGTGGTAAATATGTGAATAGTAAAAAAATAAAGCGAAAACACAAGGCTTGCCTCTGCAAACGTATGGACGGCCTAAAAATTACTACTACATAAAACATAACCGAGCAGTACAGACCTACAAGCAGTACAAAGACGGCTGCCAGCGCGACGGTGTGAGCTATGATAAAACGTCGTCCTGTGGACACGGTCTGCTCCAGATTACGCATCAGCATCTCCTTGCGCTCCTGCTGTTGGGGATTACTTTTCACATCATCACTCAAAGCTGACTGCAGGCGGCTTGATACAGCTGACGGTAGCGGTGCTACGCCCGCAGTGGCCGCTTGACGACCTGTAGATACATAGCACAGCCACGGTCACGAGCTGAAGTAAAGTACAAGAAACCAACTGTCGCTAGGATAGCCGACCGTAGGCCTACTGGTTGTCAGTGACCTTCAAGGCCATCCAAAGTCAATGATTTTCATCTAATCTGACAGGGCGTATACCGTTTCCTATCACACCTCACATGGTAGTGTGAGTGTTGTAAGGACGACCTTCAAAGTCTATGGGAAACGGTAAACTTTGACCCTCAGCCAACCCAAAACCCCTGAACCGATTGTCACCAAATTTGAATAGCTTGATTACGTCGTAATGAGGAGAGGGCTATGAAAAGTTCTAAGGCATCTTGGCTACCCAACGAAAATGGTTCGGATCCTAGAAAGTCTCTATTCTGCAACTTTCAGTGCCGTCAGAACTAGTGGTGGCCTGTCAGACTGGTTTCAGACTGTAGTCGGCGTTTTGCAAGGCTGCATATTGTCGTCTCTGCTGTTCAACATATTCTTGGAGGTAGTCATGGCCAAGGTACATGAGTATGTCGACGGCGGAATCACTATCTGTGGTTACACATTGAACAGCCTTCGTTTTGTTGACGACATTGCAGCATTGAGTGACAGCCAACACGGCCTCCTGTCAGTCGTAGGTCGCATTGCAGATACAAGTTACATGATAGGCATGCGTATTAGCACAGAGAAAACAAAAGTCCAACACATTGGCAGACATCCGAAGTCGATGACCATAACAATCAACCAGCAGAAATTGAAGCAAACAGACAAATTTGCCTACATCGGAAGAGTGATTAGTTCTGATAACACTTCAGAGCAGGATATTCAAAAAAGAATTGGACTGGCCTGTGACAGAATGAACAGATTGGCCACTATCTGGAAAAGCAAGAACCTTAGCACGGAAACAAAGGTGCTAGTATACAACTCCATGGTGATAGGAATTTTGATCTACAACTCTGAAACCTGAACGCTGAGAGAGAGACCAAAGAATAAGCTACGAACATTCGAGATTCGTTGTCTCCGGAAAATCCCTGGTGTGTCAAGAATCTCTCACATCAGAAATGCAGACATCAAGAATCAGCTCAACATCCAGCGCTGACATTGTGGACTGGATCCAAAACCGCCGTCTTAGATACTTCGGACATGTAGTCAGAATGCAACCTTCCCGATGGCCACACCGAGCCCTGTATGGTCGTGTTCACGGAAACAGACATCGACGACGACCGAGGAAGCGCTGGACTGATAATATTTCGGACGATTGCCAAATGATAGGACTTTCACTCACACAAGCAACACACGAGGCTGAGGACAGAAGACAATGTAGGGAATACACGAGGCTGTCCGAGCGTGCTTAACTGCTTAACTGCATCGCCATGACACCGGAGGATGATTACCGGTACGCTGTGGACGCCTACCACCAAACAAATTTGGGCTCAATCCGCCCATGGGTTTTTGCTCCCCATACAGGTGAAATATACACCCCTCCTGTTCGAAATCTACTACACTTTTTTGGTTCTTCCGCTCGCCTACAGGCGAGTCCGTTATGGAAGTTCAAGGTCTTTCAAAGTCATCGATGTTGATACGACTGAAAAGTTCGTCACTAGTGCTTGTCGTGATAGGCAGCATGCCCATGGTGATCTGCAACCGTTTTCACGAAAGACTGGCTAACAACAGTAAAATAACGACTTTACGGGAGTAACGCTCTTTGATGCCCTTGTGCGCAGGTTTTCTTAAACCTATAAAAAGCGACAGATTCAAGACTTGGACCGTCGAAATCTACGTTCATTCCTGAAAATTTCATATGCAGCTTCATCATGTCTATCTCAATTGATTTCGGCTCAATTTGTTCTTGAAATGTGTCTCGCAGCCCGATATCGCCAAAAAAAATCCATAAAATTCCCTATTTTGGCATTCAAGGTCATCCAATGTCATGAATTCGGTGGCAATCAAGAGCCAGTGTATGACTTCCTATTAGTGATAATTAGTAACCTAGAGCCTATCTCGCACCGCTACTGAGATACAGCGACTTATTGGCTAAAAATTGCATATTTTTCCTACCCCTCTCATTTTGCACCCTCGTTGGGGTGACACTTTTCGAATTTATGGAAAAGCTTTACGGTTCCTGAAACTATAGTCTTTCAGGCAGTCGACGGTAAAAATTTGGTGATCCTAGCTTGACCTTTTTTGACTCATCCACCCGTGTGACAGACAGACAGACAGAACTGCGATGGCTAAGACGCGCTAAAGCATTAGCTGCTTTCGCGCGTAATAAAACTATAGTTCCAGAATTCGCGACTTTGATATGTAAGAATTTGTGAATTTTATGAAATTGTAAAAATTCGTAGAGATTTGCGAGTGTTGCGACTGTTCGATGCCTAACTGCATCAGTTCACGTGACTTGGCCACTTGCCTTCTGAGAGCCTATAAATTATTTCCTCGAGAATTATGATGGGTTTCAGTTTTCACCTTGAAAAATGCGGTACTTCGACATATCAAAAGTGTACAAAAATACACGTACACGTGTTAAAATTCGAAATAGTCCTATTTCGCGTGCGATTATTTGAAAATATGTAAAATTTGCTAAGCATTTAAGAGTGTTTTGAGTCTACCTGATGACTAAAAGACTCTGTCAAAGAGTGACGAACTAACCAACAAGCAAGCCGCAATGCATTAAGTAGGCACCGTCTAACGCTGTCGTGACTACGCTCACATAGGCGTCGACCAATGACCAACGGGCTCGTCCTGCTTGTCCACTGCCCATAGGTCAGTTCGTCAATAGCTAAATCACGTCAGTTTAGTTCAGTTCAGTTACGTCGCTCTGTACGCACCTTAAGTGTAAATAAAGTTCTGACTAAGTACCAGTGAGACTGACGATCCAGCTGATGATAGACGAAGCGTTGAACTTGACGGACCCCGACGCTGACTTTTCACCCTCCGCCCCCTGTGTTGAGGGCGTAGCAGGGGGTCCGGCCGGCCCTGGGGGACCACGAGGCCCCGGGGGACCTTGCGGACCCGGGGGGCCACGGGGCCCAGGGGGTCCTCGTCGCAGATCTGATCACAACGCCAACACTTCACTCATTGTTATACAACCAGTGTCCTTGGTTAAAACATTTTTTCCCAGAGACTGCAAGTTTCCGACACAGTAGGTTATGCGTGCTGAAAAATTTCAATTCTGTTCCTAAATTCCTCCTTAATGGGAGTTTTCAGCTCCAAATAATTTAGCATTTTTGTGTGAAAAAAACTTTTTTGACAACTTGACAAGTCTGGGCAATTTACCTGTAGCTTACTTCTTTGCATGCAGCAGCGTTACTGCCAGGAAAAGAAGCATCTAAACTTTGGGGTGTCGGAGAATGTCCAAAAATCCGGTTTCTTCTTGTCCGAACATTTTTGTCCAATAAGGCAAAATGCCAAATTTTCGATTAAAAACTCTCATGGGGGAAATTTAGGGGCAAAGTTAGATTTTTGAGCACCCTGGGAAATGTGCAGTCAGGGGCGTCCATCCCCCTTAGGACCAGGAGGCCACTTTTTCCCCTTCAACTCTGGATGCCCTCCCCTTCCCCCTTTTCTTCATCCCTCTTCTTGTTTTCTCTCCCTTTCCTCTCCTTCTCCTTTCTTTCCTTTTCTTTTGTCTTTTCTCTTTTTTTCTTCAATTTTTTCCCTCTTCTTAGAAACAGGACCGCTTGAATTCAGTTAGAGACCTGGGAGAGAGCTGTAAGCTCCCCCAACCGAGTTTGGGGCGGCGTTCCAGGCGAAATAAAATTTGGTAGATTTTAGCCTCCAAAATATGACATCTGGTGGCAATAGATTCTGTTGCTTCACATACAATTAACTGCTCAAATTTAGTGCAGTTTGAATAGGCAAACAAAAATGGCGTGGTGCTACAACTTTAAAAGTAGGCAAGGCTGTAGCCAAAATTTTTGCTCGGGGGGTTTGACCTTCTCATTCCTTTCCCCTACCTTTCCTTTTTTTCTTTACCCTCCTTTGCATTTTCTCTTCCTTTCTCTTTTCCTTTTTCTTTTCTTTTCCTTTCCTTTCCTTTCCTTCTCTTAGAAGTAGGACCCTTCAAATCCAGCCATAGGGTATGGAAAAGCGCTGTGAGCTCCCCCCCCCAGCGGGGTCTGGGGCAGAGCCCCAGACAAGACCAAATTTAGTGCATTTCAGCCTCAAAATATGACATCTAGTGGCAACAATTTTAAATATTTTCCTCAGAATGAACTGACCAAATTTGGTGCATGCAGTTTAAATAATAATGGCAAACATGGACAGTGGAACAAAAGGAAAAGTGGACCGAGGTAGAAATAGTCTGCGAGCGAAGCGAGCAAAGTTTTTTTAAAAAAGTTGTTGTAACAAAAAAAGTCACATTAACTTTAAAAATTCCTCCGGGTTGAACCTGCTAATCCCCCCAAATACGACCCTGAAAGTGCTAAAGGTAATCTGCGAGCGAAGCGAGCACAAAAATTTGGAGCTGTTGTACACAGAATTGTCGCATTCTGTACCATGCGTTTCTAAACAATTTGCCACCGGAAAAATATCCCCCAGTTTTCTAATTTTTACTTCCCCCAGCTTTTTCCAGGAAACATTTGCCTCCAACTGTCAATGGAGTGGACCCCCCCTGTGTGCAGTGTCTCTCGAAAAATCGCAGTTTTCTACCTTGCGTACTTGTCCGCCAATTCACCAGCACCCGAATTAATATCACATAACCCTAAACCTGGTAGTTAATTCGGGTGCTGGTGAATTTACGGACAAGAACCCTGCCTTGCCTACTTTTACGCACGAGAGCTAGCATAGCTATAGCGCGTATTAGCTGCGGTAATTCTGTCTGTTCGTCTATCTGTCTGTCTGTCACAACCCGGTACCGATTGGAGCCCACATGAGATAGAGACTTCTGGTTTTTACCGTATGATACCTTAAGAGTCTTTAGTATTTTATGACAAAATTTTATGCCGCTGGGTGAGGGGCATCTTCTCGAACGAGAAGCGAAAATACACGCTCCCCCTGTAAAAAACGTTATTTTGCAGCTATTGGCTGCTCTAGCATATAAACGGTTGCAGATAGGCACAAACATGCTGCTTATCGTAACAAGCACTAATGACGAACTTCTTAGGAATGTCAACATGGATGACCTTGAATGACCTCGAACCCCAAAAATAGAGGGTTCTAATATAAATTTTGCGCGATTTCGGGCTGTGACACACATTTCAAGAGTGAATTGCGCCAAAATGACTGAAGATAGCCCAAAACAACCTAGTTTGAAATTTTCAGCATTGAATGCAGATTTTGGCAGTCCAAGTCCGAACCCTCTAAGTTCAAGGAAAGTTGCGCAAGCAGATATCAAAGAGTGGTACCCCTCTAAAAAGTGGTTATTTATGCGTTGTTGGCTTGTCTAACGTGAAAATAGTTGCAGATAGGCACAGACATGAAACAAGCACTGGCGACGAGCTTTTTACGAATGTCAACATCGATGACCTTGAATGACCTTGAACCCTAAAAGTATTGTTTTTAGTGATTTTTGGCGATTTTGGGCTGCATAAAAGTGAACTGTGACAAAATGGATGGAGATAGGCCAAGATTACCTGCGAACAGAAACTGCTATAGGCTCTCGCGCGTCTCATGAACATTAGCTCAGATTTCTTGTTTAACCAACGACGCCGCTGACAGAAAGCATAGATTTTACGAATTTTAATTTTAAAGTGAAAAATACAGGATTGGAAAATGCGACACCACGTCGCAGGGCTGGAAAATGCACAACTGAGAAACACAAATGGCTTACATTTGCCGTTCTACGGTTCTACAGGTTCTGCGTTTTCACCCCGTGTTTTCCAGTCTTGCATTAATTCTTCACTCCTGAATTTTTCACGGTTCCGCGTTTTCTGTTCCCGCGTTTCAGCGTCCCCGCTGTGCACAGTACGTAAAACGTAATCTACAGAGTGGGCCAGAAATAGCGCTATTTTTACACCTTATAATTTCACCAAATATTAACCGCTTTTCAAAATTTTTTCACTGTTAGAATCACGAGACAATTTGTAATACGAGAAAAGCCCAGCTAACGCAAAGGAAAACGCGCGACAGCGATCCGTTGCGAACGTAACCTAAGTTCACAACGATGTTTCATTTAGACTCGCCCCGGCGGATGACCGTGACGCCTAGCGCCATATCTAGTGCATGAATTTCAGCATTATTGGCTGAAAATCGCACACTTTACCCACAAAACCCCTATTTTAGCGTTCAAGGTCACCCGAGGTCATCGAGTTCGGTGACAATCGAGAGCCAGTGTACGACTTCCTATTAGTGATTAATAGTAACCTAGGCCCTATCTCGCACCCTTATTGAGATGCAGCGATTTATTGGCTAAAAATCGCTAATTTTTTCCAACCCCTCTCATTTAGCGCCTTCGCTCGGGGTGTCCGCTTTCGAATTTATGGAAAAGCTTTACGGTTCATGAAACTAGAGTCTTCCGGGCAGCCGATGGTAAAGATTTGGTGATCCTAACTTGCACTGTTTTTGACTGATCCACACGTGTGACGGACGGACAGACAGACAGACATACAGACGGACAGAATTGCGATGGCTAAGACGCGCTATAACAGTACCTGCTGTCGCGCGTAAAAACTGTATGTAGCGGTAGCGCAAAGTTTTGGTGTAACTGATAACACGTGTACACGAGTACGTACCGACAGTAGCCCGTGACAGCACGTATCGCATCATGTCAGCCACGGTCAGCGATGACGATGACGATGATGACGTCACGTTTATGACGTTATTTCCGGCCATTAGTCCGAGCAGGCGGAACAGAGAGACAGCTGACATTTGATTGGCTGGTTGAGACCAAAGGTAGGCGTGGCCATCACGGCTGATGTTGTGACGATTGTGTGTCCTGGTCAATTGCTGCTGAATCAAAAACAACGGCGTTTAGTACTGTAGGATCACTAATTCAGAGACATCGCGGCAAAGAGGGAGGGAAAATTGCTTCCTCTGAAATTTGAAACTGTCAGAAGTTTGTTGGAAATTTTTTGGTCAAAACATTTTCGCCAAAAGATGTAAAATTTTGAGATAAAAAATACCCATTTTGGAAAAATGTAGGCGTAAAAATAAAATTTAGACCAACCATTTTTCCTCTATCGGAAATTTGCAGTGTCTGTCAGAACAAGTTATCTAAACTAATGCTCATGAGATGCGCGAGAAGCTATAACAGTTTCTGTTCGCAGGTAATCTTGGTCTATATCGATCTATTTCGTCGCAATTCACTCTTTAGCAGCCAAAAATCGCCAAAAAATCACTAAACCCCTTATTTTTAGGTTTCAAAGTCAATCAAGGTCATCAATGTTGACAATCTTAAGAAGCCCGTCGCCATTGCTTGTTATTTTAAGCAGCATGTCTGTGCCTATCTGCAACCATTTTCACGTTAGACAAGCCAGCAGCGGATAAATAACCACTTTTAAGAGGGGAACGTCTATTTGACATCCGCGTGCGCAGGCCTGCTTGAACCTAGAACCTTAAATTGCTAAAATCTACATTCCATGCTAAAAATTTCATACGCAGGTTGTCTTGGTCTACCTCCAGCCACTTTGGCGCAATTCACTCTTGAAATGCGTGTCGCAGCCCGAAATCGCGAAAAATTCACTAAAACCCCCTATTTTGGGGGTTCAAGGTCATCGATGTTGACATTTATAAGAAGCTCGTTGCCATTGCTTGTTATGACAAGCAGGTCTGTGCCTATCTGCAACCATTTTCACGTTAGAAGAGCCATTAACGGTGAAATAACGCTTTTTAAGGGGGGTGCCCCTCTTTCTCCCCTCATTCGTGAAGACTCCCTTCACCCAGTGGCACGAAATTTTGTCGCAAAATACAAAAGACTCCAAGCTATCATATGGTAACAAGAAATTTGAGCTAATGCTCACGAGACGCGCAAAAGCCTATAGCAGTTCCGGTTCAGTAGTTTAGCTGAAAATTGGGGTGTTCACGCTAAGTTAATATACAAATACCAAATTCTCTATTTGGATCGCATACCGGTAACGATATAGTACCGTGGCGCCACCTTGTGAACGATACAGACTTGTGTCGCAGCTCGAAATCGCCAAAAAATCCATAAAGCTCCCTATTTTGGCGTTCAAGGTCATCCAAGGTCATTGAATCTGGCGCCAATCGAGAGCCAGTATACGACTTCCTATTAGTGATTATTAGTAACCTAGGCTGTATCTCGCGCCGTTACTAAGATACAGCGACTTGTTGGCCAAAAATCGGAAATTTTGCCTACCCGCTCTCATTTAGCGCCCGCGTTCGGGGTAACCCCCTTCGAATTTATGGAATAGCTTTACGGTTTCTGAAACTAGAGTCTTCCGGGCAGCCGACGGTGAAGATTTGGTAATTCTAGCTTTCAGCGTTTTTGATTGATCCACCCGTGTGACGGACGGACGGACAGACAGACAGACAGACAGACGGACGGACAGAATTGCGATGCCTAAGACGCGCTGAAAGGAGTAGCTTTTTTCGCGCGTAAAAACCAGAAGTCTTTATCTCACCTGGGCTCCGATCGGTACCGGGTTGTGACAGACACCAAGACAGAATTACCATAGCTAATACGCGCTATAGCTAGCTGTGCTAGCTTTCGCGCGTAAAAATGCAACTTGCTGCCCCGCCTACTTTTTGACTGACGACGCTGCTGCACATATTATCACGTATTCGCTGTTCTAACTAAAATGCACTGAATGAAATACAGACGTCAATACACAGCGTTTCAACAAAAACACCCGTTGTTTTTTATAACTGTGTCAAATAACGACAAATTTGCACGACATTTTTGTCAGTTAAACTTTAAACGTAGATGAACACACTTAAAAAGTTTCAGGGCACACTATAGGCCCTATACTGTTCTTAGTTCTTACGGCATGCTGATGCTGCTGCTTCTGATGGTGAATGCGGTGTTCTGTTAGTGACGTAACTGGTGACTGGTCGTTCACATGGTGTAGGTAGGCCGGTGATGTGGTCGGCGCAGGCAACCTAGTCGTCGACGTCCTTTGTTCAGTGAAAACACACACATTATACTCGGTATTTCAATAAAAAGCACCCTTTTTATAATTTTCTCGAAACTTCTGGCAGCAATAGCTGATAAGACACTAAACAAAAGTATCTGGCCAAAAAGTGATTGCTGATTGAATACTCTTGCTAGTGGTAGCGTAACTTGCAGACGAATAAGCAACCAGTAATACGTTACAGTAGGCACTGTCTAACAGCGACGGTGAACCTACACGTACACGAATACATGCGAACGTACGCGTCAACCAATGACGGTCTCTGTTGATTTCACTGACATAGCTCTACTCACTCACACAGTCTGCCACCTGCGACGAGAGTCGCTAACTCACCGCTGCAGTTTCGGCGAGAGACAAAAGCGCATCATTTTCGCCAGTCGTTTCTGGACTGACTCGTTACCTGCTATCGACAGTCTTACACTTATTAGCTTAGTGCTCACAACATACTTAGCATAATTTACGTACAGTGCCCCTGCAACGTCGTTTGATGTGACAGTGTCACTTTAATCTATTCCTCATTAATAATAATAATAATAATAGCTGCCATTGATAAACTCTTCTGGTGATTTTTCGTGCTGTTCGTCCATTTGTCAGTTCGTCAAAAACCAAGCTGTGTCAGTTTTCAGTTCAGTTACGTCGCTCTGTACGCGCCTTAACTTAAGCCATTACAGTAAGACATGTGGTGTTACTATGTAGCAAGTAGAACCTGTACGGCGGTTTCTCAGTGGTGGATCGTGCGCGTCGGTGGAGCTGAAGGGCGGGAGGTGACTTGAGGTTGAGTGAAAGACCGCCAACACGTCCACGTACTGACTTATGATGCTTATGATGATCATAAGATGATCTCACAGAAGCTACTGCACCAGACGCATGCTGCTGCTGCTGCTGTGAGTCGACAGAAAGCGCCGAGGTCGTCGCTGCAACAATCAACAACAACCAATCAAAAAAGTACATGAAATACTTTAGATTGTAACGAATCTACAGTAGGCCTACCCGCCAATACCGCAAACCCTAACCAGACCCATCACTACTACTACTATTACTATAGGCTACTACAACTACAACAGTAACGATCCAGGACATATCTCCTATACAATTCAAGCTATAACCTATTTTATCTCAAATTTCGTTGCCACGACAACAAAAATCAGGCGAAGTAATACTTGATTTGCAGCATTCAGTGATGCAGCCCCGAAAACCCGCTGTTACTGTTATACGCAAAGACCTCCGATCACTTACACAAGCCGAGTTACATCCGACCTCAAATTTCGTTGCCATGGCAACAAGGACCAGTCGAATGTAAATATAAATGACACTGCTAAATTAGCGGACTTCAAAAACCATACTCTAGAATCAAACCGGAAGTGAGATCGGTTGCTGAGATATGACCATTTGAAGTTCTTCCTGGAAGTCTCTTCCAGGACCGGAAATCGGTCGTCGGTCGTGACAACGGGGTGGGTCGTCAATATTATACTGATGTCATATACTCCTCTCGCTACGTTGGTAGGAGTAGAATAATAATCACATACAAAAATGACTAGCGCATGGTCACTGAGTGGTGTTACTTATTTAGCACTTAAATCTTCCGGTCCTTGGCAAGACAATGGGCAGCAAGAGTTCGCCATCTGCTTCTGTTTGTAGCCACAGCCCGAACGCTGTTCCAATAGACTCCTCGGTCCACCAGGTCTTCTTTAAATGTAGACCACCAAGTCTTCGTTGGACGACCTCGTCGTCTGCCACTACCATGAGCGGTCCATGACATGGCGTGATTGGCTGGTTGTCCAGGTGGCATCCTGATGATATGGCCTGCCATCCGAAGTCGTCACTCTGCTACAATGTCCTGTAATCTTCGCTGCCCAGTCCGGCTTAGCACCTCCATGTTAGTCACGTGGTCTTTCCACATAATGCCCAGAATCTTCCGTAAGTTGCGCTGGTGAAAGACGTCCAGCTACTGACATATTCTGGCTGTACTTTTCCAAGTCTTGCTGGCGTATATGGCTGTAGAGACAATGAGGGAGGTGTAGAGGTCCAGTTTAATCTTGAGGCTAAGCGTTCTAAATCAAGTCGTCGGAAGAATGCTCCTGCTTTTGCCAGTCGAGTGTTAATATCTGCTTCAACATCTCCATCGCTAGATATTACACTTCCCATATCTCTACATATTCTATGTTCCCTTGTCCAACGGCTATTAGCTGTTGTGATGAGCGCTGGCTGATTCCCATGGCCTTCGTTTTATCCCGGTTTATATTCAGTCCAACTTGTGCACTTCGTTGTGTTCTTTGATCGTGGTAGTCATCTCTTGACATACGTTCTCTTCCTCCGCCACTATCGCTATGTCGTCATCAAAGTCCAAATCCGTTAAGCGGTTCCGCTTCTGTATTCCGACTTGTCCATAGTTCTACACATGACAGTCGATGACTACAACGAAGAGAAATGGTGAAAGAATGCAGCCTTGTCGAACCCCTAAGACAATCTCAAAGAACTTTGTGTACCCAGTTGCAACATGGGTCAGTCTGGGTAAAATTCAGTTAGCAGCATTTGATGGCCTCTTTCCGAAAACTCCCCCACAGATACAAAAAAAAATCTCGCAGATATCTCTTACACAAGCCCAGCTATAGCCAATTTTGTCGTAAATTTCGTTGCCCTGGCAACGGGGGTCGGTGGGGAAAATGCGATTGGCGGCATTCGATGGCCCATCCAGGGAAACCCCCTAAAGGTAGAAAAATGTCGCAAAATTCTCTTACACAAGCCGAGTTATAGCCAATTTTGTTTCAATTTTCGTTGCCATGGCAACGGGGGTCGGTCGTGGGAAAATGCGATTGGCAGCATTTGATGGCTCATCTCCGAAAACCCGCCTATAGGCGCAAAAATCTCGCAAAATCTCTCACGCAAAAGGTAAAAAAGGTAAAAGTTGTCAATTTGTATAGCGCATCGTCGTGTATAGTGTCCTGCACACCTCTAATGCGCTTTTCGTCACTAACCAGAGCCGTCGATCGCACAGCCGCCGCGTGCAGCCTGCAAATACAGGCTGGCGCACCGGCCGGCCAGGCAGCCCAGTCAGCTGTACAAAGGCCCCCACCTTCCGTAACCCATATAATGGGTTACTACTCATTTAACCGATCCCAGAAGGAT
>Ga0209367_1005331_pt1 | contig 17827 bp, 11 predicted proteins | sample WorMetLIZISLAND2_FD_187412 | JGI IMG/M metagenome (GOLD analysis project Ga0209367, IMG submission 187412) | Marine gutless worms symbiont microbial communities from Max Planck institute for Marine Microbiology, Germany - Olavius geniculatus... ... | reverse complement strand
CGGAAGTGATAAGTGTCGTGTGCATCGTTGCTAAGCAACTATAGTTTACCGCTCAGTTAGCTGACAGCCAGTCAGGTTTTGTTCAGAAACGCGCACAAACTTAACTAGTGAGTTACAGTTAACAGCTGGTTTACTAACTGACGAGTTAACTAATAGATCCAGAAACCGGCCCTAAGAGATGGATAAACTGAGTTAACTTGAGATGCTTTACCCACCGGCTGACGGTCACCCATCCAAGTACTAACCGGGCCCGGCGTTGATTAACTCTGTTGATGCGACCAGCGACGTTACCAACTAAGCCAATCCGCCACCAAAAAGTCAAAAACACCATAAAGAAGCACGAGAGATCACTTGAAATTTAAAAAGCAACAAGACTACAACGCACTGAGAGAAGGTGAGTTCTGAACTGGCTCGTGAGCAGTCTGGGGTTGGTTCGGACACAGTCCGTGGAGACGACACATCGCGTCCGTACTCGTAGATCGGTTGGGGTGAGGTCAGTTCATACGGAAAATACGGTTCATCGTCAACATCATCATCATCATACATTTCCTGCTCGCCCTCTTCCTCATCCGACATTTCATCTGCCTCCTCATCAGCAGCAACTGCACCATCACAAACAGTCACTCTTACGTCACACTCACAGTTGTTAAATAGCACACCTCTTCATGGAAGAACTCATTTCAGAGCTACGGAGTATAGCCTGCCATATGGGATCACACAGTGTTACCTCCCACCTGACAGGAAAATGTGCCCTGCCATAACCCCTGGCTGCCAGACAGACAAGTACATGATTTATCCACCCTAGAAAGATGGATGGCTGAGTAGATCTTACTGTTTGCTATACACCGAGATGGTTTACCTGTCCACAGACATTCACCCATCCAAGTAGTAACCACTTGATAGTGACCCGACCAGGAGATGAACCAATGACCTCATGTTCACAAATCCAACATCCTGACCATTACACTGGCAGCCACAGTCATTCGACAATGCTGATTTGCTAAAAAAACTAAGTTTTTTTATCTGTTGGCTGGCTGACAGAAACGGCATTTTCAAAAAAAATCACACTCCAAAAATCCACAAAATTTCTAGCTCAAAAAATGCGCCAGTAAAACAGAACAAAAGCCAATCAACAGTTGTTATCATCAGTGTTTACTGACAAATACTGGCTACATATTGGCGAGTGAATTATCTGTGGAGTAAGCACAGCACTATAAAAAGTAAAGGTCGGGTACTTGCTATAGCTGTTCTTACATCTATCAGACTAGCAACTAGAAGCACTTAACAATCTCACAAGTGGCAGATGATTGGCATGAGCCAATGATACCACAGCGCACTATGCGGCCATCCATTGCCCCGTCAGTGAACAACTGGACCCGTGGTATGCAGCTAGCAGACATACCATCGTCCCTCAGCTAAACTTGGCCTTCATCCCGTAGCCTTTAAGTTATTAATCATTTCCCATCATGCTGAGAATAGAAGGCTGAGTTGACATAAGCACCACAGGATGACTAATCTTGAACGCACATTCAAGCACCAGTGATTGAGTGAATTCAAGCACATTTAAATAAATAAATAACAGGTGCCTTAAAAATACATAAGAAGCTTTATATTGTATACTAAATGTGTGTGTTCTAAAACAAAAAAATACCTTCAAAAGACGAAGGCATGTCTGCATCAAGCTGACTGTTTGCCTCACTGTCAATAATCAGCTCCATCTCAACCCAGCAGCTCTTCAGCAGAGACAGAAAGATCAACTTAAAGCTTCAGGTACAGTTCACCAAAGTAGCAGTCATTATGGTAACTATTGCAACTTCTGTTGCATCTAAAATTACAATATCATATCAATTTGTGAAGAAAACTGTACAAAAAGTTAAGCAACTTGAAGCAACAAAGCATATTTGTACTACACTTTTGGTATAACGTTCAATAAGTTATGAAAACTGATGTAGCAAACAAATATAATTTTACAATCTATAATTAAGTAAAAGCACACTTAGAACAAATTATCTGAAGCATATTTTGTGAGCAAAAACAAACTAACTGATAACAGTCAGAATTTCGTAACAGAAAAAAATTAGGAATAATATAATGTAATGGATCTTAAATAAAACACACTGTGTGATAAAATATGACAAAAACAAAATGTTTTATACAAAAAATATTTTTAATATGTGGAAAATATTGAGAGGGGCGAGTGGGCCCTGGGCCCCATGGGTATGACACCACTGATTTTGAGTGAAAATCATCAGTAAATACTAGAAGTACGTTCTGTGGAACGAGGTATCTGTCACATTGCCACGCTATATAGCTTAGCAGCTGCGTTTCAGCGTTTGACGCTCTTGTGAGCCTGCAGCCAATTTTGTCTTTGGATAAAAACGGTTGGTTGCCATGACAACAGAGGTCTTCAGGGGAGAAATTTACATGACACCTTTGCATAGCCCGGGCCCGAAAATAGGGGGTACTGTAGGTGAAAACAGCATGCAAATATCTTTTGCGGGAGTTGAGTTATAGTCAATTTTGTCTAAAAATTCATTGCCGTAGCAACGGGGGTCAGCAGGGGAAAAATCTAAATGACACTATCAAATAGCCCGGGCCCGAAAATAGAGATGTAAATGAAAACAGCGGCAATTATTTTTCACGAGGGCCGAGTTGTAGTCAATTTTTGTCCCCAAAATTCGTTGCCATGGCAACAGGGGTCAGCAGGGGAGAAATTTTAACGAAATCATCGAATAGCCCGCACCCAAAAATAGAGGGTAGGTGCAAACAGCGTGCAAATATCTTTCACAGGGGCCAAGTTATAGTCAATTTCGTCCCAAAATTCGTTGCTATGGCAACAGGGGTCGGCAGGAAAGAAATTTAAATCACACCATTAGATAGCCTAAGCCCAAAAATAGGGGAGCAGGTGCAAACAGCGTGCAATTATCTTTTACGGGGACCGAGTTATACCACTTTGAAATGTCCATTGGCTGTAATGCAAAATTTTGCAACTTCTGAATGGTTGCTATGGCAACAGGGGTTAATTGGGAATAAATTTAGATAACACTGGTAGATTGCCCGACCCCAGAAATAGGGGGTAGGTAAACACAGCGTGCAATTATCTTTTACACAAACCGAGTTATACCACTTTGAAGTTTCCATAGGCTGTAATGTAAATTTTTAAAAAATTGGGGTAAAATAGGGAAAGGAGTTATCAAATTTTTATCCCAAACAAACTCGATCTTACTTTTCGGGCCCTGAATCACTGTGCGAAATTTCATCAAAATTGCAGACGTAGGAGTGTTTACAGAGAGATTGACAGACTGACAGAATGACAGACAGACGCAAGTGGTTTTATAATCTGTCCAATGCAGTGCTATAGCAATGGGACAGATAATAATAAAAAAACATTAAATGGCTAAAATCAACAGGTTTCGTCAATACCCTACTGTACACAACATGTATAAGCCTGTTAATTAATCTGCAACTTTATTAACACCGCCAACACGTACAGCAACAATGTTAGGCCTATGTGAAGATGCGTACAGATACAGAGTGACGTAACTAAACTAAACTGCTCACCCATTGGTTTGTTCAGTTCAGTTATGCTGCTCTGTACGCATATTAACTCTGCAATTATTTTTTCCAATAAAACATTAAAACCGATATTACAATGTGAAATTTGAGTACACACTGCAGTACAAAACCCATGTTCAAGCAAAAAAATTATTTTTTTCTTCTTACTCTTCTCGACATGTTGCAACTTGCAAGCCAGTTTTACTTCAGTTAAATACAAATATTGAAATATTTAATTTTAATCTAAAACAATACAACTGTGACCACATAATGTAGTTAATTTTTTGGGGGGATGGTGGGTAGACCTACATCAAGTGTAGAATAAAGGGAGTCAGCCTTGTGTGGCAATCAGTTAGGGGCAAGTGGAGGAAAAAGTCAAAATCAGAAAAACGTGATGTAACTATTAGGTCTATTAGGTAAAAAGTGTGTGCCTATTATAAATATTACAGATAACACATGGCTCATGTGACAACCAGCTAAAATGAATTCTTTCCCCTAGGCAAAAATGGACGCATGTTGCGTCCACTCCCCTCTTCCCTCCATGAAAGCGCCCCTGACAGCACGCACAAATGAAGCATTATTTTTCGACACCGGCAAATACGATGCAACAACATCGTGGCAAACCATTACATTTAAGTACGTTATCGGTGATATTTACTAGATAAAGTAGACCTGCACTATACCCCAAAACGCTGGACAGTTTGTCAATGTCTCACCTAAAACACCAACTACAGCAGCTGACAAAATAATACTGCATCAAACGCTTAAACTTTTGTTTACAAAATCAACTGGCGTCTCGGTTGCTGTGGTAACCGGCTTGCGGAAGTCAGTAAATAAGTAACTAGAAAGCAATCATAGCTCGCAGGTACCTCCGCCAAAGCAATGCTATTCGCTAGGTGGCGTCACCATATTCGCTTTGCCAGCGGTTTCGCTTATGCCCCCTTTAACGCAATACGAAAATTTCAAAGTGATCCAGAATCCAGGATTCCTACCGGATCAACCCCAAAATTGAATCACCTGTAGTTTATGCCGCGCCCGACATACCCTCAAAATTTCAGAAAGATCCGTCGATAACTTTTAGAGTTATCTTGCTAACACACAGACAAACAAACAAACAGACAAACAAACAAACAAAAACCGGCAAAAACATAACCTCCTTGGCGGAGGTAATTATAACTGAGGTGCTCGTCCACCTACTCATTCCTCGTTAAAAATTACCAGTCGTTCCTTTCGCTATGCATCACCTCATCTTTGGAATCAACTGCCTCACTCACAGTGACTCACTTCGTTAGCCACGTCTTGATTTATCTCCTCCTGACTCACCATACTTCTATGATCATCTCACCTCGTCAGCGTCACCATCACCACTCTTGTCATCCATCACCCCATCATTCTTCCATTCCAGTCTCAAAACTTTTCTTTTTCTCAAATTCCATCCTCCATAGTCATCTGGCACCCCTTCGGACTGACTCCGCGGCTATTCGGACCTGCTCACGGTTTTTATGTTTACTCTTTTCAGCTTTTTTTCCTGAGTTTTAGTTTTCATTATTATTCTTTATTTCTTACCTTTTCAGTTTTTTTCTTATTTTAGTTGTCTTTACTTCAGTCATTTTTCGAATTTTGTCAGTTTTACATTTAAGACTATTATTATTCTCAGTATCTCTCATTTCATTTTTCTTTTAAATATTTAAGTTCTTTTTAGTTTATGTGCTAGATTAAACTGACAGTTTGTTTGTCACTTTTTAAGTGCAAATTTTCCATTGTATTGTAGTTGAAAGTCTCATGTAGAACATTCACTCACCTCATGACTGGTAACCCACATTTCCATTTACCTGACAGTGTTTATATCGCATTCGTTTATTTATATCTTATTCAGACACACTTATTTTAGTTTCCACAGTTTTTGCTCTACTTTTGCAATTTTGTAGCATCCTTTCCACAATTTCTCATGTTGGGCATTGGGTGACGGGTGAAGTCTAATCCACATCTGAATTTGATGACTTTTTCATCAGAATTATTATGTTATAATGGATAGGCCTATTATAAATGGCAATACTACAAAGAGGCCTTATCACAAATAACAAACAAAATGGCCAAAGTACTCATTAAAATTCAACTTAACCAAATTTGTTATTTTCATTTACGCCGCTGCACTTGTATGCTGCACGCCTGAAATTTGGTTGCTAAGTAGGTCTACTGTTTCTAACAAAAATTACCGAAATACTTAGCAATATGTTTATTTTTCATGAGAACTGCTAAAAATGCAAATTCATAAGTTTAGAAGCTTTAAAATCGTAACCGTAATAAAATATTTCATTACTGGAACAAGAAAACAATAAAAATCGGATTGTTTGGGTTAGGATATTTTTGGATGCATTTCAGTGGTTTTTTTATTTACCCAATAAAAACCACCCAAATTGCGTATGTGTATGAGCCCTGAAATGTTCAAAATGGTGTTTCTAAATACAAAAAAGCCAGTCTGTAACAAACTGATATTAAACTCAGTCAAGAACTGTTCATGACGATGACATGACACCACACAACATAACACTCAAGCTGTGAAGTGGAATGAATATTAACATAATAGCCATAAATTCGACAAATAATGTAGAAATGGCAGAAAAATTCAAGCATCTCAGCTGTCAGTCAAAAAAGCATACGACTCAGAAAACCAACTCAAATATCCTCATGTGGAAATTAATTTGTCTGTCTTTGACGAAAATCTAAAATATTATCTAAAATATTAAAAATTAAATAGATTACTGTAAAAAATTTTACAAGAATCACTTTCGTTCTAGGCTGCGAAGAGGCCAGCGAGAAAAAAATGAATTAATATTCATTTTTATCTCGGCTAAATTCACAGTGTCACTAGGGAATGCATCCAAGGTACCCGGGTACCCAAAAACCCGGGCAAACCCGGCTGTTTCAAACCCGTAAACTCAGGTTTGAGAGCGGACAAAAACCCGGGTTTACGGGTTTAATTTTTGGTGTCAATCAATAGACCCATGCAATATAAAACTGCTAATGATAGCTTTTACATGTACCTTTTTTGAGCCGAATGTTAAGCTGCAAGCTTGAAGGCCTGGCCCTATGGTACGAGTTGTCATCTTTCGGTGTGTCTGTCTGTTTATAACGGATGTATTGTGGCTAACCGGTAGATAGAGAAGAGCTTTTTACACGAATAATTAGCTCTGTCAAAAGTAACCTAGGCGTGCAGAATTTGGACGATGCAGTGCAAGGGAAGCAGTTTCCAATTTGCAGTTGCATGGAGAGGGTAGTAAAAGAGGAAAACTGGCCCTATCTCATAATTTCAACCTATTATTCCGATTCTCATTGCTGATCACAGTCTCATGGAGTCTATCGGGCAGTAGTGGCAATAAGCTAATAGATCTTGGACTATTGTTTTAACTCACTTCCATGCATCTAACCACTTACAGTCCTCAGCTGTCGACTCGCAACTCGTGAGTTTGCCTCTGACATTTGACCACTAACTGTAGGCCTACACTACAGTACAATAACTACCGGTTGCCTGCTGGGCACTCGGGTTTGGAGGCCATCAAACCCGTAGACCCAGGTTTGAAAAATACCCGCCGGGTTTGCATTCCCCAAGTGTCGCCAACTTAGCTGTACTGTACTACCACGTGAATCACAAATTGAAACATAATTCATCACTGCAACACATTAAGCATAAAAAGTTATGTGCTTCTGGTTGTAGTCTGGCGAAAAAGCAGAAACAGAAATAATTTTATTTTTACTTCACTGCACTATATCTAACACGACAGAACAGCTCACTAAAAGTAGCACACTAAACAGTAGGCTTAGCCACGAGAACGAAAGCAAACATACTGCAGCATAACAGACTAGACACAAACAGGTTTGCTTCAGTAAAACTTTAAAAGCAAGCGAAAACTGTATAAATATTTCTGAAAATCCAATTAAATTCTAGGGTCAAAGGTTTTTTAGGGACAGACAAAAACTGGAAGCATGGGGATTTTTTACACCTTCTGTTTTTCAGTACGTTTGCTGTCTGTCTGTCCGTTGGTTTTGAGCAGTCAAACATATAGGCCTATCAGCCATGTCAAGGTGATGTGTATGGATCTAAGACGTTAACAGTTCGAGTGCCAAGGCCTCATCATCTCGCAGCGAAAACCCAGTCTCTATATCAGCATCATCATTAGGATCATCGGCCTCAGAATTTGAAGAGCTCGTAGAGTGGCTGCCGTATGTCCGTAGTTTACGCCTCTTCACAGCCACCCCTGGCCGCCTACCACATTACAACACAGCAGACACCGTCATAAGATCTATCTTGAGAATTGTCTTAAAATGACCACCGTAAAACAAAAGTTAAAATGTAACCCACAGAATTTGTCTGAGATGATCGCCACATCTGTCAGAAAATTGCAGGTTTCATCTTAGAACTTGTCTCAAAATATGTCAAAAGTTATTTGTGAATTAGATCATTGAATGTGTAAATGCCAAAAATGTCTTTAGATTATCTTATAATCTTTTGTGAGTTGAGCCATGGGACGTCTCAACTCTCTGACATTTCATCCACTAAAAATTATGAAAAAGGATGAGTAAATGGAGAAGATGCAGGGCAATCAAAGACCTAGACACAAGAAATACTAGAAGTAGTATCTAAACGATTATTACAATGAATTAACAACTGACATGCAAAAACAATATGAATGGCGTTCTGCTACAATGCATAGTAGAAATCAACCCACATAAAACTTGCAAAAACCAACCAAAGAAACACACCCCAAACTTAATGTAATGTTAGTGCCTTGTTCCACTACTAGTTTAATATTGCATTATGGCTAAGCTTTCAAACTATTCAATTAAACCTATAAATTTGCGAATATTGGTATATTCTATGCTGTTGGGAGCAAACAGGAACTCAGATGAATCAATCAGCAGACTTTTCAGCTAAAATTTTAAACACTGCTCACTCTAATAGCTCAAAAGCCGAAGAAAAACCAGAATCCATCAAGTTGGTCATTTTACAGATTTTACCCAAAAAAGTTCAAAAGCAAAATTTTTAAAACAAACCCAGTTTTTTGCAACTCCAAAGTCAACAAACATACCGAGTAATCGAGGGATCGATAGAAGAAGCCCGTGATGACGTATCACTGTCAGTTGACCCATCACTATTGCTATCATTTGATTCACTCGTTGACCCATCACTACTGCCACCAGTATCAGCTTCATCCACACTGTCAGTGTCTGTGTGTTTATCAGTAGACAGTCGTGTACTGCCACTCTCTTCTGCTGCTGCTGGGCCGTACAGCTTGTCTGGGTCTGGCAGAAAGTCCGTGTCCGGCTCGCCATCATCAGACTCCACCCGCTACATTGCCACAATACATTATTAGACTCCACCTCAAATCGTTAACACCAAAGTCAACCCTCTAATCATCAGACTCCGCACCCTACATTGCAACAATAAAGGTTAAAAGTTGTGGAAAACCTATTACAAAACTATGCAGCATCACCTAAAATATAGGATCACCCAGCACAAGTGAAAGCACCCCTCCTTAACCTCAGCCAGACAGACCGATACTTGATTTACCTATCCTGTAAGGATGGAAGACTGAGTTGACCCTAATGTAGGTTATATACTGAAATAGTTTAGATGTCCACAGACAGACACCCATCAAATTAGCAACGACTTGAAAGTGACTCAACCGGGAGTTGAACCAATCTACACTCTTGACCAAGTACAGCATCCTAGTGAGATTGCTACAATGTCTGACAAACATTTTATGGTTAGTAAATTGCAGCTTGGAAGTAAGTATGCAAGTAAAGCGTAAATTTATATAGCGCATACTCAAAAAGATCTCCAATGCGCTTAATACATTTTGTCATTAATATTTTGCAAAAATGTATGTCTTCAGCTGACGTTTGAATGTGTCGAGACTCAGTTCTGGGTCATGAAGACTGGCAGGCAGTGAATTCCAAGTCGACAGGCCCGCCACAGAAAAGCGCCGACAACCGAAACTGTTCAAACGATGTAAATAGCACTTTCAACTTGTCACCTTGCCAAGTCATGTGGTCATTATTGACCAAAGTTTCCCGAGTTAACAGGTAACTTGAGTCGATAATGTCCAAACTTACCCCCAAGACTTTATTCACTAATTCAACTATATCTTTATTCACCTCAGGGTAACCCTCTGATTTCAGGTTAACCAACCCGAGATGTATCTGGTGTTTCAAAAACCGGACAAGCAATCTAGCAAGCTGGCAACACTAAATGACTGCATAATTTCCAGAACATCCTCCAGCTTTTTAAAGTTCTCCGCTCCTGAACAATGTGCAAAAAAATTCGAATGGAAATTTCCAAATTCCCCACCCTAAGCCCCATAAAAGATGCTAACTTCATCAGCTGTGTTCTGTTGCTTTCTCTTCAATCTTCGTTCAGCCTTCAACTTGAGTCGCTTTTCCTGCCAATCCACATACTCTCATCAATATTACTGAACATCTTTATTCACCACAAGGCCGTTTATCAACAATGCTGCTTAGCAAATCAAAATTAAAATAAAACTCTTACTACTATACAGTTGTAGTGGGAAATTTTTCTTTGGAAGAAAGCCTCCCCTTCTTTTCCCTACCATCCCGTCCATAGCAGAGCTAACCAACCCAGAGGAGTGCCATAAGCTCCCCCAGTGGCGTGTGTCCAGAGTGGAACCATGGTTGCAAACGTATTTTAGAACATTTTACACCCCAAAAACTGCATCTGGTGACAAGTTCTAAATTGTTCTTTTAAAATTTTCAGATATCATCTGGGGGAATGGCATTACTTCCCAAAATTCCTCTCGCCAACTTCACCACTAAAACGAATGGTATAATGACAACAGACTGATAGAACATAAGAAACAGAAATAAAAAATGTAGAATCGATTAATATATTTAGAAATTAATAAATCAATTTCTTAATGGTAGCAGCCCCAAATAATAACTATAACTTGCGCTCATTCTGAGACAGTTTACCGTCCGATTAATCTGCTGTGGCAGTCATTACACTTTGTTTAGTTTTCCACCTTTGAGAATTTAGTAATGTAAGCTCAAATTTAAAAAAATAATATCAAAATAATAAGAATAAAACACTAGTAAACAGACTCGATGCTGTTGCTGAATTCTGTCCTGGAACAACTTCTTATCAACACGGTCTTGCTGCTGCAACCGGCGCTTCGCCGACTCTATGTTGATTCCACCCGACTCTATGTTAGTTCCATCCGACTCTATGCTAGTTCCAGCATCTCTACGCAGCTGTCGATATGAATCTTCCAAAGGCTTTAAACCACGTAACACATGCACACAATATTCGTTTATCAGAAGCCACTAAATAAGTAAGTAAAGCAAACATGACACTGTTATACCGCTCTAAATGCTTTGACTGTTAAACAAAATTTCGATCAAACTAAATTCTGAGATTTTCATCTTATCAAATTGATTTTAACTGCAAATTTAACCATATATTTTAACACTAAAACTAAATTTAAATAACACTAAAAAGAGAGATTTTGATCTTATAACATTGATTTCACTGCTTCACTGCTGCATTTTTATCTCTGCATTCTGGAGATTCGTATTATGACGTCTGTTTTTTAAGTAAAAATTTGCAACCACAGGCAGTTTCTAATTACCAGTAGTATTTTTCATAATTTGACGAAAATGAAAAATTTAAAGAGAACAACTCACATTATTGTTGCTTGTCCTAGCACATTGCTTCTAAGGTTTCTCAAGACAACATAATTCACAAATAGTTTCACGAATAAATCGACAAGCAACAAACATACCATGCCATCGTCGTCAAAGACAACTTTTGTGTTGACTTTCAGCTGTTTCTTGAGAACTTTTCTTGCAGCAGCAAACCTGCTCTCATACTTGGGTGCTTTGGACGACGCCGGCTGACAGATAGACAATTAGCAACAACACTGCAACAGCTTACAGCACACACTGGGTGGTCCCACACAACCTTGGAAACATCAAAAAGATCAATTTATCACAAAACCAGGGCATGTATACATTATAATTCTCCTAAAAAGACACCACACCTTCAGAAAATAATGACTGATTTACTCAGTTTATAAACTCTTTTCTGCCACATGCATAAATAATATTAACGCATACGGAGTTATAACAGACAACCAAAATGTCTGCCTTTGGCCTGAACACTAGCTGTTAGTTGCCTGCATGAGTCAATAATCAACTGTTCCAAGTTATGCCTGTGCCAAATAATTGAGGTGAGAAATATTATATAGGTTTTGTTAAAAATTCAATTTCTCTTTCCAACAGTGCAAAAATGAGAACAATTGGTTAACACTTAATAATCTTATCACCGTCTGTGTAATGTCTTGTTTTTTATGGACCATGGGGTATCAACACTTATTAATTTAATATTGTATATTTTATTTTTTAACATGGAATGGTTGTATTTTAGTGGTACTTGCTATAAACAATAAAGCTTACTTACTTACTTTCTATGCTAATGTCACTTTAGGCAATGTAAATATAAGACAAAAACCGAGCAAACATTAGAAGAACTACCTGCTGGGATTTTGAGGATTTAGCTGAGACTCTGATGATATTATCACGGTTGCCTTGTAGCTGTAGACTTTCATAAGTTTTGCTACACGATTTCTTTTTCACCAGCAATTCATCATCATCATCATCAGTGTCTAACTCTATAGCACCACTCGTCACCTTGCTGCACTCTGTCAACGTTAAAAAATATTAAACATATTAACACATATTAAAACATATTAAACACAAAGTCCCTTCCCTTCCATGGCACCAGGCCCACAGCACAATGCTGACCTCTGTTTCCTTAAGAAAGACACCAGTTTACACCGTATAGTGACCAAAAATATACAGCCAGTGCACCGCACAGTGTGCCCGGGATGGATGGATTGCGCCTACCCACGAAAGGACGGCCAGGCTGAGTTGACCTGTCTGCCAATGGTCACCCATACAAGTACTAACCGGGCCCGGAGTTGATTAACTTCATCATCATCTAAGTCAATGGATGTCGTCTCGTCGTTTAACCAACAGTCGTCACCAAGCTGTGCCACACAACACAATGGCCAATCAGTTAGTTAGAGGGTAGTTAAGTAAAAAGACATCGCACAAACACTAGACCTTTGGACCAAGCCAATCAGCTTGAACCACAGATCAGCCTAAAGTACACTCACCATTGCCATACTCAGCCCGAGAGCTGATATTCATTTTACCATCCCACGGAGGGTAGACGGCTGAGTCGACCTAGCTGGCTGGTTGCATACTGAGATGCTTTACCTGTCTGTGCACAGCCACCCAGCTGAGTACTAACCACACCCAACGTGGAGCCTAACACTAGTTACACTCCCTGCAGATGGCAAAAGAGCGTGCCACCTGTTAAAAGAGTTGATTATTTACTGGCGGCGTAATAGCCACTGCTTGCTTTACCTCAGTGTAAATACAAACTGTTCAGAAGGTCGTTCATTAACTGGTGTCTTTTTAACGATGCCATTGTGTGACTGTTAAAGCCCAAATTCCATTACGCCGACTTTCACTGAAACTTCCCCGTGGGGAAAGTCGTCGACACAAATCATAAAAGTCGCGGACACAAACGGTGACAAATCATGAAACCATGAAGTTTCGGTGAAAGTCGCCGACACAAATCACAAAAGTTGCAGACACAAACCATCTCGACATGTCGAGATGTTTGCGACAAAGTCCGTGACAAGTCCGCGACAAACCTGTTTGTGTCGCTCTAATGGAATTTAGCCCGTTACAATGCACGGGGAAAGTTGGCGACAAAGTTGGCGACAAAGTCTGCGGACTTTGTCGCGGACACAAATCACGAAAGTCCGCGACACAAATCATGAAAGTCGGCGACGTGATTTGTGTCACGGACTTTCATGATTTGTGTCCACGACACGTCCGCGACTTTGTCGGGAACTTGTCCTGTACTTTGTTGCAAAGTCGGCGTAATGGAATTTGGGCTTAAGTCTGCATGATCTCTTAGTCTATTTAGTTGCTTTCATTTATTCCCGAGTTGTATTTCAGTCATTATCTCTTTATTGCGTGTACATATGTTATGCACATAATAAAATTATCATCATTATAGTTACCAGCTGGTTGCTTGTCATCCGATGAAGTGGAACTTTCGTTGTCAGACTCCGAAGCATACTGAGTTATTTCCAAGTTATCTTCACAGTTTGCCTCCTCACTCGGAGCTGCAGCACTGACACCAGTTACTGCTGCTGTTGCTGTCTCCAGGGCTTTTTGTTTCTTCACAAACTTGATGTTAGGAGCAAACGCCAAACCCAGTGAACTAAAACGAACAGAGACCATACAAAAACACAGACCTAAACATAAAGTCATTCCCGAGAAATAACGCCCATACGTAAGGCATTGCTGATCTTCATTTCCTTAGCCCTCAGCCAGACACCAGTTTACACTGCAAGGTGATCTTAGATACAATGCTAACGCATCGTGCAGTGCTTTTGCTGGTACTCATTGCGCCTACCCACAGCGGGACAGCCAGGCTGAGTTATATAACATGAGAGTTTACCTGTCTGCCGATAGTCACCCATATTAAAAATGCAATAAACCATATATGCTCAGAGAAACACAGTTTCAATATATCGGACTGGTTATTTCATACAAGTAAACTAAACTCATTGCACTAACCACATCCATTACAAGTCACCGAAGGCCAAGGTCAAGGCCAAGACAATGGTCTTCAAGGCCAAGGCAACGATTTTTTGTCCTGAAGGTCAAGGACAGACCTTGAGGATCCCATCATTGTGAAGCAGCATATCACAACATATCATGATGAACAGGTTGTAATGGCGTAAATGCAAAAAGCACTGCAAGAACATCTTACAAATTACGGTTGAAAACACTCAAAAAATTAAGAAATAAAAACTGAAAACCAAAAATGCATGAAACAAAACACTGTAGACATTCAATCAGCTGGTACTTAACCTGGCAAAGTTGTCGAAGTCAAGCTGCGTTATGTCAAAAACCTTCTTATTTCTAGCCATCATGACGGACTTGAGGTACGCTATGAACGCCTGCCAACAGACCACAGCTATCTATTGACCAAACAAAAGCCAACCTGACCACAAAGCAGAAGAATAAAAAGACCGTCCTAGCTTTTCCAGAGCCATAAACTTACTTTTACATCTAGGTTATCGTAACAAAAAGTAATCGCAATAATGACTTTCATCAAGAGTCATTCCATTTATTTATGACATTTATTGGGCACGGTCGCCACTCCTGAAGATTGCAATGATGGTGTTTATCTAGTCAACTGGTTTCTGGGCCAGCGCTGACCTCTGTTTCCTTAGCCAGACACCAGCTTACACTGCAAGACCACAAATGTGCGACTAGTGCATCTGACTAGGTCCGCCGTATGGCAACCACGCCCATCAAACATAACATGTTACTAGACCACTCCACTATTAATTGAATAAGAAAATCCTAACTCCTGGCAACATACTAAAACTGCTGAACTAACAATACAAGGCATACAAAACTGAGAACAATCACAGAATCACATTGCTGAGAAAAAAAGTCAGAGATGTTACCAAATGTGATGACAGACAGCGATGTTATAGATTAAAAAAACAGGCGAGGCAAAAAGTTTTCGAACAAGAAAATTTCCAACAGCCCAAAAGTTAAGGGAAAGGGCAAATGCCCCCCCCCGTGGGTTCACCTCCCTGTCATGATGCCAATAATGACAGAGTTTGCAGCGTAATGAATTACCCGCTGTGCAAACTGCTTCAAAGTGACATCAGCGGCACACAGCGAGGCGAGTTTCCTGCCAATATTCACCTGCTTCTTCGCATCAACTCTACCCACAATGCACCACAACAAGACGGCACCGTTACATCACTGCTAGCATAGAGGATCAAATCAACAGCCAAACTTTGTTCAAATATTCCATATTGTGCTGCTGTTAAGTTCTTTTCCTCTGTTAACATGATAACTCATGAACTGCTGCACGGATTTGAGTAAAATTTTCCGCGAAGGTTAGACTTGGCCCTAAAAATTGTGTGCAGGAATTGGGTGTTGACTGGGATCAACAACCAGATTTACAGATTTCTAAATGCTGATACTTCTGCTAGCTTAACGGCTTATAAAACATAGCTAACACTATCAAAGTAATGCAACCAACAACTGCTATATCTTACTTAGACAAAATGCACCAGTTAACAAAGACTGCAAACACAAATGATTTTACTGATCTTGTGTACGTTTTTTCTCTCATTTTAGTTTTTTTAGTTGTAGTTAGCGTTATTCGTCTACTGTTTAGTTTCTTTTATCTCAGGCTTCTAGCTCTCCCATAACTATCTGTTTCTCTATGTTTTACATAACACTGCTTTCATTTCACTTTCTCTGGTCATTTTCCGTTTGTTTCCGTTTAACTGTGAGATTAAACTGGCAGCTTGTCTCTATTTGTATAGTATCGTAACGTAACGCACTTAATCTTTTTTATCGGCACTTTCTTGTCTGCCAGGAGAGCAACCATCTCATGTTCTTCTGAAGGTAAGAGCATGAGAAGTGAAGCTCCACCTTGGTTGAGTCGAGCTGTGCGACCGGAACGATGAATGTATGTATTGACATCCACTGGACAGTCCGCATGGACAACCCAGTCTACTGACGGAAAGTCTACAATATCACATCAATGGCAAACTACCCAGTCTATGGACAAAAAGGTCTGACATGTGTTGACATCCACTGGACAGTCCGCATGGACAACCCAGTCTACTTGATAGAAAGTCTATAATGACATAGCAACAGTGAACTGTCCAGTCTAAGGACAGAAGTGTCCACCATATCAAGACAACAACTTAAAGTCTAAATGCACATTAACATCTAGCGCGAACTCCAAGGTAGTGCATAATCACACACCAAGCAAAATATTATTGGCAATGTTGTAAGGTGCGTCTTAATGACAATGATATAACATCTCAGAACATCCTATTGTAATAGTGAATTAGCTGATATCAACCAAAATGCAAGTACCAGTAATGGCTGATATTGTGTAATTTTTTAAGCCAGCAGAAAAGTCTAAAATTAGCATTTGGCTATATACCCAGTTTTATTTCAGTTTACGTCTATAAAATAATGATGCAGAATGCACAAAATGAGTAATGATAGGGTTGACTACCGAGTCTGCAGGCAGCAATGTCATTTAGTAAATAAAACAGCATACTGCTTTTGTACGAAACGACTCGCATTTAATTAAATATTTTATGCTAGTAACAGTGACGTCATGAAACACATATTTACCGAGTCCACGTGCAGCGATGTCTGTGGCAAATAGAACAGCATGCTGTTTGCGTACAAATGACTCGTACATAGTGAGACGTTTGACATACTTCATCTTACTGTGCAGTGACAACACTGTCACGCCTGGACGCAGCCGACGAAACACTTCATAAACAAAACGCACCTACATCAACATATAGCAACCTTTTCAACTCAGCCTCTTACCCTCAGTGGATGGAAAATGTCTAGTAGTTTACAGGCTATGGGGTAAAGGCAAAATGTGGCTGACTGGGGTGCTGGTATGTCTGCCAGCTGCAAACCAAAGTCCAATTGTTCATTTACGTGGGCAATGGATGGCAGCATAGTGCACTGTGGTATCATTAGCTCATGCCAATCAGCTGCCACTTCCGAGATTATAAAACGCTACTGATCATGAGTCTAGCTAGTGTAGAAAGTGCTACAGCATTTACCACAATGCTCAACTCAGCCCTCGATCCTTCCCGGGTAGATCAAGTACTGTCTTGTCTGACTGGGAATGACGGAACATTTCATGCACAAAACTCACCCACAATGGTCCTACATCAACATATGATAAACGACAATTTCATGTCAACTCAGCCTAACAGTAAAACAAGTATCAGCTATCGATCACACTAAGTAGAAATAAACGGTGAAAGTGAATGTAGTATTGCAAAAGGTTGTGGGAACCCATCTCAAACATGAAGCCAATGTATTCACACAAGTAAATAGTAAGTAAGTATGACGACTTGAGGGGTGCAATTTAACAGTTAGCCACAATGGGTCACTTCACTTTTTGACTTAAGACTTTCGCTGAGCCTAAAGTACCTACTTAGACCAAAGCTGAGCCAAACTATCCTGGCCAAAGTCGGTTCGATTTGCATGGAAGAGATAGCTTTAGCCCTTAGGGCTTAACTTTCGCTGAGCCTGAATCCACTTCAACTTTTGACTTTAGCTGAGCGAAAACATGGCGACCATTTACAGTCCTATG
>Ga0209367_1005328_pt1 | contig 17829 bp, 10 predicted proteins | sample WorMetLIZISLAND2_FD_187412 | JGI IMG/M metagenome (GOLD analysis project Ga0209367, IMG submission 187412) | Marine gutless worms symbiont microbial communities from Max Planck institute for Marine Microbiology, Germany - Olavius geniculatus... ... | reverse complement strand
ATGACCTTGAACGACCTTGAACCCCTCAAAAAGAGGTTTTTAGTGAATTTTTTGCAATTTTTGGATGCAGCGCACATTTCAACACTGAATTGCGACGAATTGGCTGGAGATAGACCAAAACAACCTGCATATGAAATTTTCAGCACTCAACGTAGATTTTAGCAGTCCAAGTCCCGACCCCCTAGGTTTAAGGAGGCCAGCGCAGGCGGGCGTCAAAGACAGCTACCCCCCTAAAAAGTGGATATTTTAGCGCAATTATTTCGTGTAGCGTAAAGACTGCTGCAGATAGGCACAGACATGCTGCTTATCATAACAAGCACTGGTGACAGGCTTTTGAGATTTATCAACATCGATGACCTTGAACGACCTTGAACCCCAAAAAGGGGTTTTTGGTAAATTTTTTTGCACAATTTTGCGCTGCGACACGCATTTGAAGAGTGAATTGCGCCAAAATGGCTGTGAGATAGACCAATATAACCTGCATATGAAATTTTCAGCATGGAATGTAGATTTTAGCAGTCCAAGTCCGGACCCTCTAGACTCAAGCAGGCTTGCGCACGTGGGTGTCAACGAGATGTACTCCTGTAAAAAGTGGTTATTTATACTCTGTTGGCTTGTTTAGCGTGTAAGTGGTTGCAGATAGGCACAGCCATGCTGCTTATTGAAACAAGCACTGATAAAGAGCTTCTTACGAATGTCAACATCGATAACCTTGAATGACGTTAAACCCTAAAAATATTGATTTAACGTGATTTTTTGGCGATTTTTGGCTGCAAAATAGTGAATTACGACGAATTGGATGGAGATAGACTAAGATTAGGCCTACCTGCGAACAGGAACTGCTATAGGCTTTCGCGCGTTTCGTGAGCTTTGGTCAAATTACTTGTTGTTTACTCTTTTCAGTTTTTTTCTGAATTTTAGTTTTCATTATTATTCTTTATTTCTTACCTTTTCAGTTTTTTCTTATTTTAGTTTTTTTACTTGTCATTTTTCAAATTTTGTCAGTTTTACATTTAACACTATGTCTATTCTCAGTATCTCTCATTTCATTTTTTTAAACATTTCAGTCTTTTTTAGTTTATTGTGCTAGATTAAACTGACAGTTTGTTTGTCAGTTTTTGAGTGCAAATTCTCCATTGTATTGTATTGTATTGTATTGTACTGTACGGAAACTGGGCTGGTTTCCGTCAATTTACAGAACATCATGTCTACGGAACCAGCTCCGTAACAAATACGGATAATTTTGAGAAAAATCTCAGTATATTTACAAAAATTTTTTACAGTGCACGCGACTTCGTCACCGGGGGAATTTTACCCCATGAATTTTTTCCCTAATCGGACTTAGGGCGCCGTTGGACTTTGCCCCAAATTTTTAGTTATAAATTATCAAACGACAGCTTAAGCAGCAGCAAAACATTATTAACAACTGTTAGTATTCATAAGTAAGCAAGATACATAGGCTATATAAATGCTTAAGCATTTCTTCCATCGTAACTTACTTTTTTTGTTTTGTCTAGTTCTTTGCACATGCAGGGGCAGTCAGTGCTGAAAGCAAAACCAATATGTTAAAGACCACAACCAAAACCAAAAGTATAGGGCTATAATACCAAGACCAAGACCGAGGCCGATCTCAGATCTGAGACCGGTCTTGTCATAAGACCACCGTCTCAGATCCGAGTGAGTTAGGTATTTGACTTAATAGTCAATACTATACATACGTCGCTAGCTCCAGTCATGGAAAGCACGAAGTCGAAAGGAATCGCGGAGACGGCGTCGATGAGGAACCATCCACGCAGATAGTTGACGGCGATCAACTTGGCGTCCATGATCACTTCACCGTTCTGCACGAACGACGTACGGAAGTTTATAATCATGTCTGCCATGAACATGACGTCATATCCGCCATGAACGAGACTACTCGTTGACGCGTTGACGAGCCAGCTTGTTGACAAGACTACTCGTTGTCAAGCCAGCTCATTGACAAAACTACTTGTTGACGACACTACTTTTTGAAAAGCCAACTCGTGAACGAGACAGCTCGTTGACGTATTAACAAGCCAGCTCCTTCATAAAACTATTCGTGGTCAAGCCAGCTTGTTGACGAGACAACTTGTTGACAAGCTGACCAGCCAGCTCGTTGACGAGATTACGCGTTGACAAGACTACACCATCAGCAGAAGCGCCGACCCACCATCACATGTGACGTCATGTCCGCCATGAACATGAGGTCGACGGCGAGGTCAAGGACGACCAGGGTGGCCGAGTGCTCGATGGACAAGAAGGCTGCGACGTAAGGCGTGGACACGGCCACATAGATGACGAGCAGCAGAACAAGCCAATCCCAGGCCGCTTTCAACGGAGAGTAGTGGAGTATGATCGTACTGGGCGCGGCGCGACCACTCCCAGTTTGGCGATCTCTGCATTATAGAGACACAGTAAATCACTGTTGTGGACGAAAAACGAAGGAAATGGCCCAAAAATTGCATTTTAGACGCAAAAACGATCAAAACTCGCAGTTTTGACAAAATTAAGACAAATGACTTTGATCGCCAAAAATTGTCAAAATTCGGCATTTTGGACGAAAAATCCAAATTCACAATAAACAAAAATTGGACGGATATGGGCGACCGATCGCCAGCAAATTCTTAAAAATTTGACACCTTATACCAAAAAAATTACAATTCTGAACAAAATGTTGACGAAAAAATTGTTAAATTTCGTCACATTTGTTAGCATTACCAAAATGCTTACAGTTGGGTTAATAGAACCTATACCTGGAATTAATGTAGACTGCACAATACAAAATTAGTGCAAACATTAAAAGCTCAATGACTACTTTTCAATGAAACATGCCTACAATAATATAAAGTAATGCCGCATTTCATTGTACAGATTTGAAACTCTGTACTAAATATGTCCGTTTGGAAGTTTAATCCATTAGTGCCCAAATTATTTTATAACTTACCGTCAAATAGAATGTCTCATATGTGGGATCGTAGGCATAAATGGGTTAACACATTTCAACAGCTGGACTGAGTTTGGCTTAAAATTACAAATTTGGACGAAATTTTGGAGCAAATCGGTAACTTTAGATAAACAGAAAATAACATTTTGGACGACATATTTTTTTGTGTTCTACCGGTGTCCCGTAGCCAACTTCTCTGTCTTGACGTCGTCCTGACACTGCTGTCCGTCTACCTCGTTTACGTGTTGTGGAATCGACGTTTCAGTTGACTCGTGTATGACGACACTGTTGACATTTGACGAACAAGCTGCTTTGTCCAGCGACGTACTCGCCTGTAGATAACCAACCACACGAGAACTAGGCAAACCCACGCCACGCGCGATCACATAACACACAGTTTTCAAAAAACTTCGCATTTACGTACAAAATATTTATTTTTCGTATTACTTTGCACAACAGTCGACGGACGAACGAACAGGCAACATACGCTGCATTACCCGCAAATACAGCAGCACAGATCAGATAAAAATGATAGATTGTTTGACTACATAAACTTCACAAACTCTTAATTTAATTCGAAATACAAGCAAGACAAGTAGCTTAGAGAATGATGTCGACGTCGGCGGCTGACTGACATAATGAGATAACATATTTGTCCTTCCCGATGCAGCCAGTTAAAAAGTAAATACAGGGGCGGAAATTTTATGGCACACAGGGACGGAGGTACGATCGTCACCGCGGCGAGGTAAGTAAGTAAGTAAGTAAGTAAGTAAATGATTTATAAAGCGCCAAAGTCTCAGAAAGAATCAGGGCGCATAGGATGATGGACGCTAGGTGGCAGAAAAGGCTGACTGAAAGTAGTGGGTCTTTAAGTGACATCTGAAAGTAGCCAAGGTTTGACATTGATGAATTTGAGGAGTTAAGGAGTTCCAAATTCTTGGAGCAGAGACACGAAAAGAACGAGAACCAAAGGATAAGTTATGCCGTGGAATTGCAAGTAACTGACTGGTAGAAGAGCTTTATCACAGTAATTTTCTTTGTGAAAATGTTGTATTTTGATACAGGAATACTAGCAGCTGTTAATTGCCACAAGTTTAAATAATGAACAGTAATATGATCTTCTGTCATTATTATGATGTTGATTACTATGACGGTACTTGCTAAAAGAAAGTGTATCTCCGTCATTCAATGTAATCCTTGTGTTGTTATTATAATTACAGATGTAAAGGTTTTCTGAGAGTAATGTGAAGGTTTTTCCTTCTGTTTTTATGCGCGAAAGCAGCTACTGCTTTCAGCGCGTCTTAGCCATCGCAATTCTGTCTGTCCGTTTGTCCGTCACACGGGTGGATCAGTCAAAAACAGTGCAAGCTAGAATCACCAAATCTTCACTGTTGGCTGCCAGGAAGACTCTAGTTTCAGGAACCGTAAAGCTTTTCCATAAATTCGAAGGGGGTCACCTCAAACGAGGGCGCTAAATGAGAGGGGGTGTGCAAAATTTGCAATTTTTAGCTAATAAGTCGCTGTATCTCAGTAACGGTGCGAGATAGGGCCTAGGTTACTATTAATCACTAATAGGAAGTCTTACACTGGCTCTCGATTGACGTCGAATTCAAAGACCTTGAATGACCTTAAATGCCAAAATAGGGGGTTTTATGGATTTTTTTGGCGGTTTCGGGCTGCGACACAAGTCTTTATCATTCACAAGGTGGCGCCACAGAACTATCATTATGCGATCCAGATAGAGAATTTGGTATTTGTATATTAACTTAGCGTAAACACTCCAATTTTCAGCTAAACTACTGAACCGGAACTACTATAGCTTTCGCGTGTCTCGTGAGCCTTAGCTTAAATTTCTTGTTGTTAATGCTGTAATGTTATATCACATAACATTATTGTTTGTATGTCTCAGGCATACTGCTGGATTTTCACTTTGATGCGCTATCTACTCTGCCAAGTAGGATTCTGTATTTCATTTTATTGAGTGTTTTTGAGAACTATTGCTGAATATAGTCGTGATTGTTTGTTTATTGCCAGTTGCACATGTTGTGTTGTTTGTATAATGTGTGGTGCTTAGGTAACACAACATTTTTTACAGACATTTTGGTACTGTGAATGAAATTGCAGATAGATTTTTAAAATTCATCGCAATATCAATTCAAGCTAAAAAGCATTTTATGTTAGAGTAATGTTACAAACTTTCATATAAGATATTTGAACAGTTGACACAGTTTTTTCACCTATTTCCAGAAAGTTTATAATTTTGGCGAAAATTTGGAATTTTTTTGAAGTGGAAAGAATGGGTTTTGAATGAACGGTACTCGATTTCACAGAAAATATTGTGATATCATGGATTTCATTTTTAGTTGGTTATTAATAATAACATTAATAGTAATGGCTAATGTTAATGCTGTTTTGCAGAACAGCGTAATACCAAACCTGTTAGTATGCATGGTGAGCTGTGGTGCCAATGCAGTGCTGCATTATGGTCTCGTCTACCAGGCAGATATGGGCATCAAGTAAGTAAGACTGTTCGGTTTGCTCAGTCTATCAGCTTATGATTAGGGTCCAGTTTTTCCATAGCCAATCAAATCAAATTTGATCTCCAATTTACTGATCTCCGATCAACTTGATGTTCTAAATTGATCATCGATCGACTGTGTTTCGTTTTTCCGTACTTTTTTGATCTTCAATTACGTGATCCACGATTTGTTGATTCACCGTCAACTGATCCTACTTTATGTCGATCTGATTGGCTGACAGTAAACTCGATTTGCAGTGTTATGCTAAATTACCCAGCATGCACTGCGAGTGGGCACGCCAATGCCAGTAAACGTCAGCACAGCAACAATATCAACGATATCGTCTGCTGTCAAAAACACATTCTATTGCAAATCAACACGGGAGCATCTATCCATTTTATTTCTTCACAAAACTATGCAAAAATCGTGCATATTTGTGATTACAAACTACGTTGGTACTGCCGGTATGTGAAGCCAAATTTTGTTAGATACAAGACACCTTATGCATTAGTGTTATTTGCTGAATTTTGTGCAGTTTGCTTAATTATGTGGAAAGTTGCTAGTTATGTTCATACATAGATGCATGCTTTCATGATCATTTGGCAGACAATTTTTTATCTGCTAGGTGTCTGTTGTTAAGCTTTCAACATGCGATTGATAAAATCAGCCAGTTGTTGTCACCCCCTTTATGCATATGACTGAATGTTTTGCCAGTTGACCTGACCTATATTTGAAACCTGTGATTGGCTGGCAGAGGTTCGGCAATATCGCTGGCACTGACCTACTACATAGTGCTCTCGCTGTTATTTGCATACATCTGGGGCAGTGGAATTTACCGCCAGACATGGCCAGGTCTTGTGGCACTTTTTGTTATTGTTTTTTATTGTTGTTATTGTTTTGTGTGAATTATTTGAGTAATATGGAGACGAAAACCCATCTGCAGTATATAAATTCTTTAGCAAATGAACTTGCATTTTGAAGCAGTGATTAAGTGTAATCCATATAAATCATCAAATTATTAACTTTGTTGAATCTTTAGTTCAGTTGTTGTTAATGGTACGACTGCCTTCTTAGGAACTACCTCATTGTACTTCCGCTTTCGTTTGCTGATTTTTTGGTGATTTTTGGATGATTTAGGATGAAATAGAATTTCATATATACATTGTATTTGTACTAACGATGTAATGAACTAAACTTAATTAGCATTAAACGTTTGTACAATAAGATCACTAACAGTGTTCGCAAGACTTAAAGCCAACTAACAATGTTTGGCAACAGTTGCATAAAATAACAGTGAAGTGATTGGTAGTGGCGTGGTGGAGTGGTTATCACGTTCATATTCGTCAACAAAGCTGGTTTGCTGATTTTCTTCAAAAGGCTGACTGTGATCAGCTGTGTATCAGCTTGATACATAACTAACCACCAAGGGCAACTCAGCCTTTTATCCCTTGGTGGTATACTGGCCTGTCTGGCTTGGGTTAAGATGGAGCATGTATGGTCACCTATGTCAGGTGGCAGGTAATACTGTGATCACATATGGCAGGTGATGCTAGACCGTAGCTTTGAGATGGGTTTCTGCGAACCACTATGCACATTTTCAGCCTCCTTTCAATTGGAGTTAAACTGAGCTTAGAACATGACAGTTTTAGCAAGCATTCTGTCATTGATTCGCAATTATATTTTTATTCATATAAATTCAGACGTTATTTTAGGTTCTAGCTTGGGTTTTATCTTGTAGAACGCTGGTCATTTTTGCAAGTGGTTTGATTGCTTGATGCGTGGATTGATTACCTCCGCCAAGGAGGTAATGTTTTTGCCAGACTTTGTTTGTTTGTTTGTCTGTCTGTGTGTTAGCAAGATAACTCAAAAAGTTATGGATGGATTTTTCTGAAATTTTGAGGGTATGTCGGGAATGGCACAAACTACCAGTGGTTCAATTTAGCGGAAGGAATCCTGGATTCTGGATCACTTTGAAATTTTCGTTACCATTGCTTTCAATGGGGCATAAGGGAAACCACTGTCAAACTGAAGATGGTGCTGCCACCTGGCGAACAACATTGCCTTGGCGGAGGTGTGCGGGCTCTGACTGCTTTCTAGTTGAGCAATAGAATGCTGTGTGCTAGGCTGGAGCTGGGAATGTCTCGAGGATTGGGGGGAATTTTCTCGTGTCGTCTTGTCCAGTATATTCATGACCGTCATCTTCTGGCTCTGCACTGAAGTCGGAACTTTCCTCGCTGGTTTGTATGACTCATAGATTTTGCCAGAGTAAAGTGTCATTTACGAGAATGATTATATCGTCTAGTGTATAGTTCTGTGCTTATTGTGAAGTTTTGTTTTTAGCAGTATTACGTGTGTTTTCAGCAAATGTGCTTGCCTTTCATGAAATTGTACAAAAATATTTTTTTGACCAGAAATGATGTCTTTATTGAAGAATAGTTGGAAAAGTTTCTGACCTTCTCTGGCAGAAATGAGGCTACGCAGTGCTTCGTGATTATAAGTTACGCTTGTTGTCAAGCACAGAAAATACAGTGAATGCGAATTGAAACTTAGCATGTTGGTAAAAAAGGTGCAACGTTGATATCCATGTTATTGTCGAAAGTCATGCAATTTGTGGTTGTTGTCAACTGTTGTTATAGTATATTTATGCATAGATTTACTTTGACATATTTCGTTGTTTGTAACGTAGTTATTACATGTCATGGATCTGAACTGTCGTCAGTATTTGCATGCTTACTATGACGGTTCATAGTGTAGCTTTCTGCAGTTGAATACGTTTGATTTTCCATGTGTCTTACATAAGTTATACGTCCCAAATGTGACACTGTTGCATGCTGTCACCAAGTGATCTGTAAACTAGATAATTTGTTACCTTTTTTTACTGTAGATGCATATTTTTATGCCCCTATGTCTGGTATTATATTTTGGCATTATGTTATCGTCCATTTCGCTATCCATTTGTTCTGTTAGCAAGACATGGTAAAACCAAGTGGAGAGAATTTTGCTAAACTTTTGGTAGTAACCACATACTTATTCCAGCAAGTCTTCTTGGCGGTCCAGCGCTACAAATTGGTAGCCCTTAAAAGGAACCTTTACAGTTCCTACCGATTTAGACTAGTGCCACTCCAGCAACTTGGTTTTAGTTTTTAACTTTAAAAAAATAATAGATTTGTATGGCGCCATTAGTTAGTAACTTTAGAGGCACTGTTGGGTGTAGTTGAGGCGACAAATGATGCGATTGCATTTTTGAATGTTATGGGATCAAGGTCAAGGGCACAGGAAGGTCAAATCTTTTAGATTCATTCCAGGTCAAGACATTTACATCTATGCTAAGTGGCCCTTGTCATTTCTACCATATTTGATTGATAGAATAGAAATACACAATTCCAAAGAATAAAACTAGAGAAATTTGTCGGCCCAGTCCCAGTGTATTGTGTGGTGTCCACCTGGCACTGCCCTGTTCTACCTTGGTTCAAAAATACCATTGAATGTTTTTTTTTACCGATTTTGAATTTAATTTACCGAGTTTACTGGGCTAATGCAGATGCTGTTTCACAGACTGTGTTCTGTGTAGGGCTGATTGGGGAAAAGCAGATAAGCGCCTTCTCGATATGCTTCCAAGTGGAAGGATTTGCCTGGATGGTAATGTTGTTGTTTTTCTTCGCTTTGTTTTTTTTTGTTATTACATTTAGTTATTGTCAATGTATGGTGGTGCTCTGTTAGCTGTTTTATACCAGTAGTTTAGCTAATACATCGTATTGTTTGTAGCAAACTCACATGTTGCAGTGATTCAGACGTAATCATTTTGCGCTTGTTGGGGCAGGAAGGTGCAAATTTCCAACAGATAAGATTATGAGTGCTCAAATTTTTAAATTTTGCCCCTAATGTTCCCCATAAAAAGAAAATTTTTTTAACAGGCCTTTCAATTTACTGATATGGTAAAATAAGAAAGAAATTCTAAGGTGAATACTTATTTTACATTTTATTTTAGTTTTTTTTAGTTTTAAATGACAGAATTATAGATGAACCGTGTTCAGCAAACGTGAGTGTTCGTGTTTACTATAGGCACTGAAAACGGTTTCTTTTTCAAATTACGCTTAAAAATGCTGAGAAGTTCAGCAGATTTTCAAAAATTATCAAAATCTGCTAATTTTTCTTCAAGTTGCGATCGATAATGTCAGGAATGTTTTTCAGGTTTTCTGTTTATTTTAACACATATTTCGCTTGATCTAATTTTCCTAGGTAGTGCAGAAACAAACGTTGGGTGAGGTGGGCAACTGAACAGTCGTTTGATGGAAAGTTGTGTCAGGAATATTCGTACCAAAAATTATCAAAATCTGATAATTGGTTTTAAAGTTACAGTCAAAAATGTCGGGGATGTTTTTTTCTCAAGACACAGTGTACAGTCATACGACAGTGAGTTCGGACAGAAGGATTTTTTAAACCATTTTTACCATTTAGATCTGATGACTCTGTGTATGTAACTAATTGACATCGATAACCTAATCATTCCAACTACTGTGCTGCATTGTCCCCTAGGTGCCGCTGGGTATCGGTGGTGCGTGTACGGCTCGTGTGGGTCAATATCTCGGAGCCAATCAACCGCTTGGTGCCATCACAGTCTGCAGAGTTGCTTTCACTGTCCAAGGTACAGTATAGTGTACTTAGTCGTCCAGTGGTCCAGAGAGTTTTCATTTCAGTGCCACTGAACTTGAACTCGAAGGCCAGATGAATATGATCGCCAACCTTCTCTTAGCAGAGTGTATTTTATTAGAGTTGCAGAAATTAAGGTCTAATCACGCAGATCAATCGTTAGAACTGCGAAGATCAGTAAGAATTTTAATTGTTAAAATTTTGATTAAAGTGATGTCAATAAAAAGAAGTAAATAATAGATATCTATTATCTGTCTTTTTAGGAAAAATCTGCATTTTAGTTTGTCTGCAAGACTGTTTAGAGAAACGCTTAATAATTTTCTCAGTGCATCTGTGATAGCTTATAGTTTAATAACTGAAAATATCTGAGAAAAATAAAATGTATTTTTAGCAGTTACCGCTGTTAGCTTTTAATTGAAATTAATGATTAATGACATTTTCTGTTCATTAGTTATTGCTGGTACTGTGATCATGTGTCGTAGCACTAATCTCGCTGGTAATGGGCGTTGGTTGCTATCTGCTTCGGTGGTACATTCCACTCGCTTTCACATCCAACGAGTAAGCATTTCTGCTACATTTCAGCTGTTGACATAGTATGTGATAAAGTGTACGTTTTAGTTTAGTATTTTTTATGTTTTGACCAGCCATTCGCTGGAACCAAAAAATGACGATGTTTCATTTTTGCTAAAGGAAAGAGATGACATATTTTTACCTGTGTGATTTGTTTAAATGTCCACAAGATGATTGAAGAAGCTATGAAGGTATTTTGATGACACTTTTTGGAGAAATGGGGCTGTGGCCCAAGGAATATTGATTAGGTTTTGGTAGTGATCTGAATTATGACCTGTTTCAGATGATGATTCTGATATGATAAGTCTTGGCGGATGTTTGTGATCTTTTAGCGTTTTTAGGTTCTGGCTTAGTTCTAGGAAAAATCATTCTGATTCTTATTTATTTGTATCTGCCTTTTATTAGAAAGATTTTTTGAAGTTTTGAGCTTTTACTTCCTAAGAGAACTGAACAACAACATATTTATGACTGTGGTAGTCTGTTTTAAATACATTTAGTAACTGCTGAGAAGCCTGATGACTCGGTGTTATTTGTATTATTTGTGTTATTTGTAATATTGTCACAAGTCTGTGACACAGTTGCTTGTACGACATGTAATGTTTTATGTTGTCAGTGAGGTGATATCGTTTACTGCTAACATCATGCAGTTGGTCTCCATCTACGTCCTAATGGAAGGCACCAGTGTACGTGGGCACTGCTGTTTGTACATCGTTCAGTTAATAACTTTGATATACTGTAATATGCTGATAAATGCTACATTTGTGCAGGAAAGATGTTCAGTATTTTCAACACGTTATTAGATATATCACACTGCGGAAGGCGCTTTCTGTCCACTCTATCAATAGTCTATCTTATTCACTGTGTAAAAGCTTTTTACACAGCAATCCATTATCTATATGGCGTGGCGTAGTTGGTAACGCATTTTGGCTGAAACGAAGTTACTCTACGCCGGGCCCGGTTAGTACTGTGATGGGTGACTGCCTGCGGGCAGGTAAACCATCTCGGTGCGAAGCCTGCCAGCTAGGTTGACTCAGCCTTCTACCCTTTGTGGGACGGTAAAATGAGTAGTAACTCATGGATTACGGAAGGTGGTGACCTTAGTACAGCTGACTGGGGCTGCCTAGCCGGCCGCTGCGTTAGCCTGTGTCGACAGGCGGCACGTGGTGGCTGTGCGGCTGGCGGCTCGGGTTAGTGACGAAAAGCGCATTTGAGGCGTTGTACACGAGATGCGCTATACAAATTGACACCTTTTTTTATCTGCAACTCTGATTCATGCTAAGTATGCAGTAGTACAGTATAATAATATACTTTATTCCATGATCTACATTGTCCTGCTGTCTGTTACCAGAGTGACTGGCTGTTATAAGTGTCCATAATCTCATTTCACTCAAGCATGATGACTGATAGCGTGTCGCATTTCTATATTACTTGTGCTCCCAGGCAGAACACGCCGTTGATTTAGGCCATAAAATGAGTACGTTTCAACGGAGTGCACAGTTTATTGTGCTTTATTGCACTCCCATAATGTCGATCGGTGCTGAAACCTATACATAATGTGCCATACTAAGAGAACGGAGATTGAGCTTATTGAGTACTTTTCTTCACTCATTCGTGCTATGTGACTGAAGTAGGACATCACCCTTCTTTTCTGTATTATTTCGACTCTGCGCAGCTTTATATCCAACTTTTTTTGCAACATCCATGTTTCGTCTTTTGTCTCTTAACACTTAAGTAATCTTGATTCACTGGAATGATGGCATTCCTTGTTCGAGTAAGTAAAGTGACGTAGCTGCTGGTGCAGGGAGTTGGAGTGAGCATCGCTCGTGGCACGGGACGTCAGACGTTCGGTGCTGTCATCATATTCATCAGTTATTACATCTTTGCTCTGCCGATCGGAGCGCCGCTCATGTTTGCCACGAGCCTTGGCCTTGCAGGTTACTCAGCATTTCTGCTCTGTGCATGTGTGCCTAACTAACTACACGGTGTTGAAACGAAAAGGTACTCTTTTTCTCTCTTTTTCTGACAGTTAATTTAAGCGACATTTTAGCAGCTGAAGCTGAAAGAAAAACAATTCATACTATTTGAACAAAATTTGGACGTTAGTTTTTATCAGCAAGCCATTTGAAATTTACCATGGAAGCAGGGTAGCATTCACAGCAGCTGAGAACGTTGGTTGAGATGAGTAAACAACACATTGCATGACGGCGCTTTTATGTCACAACGATCTGGCTGGGGTTAAGGTGGGGCCCGTTCACCTGTGTGATCTTATATGGCAGGTGACGCTCTGTAGCTCCGAGATGGGCTTCCCATAGAAAGCTACATCACCGCCTTTAACCTTTAACTAGCAACAAATATTTAACAGAGTCCAACGGCCAAATTTAGTTGAATTATTTTATGCTGTTCAATATAAAATTTGTTGTGTGATGTTGTTAGGCTCCAGGAACTATACTCATTACCGATTTTAATGTATTGTATTGCTGCCTTTGATTTGAAGGTAAAACAGTTAGCAGAGCTGAATGTTGTGTTGGAACTCTTGTGTATAGACGCCTGTTTGGTTTCCATAAATGGGAATCAGTTCGGGGATGTATCAGTGGGCTAGGAAGGCTTGACTTTGTACATTTATGTCAGGCATTGAAAGCCAAGTTTTATGTCAGGATTGCTAAAAGCAAAGTTAATGTTACCCAAGATGTTTATTGGGCTTATTTTAGATGTTGTTCAAGTTATAAAGATAAAATTCGTTTTTGTGTTTTTAAGTCTATGAGTTTTATGATGGCAGATATCTCTGCGGAGTTTACAGCTAAGCTTCACTGATTTTTGTACGTGCTAAGTTTTGCGCTTGGATATATTATTGTATTACATATCTGTTTTTCTGTCTGTCTAGGCTTAGTTCTGTTCTGACTTATCGTCGAATTAAAGTGGTTATTAGTATCATTCGTATTGTGTATGTGTGCTGTGGTGCAGGTCTGTGGTGGGGTTACAACATTGGACTTGCAGTTCAGAACATCTGCTTGCTGCTGTTTGTTGCCAGACTCAACTGGCAGACAGAAGCACACAATGTTAGTACAGTAGTCTATTTCGTTGTAATAGTGTTTTGCACATGAAGGTTAATTTGGTTGGGTAGCATTTCGCCTTATCTCATTTCGCCTATTCTCCTTTCGCCTAATCTTTTTTTTGATAGGCGGACCAACAACAACTTGCTTTGTCGTTTTTTTCTTTGCCTATTTGACAAGCTTTGTTTTGTCATTCATAATTTTTTTCTGTATCATTTTTTGGGCCGACTTCTAAGCTGTAAGCTTAAGGTCGACCCTTTGTCGTCGTTGTCGTCTGTCGGATGTAGGGGGTGCAGTCGGCCCCAGCTTAGCGACAGCTGAGAATATTGTTTTCCGTGTCATTTGTTTCTGCCATCACTACCATACATGCACCTTCCTGCACTCTCATGCTTGACTATGATAACAATTAGGAATATCGTAAACTTGCAGATTTGATTTAGTGTTATGTTTAAGTATTTTTTTTCTTTTTGCTACTTTTTTGTGTGGCAAAAAGTGAAATTTAAGGACAGAGTTACTTCACAAGGTAAAGCAATGAAACAAAACAGGTGTGGTGGATGATTTTTATATGGCTGGTGTTCTAACAAAGTATAGCAGCTTTGTGCCAAAAATTATAAATATAGCTTCAGGCATGTAATACCCCTAAAAAAGCCGAATAACTCGAAAACTAGAGATGACGTATGTTCACTTTTTCCATTAAAAAGACTCAGGAAAGATAGCAGATTCCAAAAATGTCACTTTGGAAAAAATCTTTCCTTTGGAGGGTGGCATCTACCCAAGGGGAGCTGACGTGCTTGTTTCACTTATTTTCGGGTTTTTAGGACAAGAAATCTTTGGCCCTAAAACCTGAAAGTGCGGGACTTGTGGAAAGTGCGGCTCCAAGTGCGAGTTTGTTGATTTTTCTTAACCTCCTGGGTAATCCTCTCAAACCGTAAAACTTTACAGCCTTGTGCTAAGGGTTTAAAGCTATTTTTGTTCAGCCAGTATTTTCTGTAAATCCTTAATTCTGTCAGAGAGACTTTAACTTTGTTGAATTCTGTAGTGTTAGAGTTATGAAATTATTTCTCAGTATTTTGTTAAGGCTTTAATAGTGTTAAGCTGAATGTTAGGATTAAATGTTCATTGTTCAGCTTATATTTGCTTGAGTTGAAAACGGTAGACTAGTTTTGCACTACTGTGAATACGCAAAGCCGCAACGAGCTTGTCAAAGAGGCAAAGAAAAAAACAACAAAAGCAAGTCGTTGTTGTTGGTCTGCCTATCAAGAGAAAAGATTAGACGAAATGGGATTAGGTGAAATGAGAATAGGCAAAATGAGATTAGGTAAAATGAGATGACACCATTAATTCAGTAGACTTGGGCCGGCAAATCCCAACACTGCCAGCTTGTGCCCAATCCTGAAACTACTTTACATTTTCACCTTAGTCACTGGTTATAACTAACGCTGTAGAAATTAACGATTAACCATTAGAAATTTTGAACGATTAATAGAATTGTTAAATTCTCAATTGAGGTAGCAGCACTAAGAATGCATTTTAAAGTAGACAAAATTACAGGAATTTGATAAATGGCAGTCACTTTCTCAGAAGAGGTATAGACTTGTTGTCTCAGTGCTTTGTGACAGCCATTAGCTGAATGACTTATTATAATATTGGTAAAATTATGCATTTTTCGCCATTAACTATTGTCAGTTTTGATCGAATTTAATGATTAATTAATCAGTTATTATTGAAAAGTTAACCGTTAAATCTTGTTCATTGTTATCAGCTGCAGTTATGATGTTAACACTGGGCGGTGTGTTGGCAGGCTTTGGTGCGTGCCGGTGTGACACACGACCCATCATCGAGTGTTAACAACGACGATTTACCGACATCAGATACAACTGCCACAGAACGTCATCATCACGCTGCCGATGAACATACTAGTACGTTGCTCGTTGACGATTTCTTGTTTGACATAGTTTATACCACGGACTAACATACAAACACATGCAAATGTGCCCAGAATAGTTGCTTGAAACTATCACAGATGCAGTGCTTGGTGGTTTGGTTAGTTGGTGATGCTTTGGTTTTGATCAGCTGAGCTGCGCCCGATTATTACTTGGATGGGTGAGTGTAACCAGCCACCCAGGTCAACTCAGCCTGGCCATCCCTCTGTAGTAGGCACAGTGAGTACAGTAGGTGCAACATAAACAGGTGCACCACATGATGCGCTAGCCTCATATTCATGATCTGGCAGTGTCAAGTGCTGTCCAGCTGATGAAGCAGAGATCAATGCCACCCCGTGGGCCTTGTGGTTTTGTATAGCAGTGACGGTGCATTGCTGTCTACCTGAGTAAGTTATGTGTTTTAGTGGTTCACGGACAATCCACGTATCATCTCTGGTTATCAAGTACCAACCGACAGTAAAGCCTATGGAGTTTGCTTTTTCCAGTCTCCAGGCCTAATGTCTGGAATACATTGTCGGATTATCTCCATTGACACTTTAAAAGCTTTTTAAAACTTCCCTACAGCGCTTGGAAACTGTTCTATGTAAACTGATTGTGTATTGTATTGTATTGCATTGTCCGGGAAGCACTTTGCATGTCATGTGTACTTGCAGGACTGTTAGACGAGACATCGGGCGCAGGTGAAGTTGAAGTGATACGTCGACCGAGAGCATCAGTCGTCATCAGTCGGTTGTCCGTGTTCATTGGAGTTCTGGCATTGGTCGGCATCCTTGTTGCCGTGCGAATGTTTGTCCATGTCCACGCCGAGACCGAGACCGACTGGACCACACTTTGTCAACCTATGACCGCCACTGTCAACATGACTGGTCCATCGATGTACCCTAGCATTGTTACGCTGCCACCGTGCAATGAGACCACAATGTACACCCACCTCCCACCCACCACGTGGTCTGCTTACCTTCCCGTCTGAGTTATTACTGTGCATTGTTTTATTCACCAGTAGATTCCACCTGTGCACACATCGGGTTGTCAACTCCATTTGGGTGAAAATACCAAACGTAATTTGTTTTGCTGACAAAAAATGTCAAATTTTCAACAATACTTTCTACGATAAAATTATTTATCACTGTTGAATTAATGCCAAACTGATGCCAAAATCGAGTGTTACAAGGTACAATGTGTAATGCCAAATTTGAAGAATAATGCCCCAGCGAAGGTGCCAAATCAGCAAACAAATTTTTTTACAGTCAAGTTCTTTTAAAGTTCAAAATCTGACCTAACTTGGCATTTTGTAATGCTAGTTGGCAGCCCTTCCAATGAAAATCCACCTGTGTAGAAAAACAACAAGAGATTACCATGTGGCTGTTCTGCTAGGCAGCATTATGGATCTTGCCTTTTCGTCTCTCCGTCCATCTGTCTGTCCCACACCACATGGGCTCCTGGCTTGTAAACTGAAAGGCATAGAAAGATCTAAATTGACATGAACGTCTCGCAGTTAGCAATATGTCAGTTTTCAGCTTAAAAGGAAAAGGTAAAAAATCAAGCCTACTGGATGCCAAAAAGCTCAAGAAAATGCCACGTTTTATATAAACACGGCTTGCACCATTCGTGGCAATGTAAAAGTTGACTTTCACTTGAGGCACAAAATTAGTACATGCTATATGTGCACATATAGGTGGATGGCCACATGTCATGTTGGCACTGGGCCAACATCGATGCTTGTTGATAACTAGTCATGCAAGTTGTGCCGTAAATCGCCTATTTGACATGAAAAACTGTATGAATTATTCGGCACTTCGTGTGTGCAGTGTAAATTGCTCAGTTATACATATGCTACAAGACGAGATGATTCATGTGTGTAGAGACTGTTAATCATTAGGGCTGTAGGAAAATCACGGTGCAAAAGTGAAAAAATCCCGGCATACTTTTAGAAAAGTCGCAAAATTCACGGCGAATTCACGGTGCCAATTCACGGTTAAATATAGCGTTAAAAAACGTCTCATTGACAAACATTTTTGTTCTCTGCCTAGTCAACAATCAGTCATGTATCGTCGTCTCACAAAATGACTAACATTAATCGTTTTTAGTAACTTTCAGGAATAGTTTTAGTAACTATATGCAGTTATACACAC
>Ga0209367_1005327_pt1 | contig 17830 bp, 9 predicted proteins | sample WorMetLIZISLAND2_FD_187412 | JGI IMG/M metagenome (GOLD analysis project Ga0209367, IMG submission 187412) | Marine gutless worms symbiont microbial communities from Max Planck institute for Marine Microbiology, Germany - Olavius geniculatus... ... | reverse complement strand
TTTTCCCACAATCGGACTTACGGCGCCGGCCGGACTCACGTTGGGCTTTGCCCCAATTTTCTAGTTTTTGCTATTTTAGGCTGCAACGCACATTCCAACAGTAAATTGCACCAAAATTACTACAGATAGGCCAGAACAACTAGCGTATAAAATTTGTAGCATAAAAACCTAGATTTTAACCATCTGAGTTTCGACGTTCTAGATCCATGGAGTACTCTTTCAATACACATGACTATTTTATTGCACTTTGTACATTAATTTCCCAGGTGGCAGCACTTGTGCTGTCGCGCATCACGTGAGCTTTTCTCAAATTATATGTGTTGTAGATGAGAGATAAAAGCAGTGGCTAAGACATGTCAGCAGACTGTAAACCAGACATAATTTTTCGACAGGCGCTCGGCCGCCCCGCTTGGCTGGGTGATCTGTACGATGCAACGACGGAAAGATTTTGTATGCTGCCCATATTCCGTGACAAGTTGCCAGAAGATTCTCCAGCCGTATCGAAAACTGACACCAAGTTCAGCAATATTTCATTTACCAGGGTCAGCAGCCTACAAGATAAGCTTCACCAACTAAACATTAAGGGTGAATTGCAGCTAAGTATTCTTGCCGGAATGGTTGATCTCGGTGGATCTGCAAAGTACCTCATACAGAAAAAGCAGAGTTTCAAGTCAGTGGAATGCACAATGGTATACAACATTAAAACAGTGACAGAGCGCCTGGCATTGAACCACGAACAGATAAAAGACTACATTTGCAAGGAACCGATGCTCAGTTCCTGCAGTGCCACACACGTTGTGACACAAATCGAATATGGAGCCAACTGCGCACTGACGGTCACAGATCAAAACAGCGAAAACCAGAATAAGCGAGAAGTAGAAGGCAAGCTTGCGCTACAACTAGAAAAACTCAGCACACTTGTCGGTTTAACGGGAGAAGCAGCAGCACAGTGTAGAGATGAGATGAGCGACGAGTGGACGAAGTTCTCAATCGAATTTTTCGGCGACGTGATACCGGAAGGTTCAAGTGCATTTCCGCAAACACTGGACGGAGCTGTTGAGTTAATGAGAACCATACCAGAGCTGGTGAAAAACTCTAACCACGGAAAGGGCAAGCCGTTATCTTATGACATGTTACCTCTGTCGTGCCTGGATTTACACAAACCGTCTCGACAGACTGAAATTCCCGTAAATGTTATTAGCGAAGTCTGGAGTACAAAAATAGTTAATCTTTTTGACCACATTGCAGAATGTAAGCAAAAAGTTTATGACCAGACTGATGAAATTGAGCAAAATCGCTACTGTGTTACAGATAACGAGCGCGATAAAACATGTCTTATTAAAGATGAATTGAAACTTCAAGAAGCTACAGCAAAACAGGAGTTGGCCGAAATTATAAAAGAAATAAGTTCTGTGGAACAAAAAGTGAAAAAATTGGATTCTTTTTGTAATAAGCATAGCGAAAAAGCCAAAAATATGCTTATTGAATGCAAGAAGATCTACAGTGCTGTGCGAGCGCGGATTGAATACTTCGAACGCTGCAGAAGACACGGCGTACAGTATATCGCTCCGACAGATCAAATGATAAACAGCGCCAGCGATGACTACGACAACGTGTACGTGTTCTTTCACGGAAATGTTGATAGCGAACTAACAAGGTGGAATGAATCTAGATTCATCAGCCTTTCCGTAGAAGCTCAAACCGACAATAATACCGTATGTTACATTACGTGGTCCAAAGAAGGCGGTGAAGCTAGAATTAAGGAGAACAAGAAAGGTATGTGTGTGAACATGGCACAGTGTGTGCCTGAGGAAAAGCAGTCTTCTTCTTCGAAGCCATTTCAAGTTCGTTGTCCTGGTTCAAAGCGTGCTACAACGAAAAAGACATGGACATGCTTCAAATGTAACGAAACTTTGCGCCTTTGTCCTTATTACCGTGCATTTTACTGCCATTGTGGCCACGCCTCTACAGACCGGTTTCAATTTCGATGCCACGATAATGACTGCTGCCGAGAGTTCAAACACCTGGACGATAGGATCATGCACAAAGCACTACGGACACATGAATTGATGAGCTGTAATAAAGGTAATAAACTATCTTTTTGAATAATCAATTAAATATTGTACAGAGAAAGCTGGTCTGAGGCAGTTTGCTGCGATGCGGCTTAAACGTTGGATGCAACATTATAGTTATTTATGTAAAAATGTTTAGTTTATATACAGTGTAAGGGTGACATCGTGGTTGTAGATAAAAAAAACAGCAGAAATCAAAATTTTAAAATTCAAACTTTACCATTACACAGTCAGCAAAGTTCTTCTGACATTGTGTAATGGTGATGTTTGAATTTTTAAATTGTGATTTGTGCTGTTTTATATCTACAACAACGATGTCACTTTTACACTGTATATAAATTGAACAGTTTTTTACATAAATATTTGCAGTTTTATTGCCCTTAGAAGTAATCTAGATAAGTTAATTATAGCAATGTTAGAAAATGTAGAAATGTTTTTTGTTGCGGAATAATAACGATTTCTCGCATACTTAACGTATGATTTTTGCGGGGGTTCATATGTGCGCTTTTGAATAATTGCGCACTGCCCATACCAAAATAAACCGATCTTGAAAACACCCCATCTGATGCAAAGATCTTCGATATATCTCTTACGTAAGCTGAGTTCTAACTCATTATATTCCAAATTTTGTTGCCATGGCAACGAGGGTCACTCGGGGAAAAATTCGGTTGGCAGCATTTGATGGCCCATCCCCGAAAACCCCACTATAGACGCAAAAATCTTGCAGATATATCTTACACAGACCGAGTTATAGTGAATTTTGTCCCTAAATTCGTTGCCATGGCAACAGGAGTCGGTAGGAGAGAAATTTAAATGACAACATCAGATAGCCCGGCTCCGAAAATATGGGGGTAGGTGCAAACAGCGCGCAATTATCTTCTACGGGGGCCAAGTTATAGCCAATTTTGTCCCAAAATTCGTTGCCATGGCAACGTGGGTTAACAGGGGATAATTTAAATGACATTATCGGATAGCGCGGGCCCGAAAATAGGGGGTAGGTGCAAACAACGTGCAATTTTCTTTTAAGGGGGCCGAGTTGTCGCCCATTTTGTCCAAAATTTCGTTGCCGTGGCAACGGGGATCGATCAGGGGTAAATGTAAATGACACCGTTGAATTGGCCGACCCCGAAAACCATACCCTAGAACCAAAAATTACGACTTTATCTTATACATAGCCGGGGGCGACTGAAAACGCGAGACCTGACATCGCGAGACTGGACAACGTGAGACCATGTAGCAACGGTGGACCTGACAACGCGGCACCCGGTCACAATTACAACAGTGCTGCGCTACCGCGCAGCCTATGATAACGCCTGTCGGTAGAATCACTGTTTATTATTATATTATTGTAGCAAAAAAATGACCGTTTACAAACTGGTTTTGGTCAGTTACATATAATTTACCCAAATTATTTTCTACGATGTATTTCTCTTCTTATTAATATGAGCACTATTTCAAACCCCGAACTTAATCTTAACCCTAATCCTAACCCAGTTGTTTCCAACAGCATAAGGCTTGGTACGACTATTATCTCCCAACAGTGGCCATAATAATACGGTACTCTGAAGTTGATGATAGAAAAAAATAATTCGGACGAATTAGCCTAAGAAACAAGAACCTATAAACCTACAGCGCGAGTCAGAAAATTTTACACCTCTAAAGTTTTTTTGAATTTTTTTCAATAAGTAATTTTTTTTTAATTTTAGGGGTGTAAATTTTTTTGATTTACCCAGTATGTAAAAGCGACGTAAGTCAACACTCGAAAACAGCAAAAATAATTTTAGGGTTACATTAACACGTGCTGAATTCCAGACTGACGAAAATACGAGGTTCGTAAAACACCCTGAAAGTATCTTGTACGGAGACCGAGTTATACGGCTTTGAAGTATCCTTTGGCCGTTATGCTACAAGGTGCTGAAAGTGCGTATTAGCTATGGTAATCCTGTCCGTCCGTCTTGGTGTCTGTCTCGTCCCACTACCGATTTAATTTTAGGTAAGATAAAAAAAACTTCGGGTTTTTACCATATGTTAGCTTAGAGTCTTTAGTATTTAGTAACAAAATTTCATGCCCTGGGTGAAGAAGTTATTTTCGAACGAAAGCGTGAAATAGGAGTACTCCTTTAAAAGACGTTGTTTTAACGCTATTGGCTCGTCTAGCGTGAAATCGGTTGCAAATTGGCAGTGAGATGCTGCATATCATAACGAGAACTAGTGACAAACTTTTTAGTGGTATTAACATCGATAACCTTGAACGATCTTAAACTACCAAAATAAGGTTTTAGTAATTTTTTAAATATTTGGCTGCGGCGCACATTTTAAGAGTAAACTGTGATACAGTGGATGAAAATAGACCGAGACAACCTGCACATAAAATGTGTAGCATTAAACGTATATTTTAGCAGGCAAAGTCTCGCCCTCTTACGTTCAAGGAAGCCTGTGCACGCGGGCGTCAAAGAGGGGTACTCTTTTCACTTTATAGTGGTTATTTTTACAGCTATTGGCTCATCTAGCGTGAAAACGGTTGCATATAGTCACAGACATGATGCTTATCATAACAAGCACTGGTGACGACTAACGAGCTTTTAAGTGATATTAACATCGATGACCTTGAACAATCTCGAACTTCCAAAATAAAGCTTCTTAGTGATTTTTTTGCGATTTTCGGCTGCAGTGCAGACTTTAAATGACTGCAGATTGACCAAGACAACCTGAGAGCAGGAACTGCTATAGGCTGTCGCGCGTCTGGTAAGCATTGGCTCAAATTACTTAAGTTTGAACAATTATAACAAAATAATTTCAACTATAAACATACCGAGATTTTGGCATGTTTACAGATTCAAGTAATCCTGTGATCATTTCGGCGAAAGAACGTGTTTTTGGTTTGACGTCAGTAGACGACAAACTTTTTCTGCTGTTAGGGCAAAACGACGATCAAGTCGCCGTCTACTCCATCAACGATTACCAACTAATGCGTCATTTCCGTCTGCTTGGATTCACGAAAGACAGCGACAATGATATGACGTCGTGCGTACAACGCAATTGTCTTTATGCGTCTAACTACCAAGACAAATGTGTACTCAGATATGACTTGAGTAGTAAAAATGTTAGTAAGTTGGGAATACAAGGCAAACCCCGCGGTTTGTCAGTTACTGCCAGCAGTAGTAATCTTCTCGTTGCGTGTGACAGTGGGCCGGCCGAGCCTGCTAAACTGATGGTGTTCATCAAAAAAGACGACGACAGTTGCGAAGATGTCCAGGAAATAGAACTGCACCCAACCATTAAAAATGTGTGGATGGCCGTACAAATGACCACCGGTCATTTCGTCCTCTGTCATGGAGGTTTGCTTAACCCCCTTCATCGAGTGTGCATGGTCGATGTTGAAGGTAGAGTAACACGTAGTTACGGCGGTCAGCGTGGCTCTGGCGTGTTACAGTTGAACTGTCCGCGTCACTTGGCTGTAGATGAAGACTCACGGTTTATTTTTGTAGCTGATCGTGGCAATAACAGAATCGTGTTGTTAAGTCCGACGTTAGAGTTTGTACGCTATGTCAGTGAGGGAGTGTCAGCGCCACATCGATTGTATTTCCACCACGCAACACGACGTCTGTTTGTTGGTCAGAGAAACGGCGATGTTGCTGTCATGCAAATGGAGATGGAGTCGGATAAGTCTTCGGTGGCGCAGGTGCACTGGGAGGAGGTGCGTCTAGAAGATGTGTAGCTACTTCAGACACTAAGTACGCCGTCACTCCCAACATATAGCAATAGCCGTGTGCGATATTTAGTAGGCCTACTCAGTCTCCGTGAAAGAACGGTAACGTTGTTGTTATGCATGGGATCGCGGGCGGATGTATCACCGGGGCGCCACACCGGCTAACTGATGAGCGTGGCCTTCCTCTCGACTACACAATACGCATGCCGAACCATGCGCAAGCGTCGCCGACGGACACACACACACACACACACATGGAGAATTGAATATTTTCTTGGGTTAAAGTAGACTTACTACGTGTGTCAGTGATACTATTGTCATTAACCTTCATTCTAAAAAAAACAAAACAGGAAAATGGCAGATTTGTAAAAAAATTAGCATCAAAGCAACATACTCCGCTGTCGTATAACGCCCCAGATTAATCCAGGTACTGACCACTGACATTAGCTGTACTAGACTTTTACTCAAAGCAAATTTCTGTATACGATGTACATTTGATAGATAAAGACATTTCGCTGTACGTGTGAAACAAAATACTTAGTCTATTTCGTTACGTTTTTAATCATAGACAAGCCAATAGGCGACTTGGCTTGCGACTACTAGCAATCGCAGTTCTGCGGATAAACCGGGAACAGACAGACAGAGAGACGCAAACATCCACAGACACGATGTTTGACAACAAGAATCGCTTATAGAAATGCAAGAAAAGTGGCATTAATTAAGGTCAAGTTCTGGTAAAACTTTGGTGAAAAAAACATGTGACTAATTGACTCGGCATACGGCATATATGGTTTCCAATTCGTAATAAATGATGACCATTGGCCATGCGTCTATCTTGCACGGTTACAGACAGAGATATGCAGACTCCAAGATTTTGGGGTCATGAGTTGACATTTGGGGTCACATGACGTCATCGGTTACGTGACCGTTGGATTCGCCTATCCCTTTCTCTTCCCCTTTCCCTTCCGATGACGTCACGTGACCCACGGGATCCCTTAAGATTAACGAGGCCTGCGTACGAGAGCGTTAAACAGGGATATCCCCTAAAATGGTTATTTTACCGCTACTGGCTCGCACTACAGTGCGAAAGCAGTTGCAGACAAATACAGCTATTTTGTCTACCATAACAAGCACTAGTGACTATTCCCAGATCTACAAGGTTCACACTGTTATGTTCCAGCCGTCTACTTGACGTTCCGTGCCATAACTTGTCTTTTGGTTCCCGTGCATTTCGAGTTTCCGCACCACAAGTATATAATTCCGTTTCTCTTCATATCCGTCAAGCTCAAACACTCACCTCTTTCAGACGTCATCTTAAGACATTATTTTCAGTCTGCTTATCTTGCCCCCTAGCGCTCCTCGTTGATTCGTCCTAATTCTCTTGTGAGATTTTGACGCAATATAAATTGCTACTTACTTACTTACTTACTAACTTTTTAGCGGTGTCAACATTTGTGAGTTTCAATGACCTTGAACCCCGAATATAGAAGGTTCTGGTGTTTTATTTGCAATTTTTGGCTGCGGTGCACATTTCAAGAGTGAATATCTCCGAAATTACTGAAGATAAACCTGGACAACTTGCGTATGAAATTTGTAGCATAGAACGTACATGTACGTTCTTAATCATCTAAGATTCGACCACGTAGGTTTTAGGAATCTACCGTATGGAGGCCTCAAATTTGGGTACTCCTTCAAGACGCATTATTATGTTTTTGCATGCTGTACACTGATTGCCCACCGATGCTGTCGCGTGTCATGTGAGCTTTGCTCACGTTACTTGTTCACTGCGTCGAAATATCAATTGCCGAGGTAAATGCACATGTTGATGTTAGGCTTGGTCTATACATGTATGTACACGAGTAATAACATAGGCCTATACTGTAGTTTATAACTATGTAATTTTCACAATAATTATATTATTGTTATGTGATGCTGATTTGTTCACTTTCTTGCATGATTATTCACGTAGTAGTAGCCTATCCTTTGTAACTACGTGGTCTGCGAACATTGTTCGTACATGCTGACATTGAAGATATCGTGAAACTTTAATCAAATCAAAGCCGGGTCTCGGCACAAACAGTTTACAGAAATAGTTCCATACATGGCATGTTTACAGCGTTTCAGTACAAGTCGGGTCTTTAATAAAAACCCAGTCTCTCACACAAGTCGGCGGTCTTAGCCAATTGCTCAGATGTTCGGACAGTTGCCGGAAGCTTGTATTAGACGTTTTACAGTGTTACTAACATTGATGTAAAAAAACTGTTCAGTTCAGTTCTAAAAACGTAAAAATTTAAACTTTACCAATACTCAGTCAGCAAAGTTTTTCTGACATTGTGTAATAATGATGTTTGGTTTTTAAACTGTAATTTGTGCAGTCTTATATTTACAAATACGATGTCACATTACACTGTATATAAACTAAACAGTTTTTGCATAAATATTTGCAGTTTTATTTCCGTTGGAAGTAAATTGGAGCAAAATAAAATCTGACAGTAAAATCGCCTACCAGTAGCGTACAACTACTACCACTACTACTGCTACTGCTACTTCTACTACTACCACACGTAATCATCACCCAACACCCAACCTACTTTTACCCCTACCGTATCCTTACCATAGGCCTACTCTATACTTACAATAATCTACCCTACGCCTACTGCTACCATAACCCTATCCTTACCCTACCACTAACCTACTTTTGTCCCTACTACTACTACTACTACTACTACTACTACTAGTACTAATACTACTACGATGCAAACCGATCTGTAATCAATTTTCGGCTAAATTCCCCAAATTTCGTTATCATGGCAACTTTGGTCGGTCGCGGTAAAATTTGACTAACATCATTCAATAGCCTGACACCCGGAAACTCCCTGTTAAACGCAAGGATCTTGGCGATATTTTTTACGCAAGCCGAGTTATAGTCTGCTTTGTGTCAAATTTTGTTGTTATGGCAACCAGGGTCGGTCGTGCATATGTTAACATGACAGCATTAAATAACACGACCTCGAAAACCCCTGTCAAATGCAAAGATCTTCCAGATATCTTTTACATAAGCTACGTTATAGCCATTTTGTCTAACATTTTGTTGTCAAGGTAAATTTAACTGTCAAATGCCCTGTTTCGAAAATTATACCCTAGAACCAAAAATCACGACGCTATCTTATACACAGCCAAAGCTATGACCGTTTAAAAGATTGCTAATTTTTTTCTGAAAACGCCATTCTATTTCTTATTTGTTTTCGATAAAGTGGAATATTAAATTTAAATTTTGTAACTCCCACAAGGCACTTTTTGCGTAAAACCGCGTTATGGGCCGTGCGTTAAAATCTGATTAGTCGTTTTTGCGCGCGAAAGCAGCTACTGCTTTCAGCGCGTCTTAGCCATCGCAATTCTGTCTGTCTGTCCGTTTGTCTGTTCGTCCGTCCGTCACACGGGTAAATCAGTCAAAAACGGTGCAAGGTAGGATCATCAAATCTACACCATCGGCTGCCTGGAAGACTCTAGTTTTAGGAACCGTAAAGTTTTTCCATAAACTCGAAGGGGTCATCTCGAACGAGGGCGCTAAATGAGAGGAGGTGGGCAAAATTTGCGATTTTTGGCCAATAAGTCGCTGTATCTCAGTAACGGTGCGAGATAGAGTTTAGGTTACTATTAATCACTAATAGGAAGTCGTACACTGGCTTTCGATTGGCGCTGAATTTGATGACCTTGAATGACCTTAAACGTCAAAATAGGGGTTTTATCCATTTTTGGCGATTTCGGGCTGCGACATAAGTCTATATTATTCACAAGTTGGCGTCACGCTACTATCGTTATGCGATCCAGATAAAGAATTTAGTATTTGTATATTAACTTAGCGTGAACACCCCAATTTTCAGCTAAACTACTGAACCGGAACTGCTACAGGCTTTCGCGCGTCTCGTGAGCATTACCTCAAATTTCTTGTTGCTGTAAGCGATGGCAAGAAAAAAGGGAAAAAAGGAAAGGAAAGACACAATAAGTTACGCAAGCGTTATCTTTCACGTATTAGTGGAAAAGCCAACTGTAAACATTAATCGCGGCCGTTGATTGTCATGGGCGGTACCCCAGAGAGGGGTCAGGGGAAAGCTGCCCCGTGCCTTGGCTTTTGCCCCCCAGCTGCTCCCAGGAAAAATTTTGCCCTCTGGGCACTTTATCATTCCAAGGTGTGACTTATTAAACATCTTTTTTTTGCAAGACAACATAGATGTCTGTGATTTTTTTTGTGTTTTCAAATATTAAAAAGCAGGCAAATTTGTGGCTTCCATTGCACGTCCAAAAGCTAAAAGTGTTTCAGCTTCAGAGGGCTTCTTGACTTCTTGACCAGGGCTTTGCCCGTGGACCCCGATACATCTTTTCGATGCACATAACAACCAAATAACGTCGGCATTTGGCTCACACACGCGAAAACTTATTGCCCCTCTGTGCTCTGGCCCCTGTCTTCCGCTGCCACCTAGCTTCAGATTCCTAGCGCCGCCCATGTTGTGTGGTATTGATCCGTTTACTTTCAGTTTAGACAAACAACAATTATTACTGTTGTATGGCATACTCAGTAACACGGGGTGACGTCCGTGACTTTTAGACACCTATCGTTAACAAAAGTTATAATTTGCATAAACGATCATTTTTTGTAAACTGCTTTAGTAAATTTTTAATCTGAGTTTTTTTGCTGAACTTCATTGTGGATTGCGTTGTGTTCGCATATCCGTTGGCTAAAATGTGAAATAAAAGTTTTTTTACTTGTATTTATGTAGTTCTGAACCGTAAATATAATTTTTAAAAACTTAACGGCACGTACCTTTAAATCTTGAGTACTGATGCTGCTGCTGCTGCTGAGTGCTGACACACCTGTAATGAGTTCGTCATATCACACTTATGACGCACCTGTGTGACGCAATACCGGTAAGACGCTGTTACCTGTTGACGGCAAGCAAACGGCGACGCCGTAGCAGGTCGCATGACAAAGGTACCGGTAGTGATGATGATGATGACGACAGTAAATTTTTTTTAACATCAAAACATCTGTCAAATTGCATAAAACTCAGGCGAGAAAGAAAGACGAACACTCATAAAGAAAACGATAGAAAGGAGCGAACAGAAAGACAAGATCGTGATGATGATGATGATGACGACGACGCATGACGGTGATGCGTAATGGGAATTCACACAGCCGCTGCGGGTGTGGTGTCAACACACCTTCTCTCTGTCTCTGAAGCACGACTTTTAACACACCTTACTGAGACGCAGTGGTGCTAAGAAATCGACCATGCACTGGGACGATCTAAGACATAATGTTCGTCAAGTTGAACGTAAAAAATACCCAAGAGAAAAATCACACTTTCGAAAGTTTTTATAATAGTGCAAATTTGAAAAAAAAACGATAAAACTAAAAAAAGTGACAAAAACAAGTTATCAAAAATTAAGCTAAATTAAATTGTTGATTTGCCGGTAGAAAGTAATTCAAATTTATTTTTAAAATTCTAAGAAAATTTCCAAGAAAATTTAAAAGTTGTGGCCCTACGGCATACCTTTGGATCCGCTGGCCCCTTAATTATGGAGCAACTTCCAAGTTGATATGGGACGAATTGACAATAACATTGAACAGTTTAACTATTTATGTTCGCGCGTAAAAACCCAACGCATCATGACGAACTGCTAAATCGTACCTAACAAGTTTTATTTACGTATACGACCAAGTTTTCTTACGTATAAGCATTTACTTACCGAATTATGCGCCCAACCGTGCTTATGTAAAGAATAAAAACGTTGCAAACCATCACTGCAGAAAATTGCAGAACTTTTGCAACATTCCCAAAACAAGTTAATAGGATGTAAAATTAGATGTAATTAGATGTAATATTTAGATGTTAAATGTAAAATACAACATTTGCGAACATGTTATAATGCAAACGATTGTTAATGTTTGCATAACCTATAGCATCACAATTGAAAGATAACACGAAAACATCCTACTCTATAGTACCGTTTAAGCACCAGTACATCATCCAAGCTCAGCTGCCGCAACTCAACTCCGGAAGAAGAAAGCATAGACTTGCCGGATACGTTGCTACTAAGTTCTATTATACTATAGTCTTCTTGTGAGCATTTTTTGCTTCCTTGTTTTCGCCATCTTCTGTTAATAGCATTGCACAGCGTCAGCAACTTCTCTTCTTCGTTATGTTTCATTATTCAGTGTCCAATTATTAACGTGCTGACCTGCGATAATTCTATTTAAGATCATTAGCTAGATGTGTTAAATAGACTACATACACAAAATATGCAAGTAGCCAAAAGTAATTAGTCAATATTAGCCGCGAAAACAAAGAAAAATATTTCTATGTAGAAACATTAGGTTTGCTGATAATGCTGATGAGACGAAGAATAGCAATATATATGTTACGTTTTGATTTTATGATGTTTTCTTGCTGTTTTTAAACTTTAGTTTGTTGTATTTCGCTGATGATTAAATGATTAATAATATTGATGATTAGTCACGTTTCGCTTCTCAATTTAAGACTATGCGTGGAACGTTACTGCGTTAGCATAAAGTTGCTCTTACGCGCGAACGCGCGATTACGAAAACTTTAAAATTCGCAGTATAAGTTATCATGACAAAATCAAAAAAAAAATTCAAACAAAACTGAAATGGATAGCTAGGCTCACTAGGACAAGCGAACAATAAAAAAGCAATTACATTTACTGGAGCAAATGAGCAAATCGGTAGAACCACGAAAATCCATTTGCATAGACAAATAGTTTACGGAAAAGATGTAATATTAAGTCGCAAGTTAAGTTGCCAATATTATAGGCAAATCTCATTAAAATTTTCAGTAGTGATTATTCGCTGTAGCAGCGTTACGATATGAGAGAGTCACAATATCCCTCGTACCTAGGCTATGTGATATGAGCAAAAAAATTATTTGCCGTATAGTCAATTAACCACAGACCTACACCATGTTCATTAAATCCTGTCTTGACGGCGGATTAAGGCTAAAACTCGGCATAAGCACGAAACACCACTATATCGACTTGTTGGAGACATACCGGACAACAGATCGGTGAACAACGACGGACATGCAGAGACGCGGATAGATTATGAATGTCAAAATGACCTGACAACTTCTTTTGAACCTATGCTTTAAGACATTTTGGTGAAAAGTTACATTAAAAAAACATTCGGTATTTTTGTCGACAAGATGCGAAAAACGCTCGTCATAAAAAGTACCGAAACCGCCAGAGCGAAAATAATACCATGCATAGTATAGGCCTACTGACAGGCTCCACGCTGTGCTATCGATGCAGTTTTGTATTTTTTATCTATTGATATTTACAAATTATAAGCGTTTTATTCAAATAAACCGCTCACTAGAAATCGCAATCCCAAATCTTGGTACCGCGAGAGATTCCGGCCACTGTTATTTAACACATCCAAATCTTGAATTTCAGGCTCGCAAAAATGTTTCAAACAGTACTTTCTACCTTTTTATAAAAGACCAAATTAAGCCAACTTGTTATAAGACATCTTTATTTACTGTTCAGTTTAAGTGGCTTACCAAACCAAATGTGTGCGAGCATCGTGCCTTTGTCCAATGACTTGATATAATGATATTAATGATAATAACGATTTAGAGTAGTACTAGTAAAATTGTGAGTGTACTGTAGGCTAGATACGAAATGACGCAAGTTGATTATCAGCCAATCTCAATCGGAATGTCCGAATCTGCTCCCGTCTCAGATTACGGTATACAAGTACCAAATAGTGCACTTCACGTAATGCTCTTAGCACCATAACGTGCCACAACGAGGTGGCTTACAGTACGGATGCAAGAGCGTAGCAGACAAATTAGTAGCATGATACGACGGACAGGCGCTTACGGATGTACGTGCGAATAAATGATTAGTGGGCCTACGGCGCAGTTCACCAGGTGGCGAGCGCCGCATCTTTTGTCAGAGACAGTATTGCCAGTAAATCCATAGGCCTATGGTGGGAGAGTCACCCAGTGTGTTTCGCTGTCATGGTATAACAGTAACACTGTAGTGGTAGTTTACTTTTACGTTCAGTGTGGAGTCTGTCTAGTAACGTAAGTTTACGCTTCGCCTCGGAATGGGGATGTAAGATTTATAATCAAGAAAAGAAGGGCAGTTAACATCTCGACTGCTTACTTACTTACTCTGTTTCTTTCTTAGTAAACATGATAACGATAATAATGGCAGTGAACGAAACGCATTGGTTGTTAAAACAATAAATAAACAAAGCTAATTATGCAGCCGTCTGAACTGCTTACCCAACAGATACTGCATTATCGTGAATAAAATAAGCGTCATTCGCGAAACTTACAATCTTCAATTTTCTAACGTATCATGTTTTTAACAGTTCTGGCTCAAGCCATGGACATCATGCAACACTGTAGGTTTGAGTTTCCGTCTAAATGGTGCGGACTGTACTAAGACGACCTGCCGTGTTTCTTCATTAGACGCCGCCGTCACAGGCATACATGCGCGCACAGCGCGACTTCCGGTTTGACAAACCGGAAGTTGCACGGACAGTCGGCGAGGGAAGGAGAGAGTGTATAAAATAGTGCCCTAGTAATGTATGTTAGTATACTTGCAGCGGTTGTTGGTCTTCACTGCTGGGGGTACTGCGTTTATAGAGCTCAGCTATCAATGGAGCAAGTCCGTTGGCTTCATGCTGGAAAATAGTGAGTGAGTGAGTGAGTAGTTTCTTAACGGCATGTCAGCACAAAATAGGCCATTCAGTGCCATACATGGTTAAAAATAGCTAAAAGCGGTTAATATAATATGTATTAAAAGCAAATTTAAGTGAGCAATGCAGTCTATAGTTTAAGGCTCTAGCACTACACGAAATTTAACATGCTACTATAGGCCTACAGGAATGACAGTTAGCTTACCGATAACAATTTAGCTTGCCACGCAGGTTACTTTGTTACGAGAATTGCTGTAGTTGGGCCTACTTCGAAACTGTTATTTGCATTCACAGATATAATACTCATACAACTCTTCATACATATCTTTATTCATGACGTCGACTCGTAACACGGCAATCACGGGAAAGAGTCAACAATTGTACGCGGATTGCATAATCCTTTACAGTGTCCGTGCTTGCGATGTCCATCTCTGTAGTCTGATCTTAACTACAACCCTGCCCTGTCAGATGTCAAAGTCACCATGCAGTCGTGTCTCTCTTTTACTCCAACACCACAGCCACCGCAACACGGCTGCATCACATTGCAAAGATGCTCAGTGCCTGGTTGGGGGAGGCGGGAGATTCTGACGCGGGGGAGATTCTGTCACACCGACTACGGAGACTTTGTCATGGGGTGGGAGACATCTACATGGCGGGGGAAACTTTGTAATACCGGTACAGAGTCTCCGGCCGGAGACTCTGTCATGGGGGAGACTCTGTAATGTGACACCGGCACCTAACCTACGTCAAGTTTCTTGTTGATGTTGCGTGCCAAAAATTATCAAAATCAGCCACGGAGATGTTCACAAAATAAAAAAGTGGCCCAGTTTTTTGGAGACACGGTGTACAGCAACTACTACTTGGGTATCTGGCTTGTATTAAAGAGTCGGCTTAGACGTCTATGCTGAAATAGGAACGCGGCTTTTGTTTGTGACTCGGCGTCTATTAAAAGTTTTACGGTTGGTCTACTGCTCCTACTGACACACCTGTACGTTCGTCATAATCACATCACGTCACACACCTAGCCCTGTGACGCAGAATGCCGTTACTGTATAGACAGGCGGGCAAACGCTGAGGCAGATCAAATAAACAAATGTATACAAGAATTCATCAACTTATAAACTTTATTTACTAAAAATATACGAAACTGCAGTTTCTACAAACGACAGCGGTAACATTTAAGAATCAACCTAGCAACAACGCCAACAACACGCAAAAAAATATATCTCCAAGAGATTATGCGCCTTTGGTGTAATGGTAAATTAACGATTACAATAAGTCAGAGTTTGCGACTTAGTCATCGAAGATTAGCGGATAACGGTTTATAATAAGAAATTTGAGCTAATGCTCAAGAGACGCCCGAAAGCCTATAGCAGTTCCTGTTGAGTAGTTTAGCTGAATATTGGCGTGTTCACGCTAAGTTAATATACAAATACCATGTTCTGTATCTAGATCGCATAACGATAGTTGCGTGGCGCCAACTTGTGAATGATATAGACTCCTGTCGCAGCCCAAAATCGCCAAAATGGATAAAAACCCCTATTTTGGCGTTCAAGGCCATCCAGGGTCATTGAATTCGGTGGCAACTGAGAGCCAGTGTACGACTTCCGATTAGTGGTAACCTGGACTATATCTCGAACCGTTTCTGAGATAGAGCGACTTATTGGCTAAAACCGCAATTTTTTCCAACCCCTGTCATTTAGCGTCCTCGTTCGGGGTGACCTCCTTCGAATTTATGGAAAAGCTTTACTGTTCCTGAAACTAGAGTTTTCCAGGCAGCCGACGGTGAAGATTTGGTGATCCCAGCTTGCATTTTTTGACTGATCCACCCGTGTGACAGACAGGCGAACAGACAGACAGAATTGCGATGGCTAAGATGCGCTGAAAGCAGTAGCTGCTTTCGCGCGTAAAAATGCAATTCCGTATAACACACACAGACCCTACACGTGTCTAAGCGGCCGCTCTATCATTCATGAGGCGTGGAATAGGCATAGTGTTGCGTCACTTCTATTCACAAAAGCTGCAAGTGCCGCCGGATGCAACGCCCTCGTGGCCTTGAGGTGAGTTTTGTTCTAGCAACAGGCGTTAATAATGTGACACATTTTCCGCGAAGAACAAAAACCTATTAGCAGTGACTGGGCGGCGAGCACGGGTCATGTAGGTCCAAATTATTAGCAACGAGGTAATGCAGATGGATAACGAAATGGTGTGTCTGAATAGGAAGGTCAGCTAACATGAAACGGTGCTGCCTCTTTATTATACAGGAACAACTGCGGCATCGCGTAGTGTAAATGTTCTTGCAATAGCACTTTATTGTTGGGTTAGATTTGCAAGAGGCGTTGAAACGTGTTGCATAACATTCCGTAAAATGAAAATAATGTAAAATGTTTTACTCTACACCGTAGCTTTACTGGTCAATTAGCCTGACAGGCTTATTATTTACAGGCTATGTAGTTTGGCTATTGCCTAAACAGTGGATCGCTGAAAATTATGTAGGCCTACAATTGCTGAGATCGATTTCCGAAAAGCGAAACTGAACCGATTTTCAGTTTTCTGCATTCTGCAAGGCAATCGAGGCCTAACCTATGTGTACCTCGTTATACCATTTTATGCCTCACATGACTCAGCTTAGTAGTTTGTAGCTCAGTGGCCTCACATGCACAATGCTATATGCACGCTGTATAGGCCTAAGCCCTAAACGGGAATGTAGGCCTATAGAGAGGTGACCTATTAGGTCTATCATGCAGACAGCAGAGGCGGATTTAAACATGCTCAGCATGTTCGGCCAAACAGGGGCCCCACAAGAAATAGCCCCACACGCCTGAGGATATCAGGAGGGCAGCGAAATTATCATTTTATAAGTAATTACGCTATACAGGTAAAGTACAATCTGCTTGTGTCGGCAAATGTTTGCCAAAATTGTCGGTATTCGCCCACTCGTCTGCCATTGTCGGTTTTTCAATTTTAACAAATTTTAGGTAATGGAGATATCGTTCGTGGTTTTGAGTTTCAGAAAAATCTGGTAAAATGTGGCAGCTGTAGGGGGTCAAAATTTCGAGATTTGCAGTAACAAGGCAAAGGCATATCACTTCGATGGACTATACAACTTTTGACTGCTTGTTGCTTTGTCATAGACATAACACAGTACACACAAGTCGTGATTCAGACAAAAAGTTATAGAAACTACATAGGTGCAAGAACCGAAACGCGAAAATTAATGCCTGGAACACATAGGCGGATCCAGGAGTTGAAGTTGGGGGGCCAAGGTCGAGCGCCGAAGGGGCGAGCCGAGTCGAGGCGCCGAAGGCGCCAAGGGGGTGG
>Ga0209367_1005326_pt1 | contig 17830 bp, 8 predicted proteins | sample WorMetLIZISLAND2_FD_187412 | JGI IMG/M metagenome (GOLD analysis project Ga0209367, IMG submission 187412) | Marine gutless worms symbiont microbial communities from Max Planck institute for Marine Microbiology, Germany - Olavius geniculatus... ... | reverse complement strand
TGAAGGGATTTATATGAAATTTTGCATGAGGGGTAATCTCGCCGACGTAATCAACCGTGCGAAATTTTATCTCAATCAGATCAGGGGTTTTGATTCTGTGGGGAGTCGAATTTTTGGCTTTCCCATAAGAAAGAGAAGTCGCCGTTAACACAGGGCTTGAACTACCGTTCAGCCAGTGATACTGAGGTTCGTTGCACGCATGCAGTTCATGGTTCTGCGCGGCTTTTAGACTTTAACGACGCTTAAACCCAACTTAGCTCACAGTCTACACGTTAGTCAGCCACATGGCTCAACCCCTTTAACTCATTAGATCAGAATTTCATAGATTCTGGTACAAAAGCCGGCAAACTGCAAAAGAAGAACTCTAAAAATTAAGACAGAAAAATCGAAATACTATCGTGACCTTAGGCAGTATTGAGAGCGGCTACCCGCGGAGGAAGAGCCAAGTCAAGTCAGCCACAGTAGTTAGTCGAATAACCAATATCAGTCCTCAGCCCTCCCAAAAACTGGTTCGGTGGGTCACGCAGCATTTTGTCCCTTAATCGATCCACATATTTAGACTACAATGATTGTACAGAACCGAACACTGTTCAAAACTAACGACTTATTTTATGTGTAGACTGTATATCAATATCAGCGTTTCTGATTGTCGAACTGTGCTATAGTTCACGGGATGCACAAGGGCCAGGAGCATGGTGTTCGTTCTGCAAAAACTTGGTTGGGTGAACCAAAATGCACCAATTCATTAAGACACATTCAATCCTGATTATGCTTCCGATTATTCCAGCATAACTAGCCTACCTCTACGCTCAACACCAATTAGGCTACTTCGTAAGTTCACACACTGATACTAGCTAGACAGTAACGGTAATAAACTGGAAACTTCATTTCCTGCTAGTTGTCATCAAATTGTTACACTGATATCAATCAAGATAATAAGCAGATAGACAAACCGTTTCATCTGTGACCCTCGATTAGATTCATCTGAAAAAAATACAATTCAATTACATTATTAAAAATTAAAAACCAAAAAAAACATTTCAGACAACACAAACAAAGCAATGATAGTTAATAATATGATTGTGCAATGCATTCCGCCACACATATCTACCTAATCGACAAGAAAGTTCAAAGTCCTAATTACTGGATCTTGCTACTTATTATGCACCTTAAATGAAGCGTGCATAGAAGTGTGTAAACGCACACGTCAAGTCCGTAAACGTAAATGTTAAGTCCTTCCCGAGCCATTTATAAGGTCCATAGGCGTTGATGTTTACACCACAAAAGCTACGGATATGGGGCATCATCATTATACCCGCGGAGGGATGGCCAGGCTGAGCTGACTTGGGTCGCTGGTTACATAGCGAGACGGTTTATCCGTCTATGGCCAAACAAACATCCGCGTATATACTAACCGTTAATCAGACACATCGTGTTAATCACTACACATTAAACGGCCATGACATGATGCAGCAAATGATATGAAAACTTTATCACAAAAATAACATGAATATCTAATGGTTGCCTGGTTGGTTTTCAGCATCGAGCTGTGTAGACGTGGCGTGATGATGATGCCGAAGACGACGTTCAACTTTCATCAACTCCGCCAGGCGGCGCTCGTTCTCCTGAAGCTGCTGAGCGTAACTCTGCAGCCACAGATATCATCATAAAATCAGTCGATTTTAAAAAAAACCGCTTACACAAATAACCAGTGGTTCACAAGCTAAGAGATATAAAAACTAGCTGAAAGTGCAAAAAAAACTGTGAGATGAGATAAAACAACTAAAATCAGTCTAACAACGTTCGCTAGAGAAACAGTAACGTTTTGATTTCAGTTTGAAATACACGGTCACAATCACAATTCTGTCTAATAGTGCAAGAATTAACTTCCAAAAATTAATTAAAGACCGTAGAAATATCAGATGTACAAAATCTGAACAAAATGTGGTTGCATACCATGTCCTCGGCTTCTCGTTGGATGCGTTCTTTCTTGCGAGAGATCAACTCGTTTCTCTGCAGCTCCATTGCAAGACGCGCGTCGTCGTCAGTACTGTAGCACATAGTACGCAATGTTCCAACATAAAGCACTGAATTGAGAATAAAATGTTATAATTTAACATCTCTCCAAACAAGATACTGTTCAAACGAACACGGAGACTGTCCAATGCATCTCGATAGCTAACAGAAAAGTCCGTATAAATTAAATGAGTGAGTTGTGTTGGCCAGTGGTAAAAATTAAAAAGTTTAAGTGCTGCTTCAAAGATAATGGGGTCACGACCTTGACTTTTTGGCGTCACGTGACGTCATCGGTCACGTGACCATTCGACGCGCGGTGGTCGACTTCTTATGGGTGGTCCATTGTGACCATCCGTCTATCTGGCACCGTTATGGAAATATGAAGCCTCAAATATTGAACGCACGGATGTGGACACGAAAAAAAAGAAAAAAAGGAAAAGAAAAAGAGGAAGTGGGAGAAAAAGTAAAGGGAAAGTGGAAAGGGAAAAGGAAAGGAAAGGGGAAGAAGAACAGAAAAAAGGAAGGGGAAGGGAAAGGGAAAGGGGAAGGAAAAAGGCACAGGAAAAAGAGAAAGGAAAGAAAAGGGGAAGGAAAAAGGGGAAGGGAAAGAGGAAAAAAAGGAAGGGAAGGAAAGGTAAAGGAAAGGGGAAGCGGAAGGGAAAAGGGAAGGAAAAGAAAAAGGAAAGGAAAAAAACGGAAAAGGAAAGGGGAAGAAAAAGGGGAAACAAAGGTAAAAAAAGGGGGAAGCGGAAGGGAAAGGAAAAGGGAAAAGGGGAAGGAAAAAGCGAAAGGAAAAGTGGAAGCGATAGGGGAAATAGAAAAGGAAGGAAAGGTGGAAAAACAAAAGAAAAAGAAGGGGAAGGGAAAGGGGAATAAAAAAGGGAAGAAAAATGGGAAAAGGGAAAGAAAAAAAAGAAGAAGGGGAGGGGAATGAAAAGGGGAAGGTAAAGGGAAGGTGGAAAAAAAGATATCTTAAAGAAAGTTGGACGCACGGACGCACGGACGCACGCACGGACACTCAGGTGATTTTATACTCAATGCTATGCACTGCATTGGACAGACAACAACAGTTTTGTGTTAGCGAACCAGTCAGTAAACCAGACCACGTTTGCACAGCACATTATTGAGAACGAATCAGATTAGCACAGTGAAAGCGTATACAGGAGCCTGGGCGCGAAATCGTCAGCAAGGCCTCCCTGCCCAAAGCCCAAACCCCTCTGGCGCCGGTGCATCGGTCGGCTATGTCTGCGGAGACGGCTACAATCAAAAAAGCAATGCAAGAATTTCAACAGAAACGGCGTCAAACAGTAGCGTATTTGATGGGCTATTTTGCGACGAGCAAGATTAATTTTACAGCTCTAACACACTTTTTTATTTTCTTCACTTCATCCCTGGGCTACAGAAGCACATCCAGCCGTTCCTAGAAGAACCAGAGAACCTGGCCGCCAAACACATTTTAATGCATTTTAAGATAATAAAAACACAACACATATACATATGCGCATGTAAATGAATAGTAATTTATTTCTGAAAAAATAACGTAAGTTCATCACAAATCTGAACGCTTCCTGGCGTCAGTAATATTGATGCAAAATGAAGCACGATATAGATGCTTCATACCTGTGATGCTGCTCAATCTCTTGGCGCTGAATCTGTTTCGCAAACTTTACATCTTCTTCTTCTTCGCGCACCGATTCTTTTCTCTTCAGCTGTTCTTCTTTTACGATCTGCTGCGCGTACTTCTCATCCTCGTCCGCTCTGCAACAGCGTCGAGCATTTCACTGGCAGTTGTGTTGTGCAACAGGCCTAAGTATTCATATAATGTTACAATAGAGCAATAAGGTACCGTAATAGTCACTAAGAAATGAAAAATAGACCACTAAGTGTCAGAACAAGAAAAGCCCTGCTAACGCAAAGGTGAACGCGCAACAGCGGTGCACCGTCGTACGCTAGTGATCCGTAGTTCTCATCCGCATGGCTTTTGGCTACAGTTTCACAGAAGGCCCAGTGGAACAAAATCAGTCGCCAGATGGCGCCAGACGACCTACGGCTAAATATGTATAGTGTTTTACTTGTACTCACCAGATGGCGCCACAATCTAGCTCTGGCAACGCCATATCGGCTGAATATCGCAGATTTTCCCTACCCCCTCTCATTTAGTGCTCTCGATCGGGGTGACCCCTGTCGAATTTACCGAAAAACTTTACGGAGCCTGAAAAAAGTCTTCGACGCAGCCGATGGTGAAGATTTGGTGATTGTAGCTGGCACCGTTTTGGAGTGATCCACCCGTGTGACGGACAGACGGACAGACGGACAGACAGAATTGCGATGGCGCGTAAAAATTAGACATCAAGAAGGCCCAGTTGACTCCAGCTAATCATATGACTTACCGGCAGCGCCAAACAAACACACTTAAAACGTCATGTTTTGCGAGCTAATTAAGCAAAAAACAAATCGTGCAGAACCAACACTGCTGTAATTTTCTGGAAAAATTCCGCCATATGGGTGCGTAAGAACAAGCTGTCAGTATAAGAGAGGGAGGGGCAAGTGCTCTGTTTTCATGAAGCACAAAAAAATGATAACAATGAAAGCATAAAACGTTGGTTCACTACAGGGCAAATAAGTCCAAAAATTCGAAATTATGTGTCTTTATAAAGGTTAGGAGTTTCAGCAGTGAATGATTTTTGTAATACAGTGATACTGTTTCTTCACGTGACCAATTTTCACTACTTTGATAGGCTACCCAACTATAACTTAAAAGCCAGACTACAAACAGAATGTGAGAGACACGTCAAAACGACAGCTGCTGTACCTTCTCTTCAGATCTTCGAGGCGTTCTAAGGCTTCCTTCTGCTGTCGTTCCTCTTCTTCCGTCTGTACGACCCTCGCCAGCGGCACGTCCTGACGAGCGACTTGGCGCTCGGCCCGGTTCCACTGATACAACGCGCCGTCTGCAATGGCACCAGCGTACATGTAGGCTACACGTTAACGTTAGAAAAAAACCTAGATTTTGTCAACGAAAATTGCTAAACATTAGACTTTAGGGTTTAAAGGTTTTTCTGGGTTTGGTGTCCAATGGACACCGTACACAAAATCACGACACAGGAAAACATCTTATACACCCTGTCCTTCACACAATCACATTATTACCTCCGCCAAGGAGGTAATGTTTTTGCCATACTTTGTTTGTTTGTTTGTTTATCTGTCTGTCTGTCTGTTAGCAAGATAACTCAAAAAGTTATGGACGGATCTTTCTGAAATTTTGAGGATATGTCGGGCATGGTACAAACTACCAGTGATTCAATTTTGGGGGTGATCCGAAAGGAATCCTGTATTCTGGATCACTTTAAAATTTTCGTTAACATTGCATCAAAGAAGGCACAAGGGAACCGCTGGCAAAGTTAATATGGTGACGCCACCTGGCGAATAACATTGCCTTGGCGGAGGTACCTGCAGGCTATGACTGCTTTCTAGTTTTCTATAAATTGTAGCAAGATAAAGTCATAAAAAATCACGAGTAAAATAAGAAATGAAATACGACACGTAATCAATTTCACAGCAAACAAAAAAATCTTAAAAGCCTTTAATTTTCGCTGACGGCACGGCAGATGAAAAATTCGAAAAAGTCAGCAGAAATTAACACTGCTAGCTAAAACTATTAAAAGTATTGGGTCGACGTGCATAAATTAGCGTATTTTTAATATACTTATCTATGAACTAACACCGATGTATTAAGCATCCAAAACGCAGCTTAAGTCTCTATCTGCAGCGGTTTGGACGCAATTTTTAATGTAAAGTTTTAAGCTATAGGCTAAGTGGCCGTATTTCGAAAACGGTGAGAGATAGAGCCGAGCCAAGGTTACAATTAATCGCTATAAAAAAACTGGCATACGTCCTTTCAGATGAGATAAAAATCATCGACCTTGGATGAACTAGAAGGACACTGACAACTAGTACGGTCAGCTATCCTAGCAACAGCTGGGCTTCTTGTTTAAATTTTACATGGTGAAACCATATTCTAGCATAGCTTTCTTTTCTTTAACATGTGTTTGACGTTCTAACTGTAAAAATAAAGATCGAAAGTTCATGATATCAGGGTGTTGCCGTGTTATGTTAAGCCCAAAGTCCATTATGCTATCCTGTCCGCTAGCACGTGCTAGCGAACAGGTCTCGGACAGGTTTCAGACAAGTTCGCTGGTGTCTCGGACAAGATAGCGCTATCATGACATGTGGTGTTGTGATAGTGCTAGCAGGTTCGCGACAAGTTCGCTGTTTTGACGTGCTATCCAGATGGACTTTAGAAAACGACAAACCAGAACTTGTTCGACACTTCTTTGATACAGTATTTTACTTATTTGACTTGCTAGCGAGCAGGTCTCCAGCAGGTTTCGAGCAGGTCTCGGACCAGATAGCATAATGGACTTTGGGCTTTAGCTGACGCAGAAAGGCCATAACGCGGTAGCAATCGTATATGACACACACATAACAGCCGGAGAGAGTGGGAAGTTGAAGCCAATGCAATGACTGGCAACGTCATAGCCGTAACCACGCAAAGAGCAGGAAACTGTAAATTCCCTGCAGTTGCATATCGTGTCATTATTTTATGAGCATGTAAAGGCAGAGCCGCCCGACAAGGTGACGTCAGTCTGCGCACAACCAAAATCGCCCATAATGACATCCGCAATGTCACGCGCCCACACAACGCTATAGGCCCATACTTGATTTCCTTAAACTGTGAGTGACGTGCAACCTGTCATTCACTATTCACTGCATTCACAACTGAAAAGTTTAACTGATAAATGCTACATTTACGCAACATTAGCGTTAGAAACAGCAGCAAGGTAGGTCTATATAGTAGGCCTATAGCCCACGAAATAGACCTATTATAAACGAACTTAACTGTTCGATATCACGGAGTATCATTTTGCAACAAATCAGGGGAACATTCTCGAGAGGCCCCCAAACATTTTCACTGGGCCCCTCTGAAAGAACATTTTTGAATTTTTCTTTTTAAAATGGTACATTCTGGCGTACTTTATATTTCTGGCCGACGGCGGGGCCCCCAAAAGGCGCGGGGCTCGGGGTAGCTTAGCCCCCTACCCCACCCTCTTGACGGGCCTGCATTATTGTGGGCGTTTGTGTGCTCACTGAAGAGAAGCTAGAAAACAAATCTGCCAAGATTTGCACAAAAAAAGTTTACGGATAATGCAGTGTGCAGACTTACACTCTTCGTTCTGGAGACGATGTGCCATGCCTTCATCGCCTTGCAGCATAAATTGGGCGCGCACTAAAAATCAACGACATCGGCAACAATAATTCACTCGTCACTACTGAGAACAGATTAAATGTCTAAGCTAATACATTACTTAGTGCTTATACTTTTGATTTTTGCTGTTTTACATCATCGCTTATACAACATTAAATAAACTGTTTGCAGTTTTTTATATATAATATGTAAAAACTGTTCATTGTATTACAAGCAAAAATAGTCGAAGTGTGGCCCAATGGTTCCCACGTACACAGGCGCGCAGCCGTTGACGCCACTGCGAGCTCGACTGCCTGGTCAATGAGATGCTGCGACAGACAGACCATGCCGCAATCGGGCGCCGCTTCGGATCAGCGATATCCAGTATGGACATGCGGTAAAAACGCTCTTGCATGACGTCCCAGTCAAGTTCACTGGATTCAAGTCAGGAGTCGGGACTGTTCGAAGTTGCGAGACTCTGGTTCGCGGACAAGATGAATCGTTAATTATGTGGAGACTTCATACTGGATGCTGTACTGTATGACGTAAAAATCGTTGCTAGTTCTTACATATAGCACAGTAAGAACATAGGCCTATAAAACGAAATGCGGTGGGCTGTGTACACATGTTTGTAACTTTGTTTTAAATTCCCCGTGGTATGTTTCTGCCAAAATTGGCGAAATCTGACAAAAATATCACAAAAATAAAAAGGGTGCTGATTTTTTCCAAGACGCAGTGCAACATAAAATAAGCTTATAGTGCTTTCAAATTCTATGTATTTTCTAATTTAAATGCAGTAATGATAACAGTGCAGTGCTTATCGTTCTCAGCTGAAACGTCAAAATGCCTAGGGGCCTACGGTGTTAGTAGGCCTAAATGTACACGATGACAACAACGCAGCCGACGACAGTGGGCCTATTCGCAGTATCAGCTAAAGGACTGTAATATACAGCAGATTGAGCGAAAAAAAATTGAGAAATTGGCCTATTGTGAAAGTTCCAACGAGCAGGCATGGCCGAGATTATAAAGTTCACGAAACCGCGATTAAACTGATTAGAACAGGCGAGTACCTCCGTGCACCTTGCCCTGCTCGATAGGTACGTCAGCTGGCGGCGACTTAGGAGTGGCCATTCGATGACGTCGTATTGATCTCTCTGCAGGAAAATTCGCTCGCTCGCTAGCGCGCACACCCGGCCGGACAGAGCCAATGATCGAGCGTCGAGTCCAGACAACTTGCGGTGAGTCACTCCGAACGACGACGATGTCGTCGACTTGGCGTGGTCACGTCACGACTCACGCGAGGACACAGAGAAGGCTAGCAATCGTTGTACACGTTGACCGGCAATGTGCCGCCGCGTGTAGTAGGTGGTACAGGCCTAACGGACTCTATGCGTGTCGACGGCTGCAGTCAGCAGCACTGCGAGCAATAGTGTGCTGTGTGCACTGGGTTTTCATTGCGCAGCGAGCAGGCGTGCCGGTGACCAGCCCGGCCGGTGTCCCATTAAATGTCTCCCCCTGAAAAATCTGCCCGGGGAGAGAATCACGAATTTGATATGTCTCCCCTTATTAAAATATCGCCGGCCTAATAAAAAAGTCTCCCCATTATAGGATAGCCCCCAGAAATGTCTCCCCCGGGTCGGTAAAAATCCGTCCCCCCGGGCGGCCTCCGGGCGGAGCGGATTTTTTTCCGGTTAATTGTCGGCCGGGGAAAACTTTTCTGGAGCGATTCTATAATGGGACACCGGCGCCGCGGCGTGACTGCCGACCAGCTGAGTCACTGATCGAACAGTCGTAAACACAGAGAGATCTCTGCCGTGAATGCGCTTCAAGGCACGCAGACAATAACCTAACAGCTGCTGAGCATTTGCTCTCACTCACTCACTCACTCACTTCGTCCATGCTCGCTCTCGGCTGACATAAACTACCGAAATGTTCGTTGTACATTCACCGATGATTACGAAAAGCGTGTACAGAACGACTGAACTGAACGGAACTGCAGAGTTGCGAGTTCGGTTCAGTTCGGTTCATTTCTGTCGCGCTGTACACGGCTACCAGCGGACAGTTGGTACCAAAATCGACGATCTTTGGCATCATTTTTACGCGCGATAGCAGAATGCTTCGCGCGTCTTATCCATGGCCTGCGGGGGGCGTCTGTTTGTCCGTCTGTTCGTCACACTGCTGTATTGTATCAAAAAGGTGCAAGCTAAGATCACTAAATCTTTACTGTATGCTGTCTCAAGGACTCTAGTTTTTTTCGCGACAAAATTTCGTGCCCCTGGGTGAGGGGGTTCCCTTTGAACGAAGGCGTCAAAGAAGGGTACTCCCCCCCTTTTAAAAAAGCGTTAGTTTGCCTCTATTGGCTTGTCTAATGTGAAAACAGTTGCTGATAGGTACAGATATGCTGCATATCATAACAAGCACTGGCGACAGGCTTTTAAGATTTATCAACATCAATAACCTTGAATGACCTTGAGTTTCCAAAAGAGGGGTTTTAGTGAATTTTTCGCGATTTCAGCCTGCGACACCCAATTAAAAGGTGAACTGCATCGAAATGATTGGAGATAGACCAAGACAACCTGCGGATGAAACTTTCAGCATTAAGCTTAAACGCAGATTTCGGCATTCCAAGTCGAAAACCCCTATGTTCAAGGAGGCTTACGCAGGCGGGCGTCAAGGACGGCTACCCCCTTAAAAAGTGATTATTTTACCGCTATTGACTCGTTTAGTGTGAAAACAGTTGCAGATGTAGACACAGACATACCTCTTACCGTATAACAAGAGCTAATAACGAGCTATTTAATGCAGTCAACATCTGTAACATTGAATGACCTTGAACCTTCAAAATGAGGTGTTTTAGTGTTTTTATGCAATCTTCAGCTGTGGCGCACATTTCGACAGTGAACTGCGCTGACATGGCTGGAAATAAACCTGGTCAACCTGTGAACAGGAACTGCTAAGGCTATTGCGCGTCTCATGAGCTTTGCTCAAATTACTTGTTGTATACATGCAATGTCACAAAAACTACCAGAGACGAAGGTCTTGGTCTCAATACGCTTCGAGGACAACATAAACTGTCAAGCCCTGCTCGGGACTAAGTACTGCCCGCTGGTAGCCGTAGTATCACGCACATAAAAACACAAAAAAACACATCATGACGCATATCATGATCTCGGATGAACCGTAAAATAGCGTTAAAATTATTAGCAACTATAAACTACAGCGTATAGCGTATGTAGGGGGACTATACACTGCGCCACAGATAGGCCTACGGATTTACAGAATACAGAACAAAACGCAAGACTTTCTACGTGAGATAAAACGGTAAAGATGACGACGACGACGATGGTGATGATAAGTGCCATGCAGTTTGCTGCAAGCCAGTTTTCATCCAATCGATCCATAGGTCATAGATGGGGTCACAATAGAGTGCCCGGGGCTTGGGCTTCCAATACTGTCGACGGACCGACGCCAGTAGATACGTAGTCAATTGGTTATTGAATTGACGTCACGTACTTGATGTCTTCCGGCAGCCAATCAGTCATGCATGATTGATGATGCATGCTTGCACCGATACAGCCAAAAATACAAGCGTTCAAATAATCACATTGCAAAAGTTACACGCGTAATCATGCAACGGAACAATTATCGGCACTGGAATACCATGTAGGTTTACATCTACATGTAGGTCTTACAGTGTGTGGTCAAAAACTTCTTCCGAATTTTTACAGGGCGCCAGCATAGCAGTATGCTATGTAGATGCCCTGTTTCATGGTTATGGTAAAGGCGTCCGTCCGTCTGTCTCTCTGCTGTATTGCGTCGAAACGAATTTTTTTCTGCAGCTTCGGGAAGAACTCTATAGTATCAGGATCTGTAAAGCTTTATCACCCGAATTTCAAAGAGACCACCCCGATCGAGGGGAGGAATGAAAGACTGAAAGAGAGTTAACATTTTGGCGATTCTAACCACAAAGTTGCCGTGTCAGAAACGGTGCTATAGCAAATGCTACTTGTTTTTATGGTCACTAATGTCAAAGTACTTCATGTTCTTTCACTTGGTCCCAAGCTCGACGACCTTGAATGACCTTGAACGGCCGTAATGCACAATACTGTATGAATGATGCGTCTTTTGGCGCTCACCACGAAAATTTGAAAGAAGATAGATCCACAGGCGCTTCTATCTGCGGAAAAAATTCACCATAATTTTGTATTTCGGGGTTCAAGGTCGTTCAAGGTTATCGATGTTGGCACTGCCGGAAAGCTCGGCAACACTGGAAAGCTCGACGTCCGTCTGTCTGTCTATCTGCTGTATTGCGTCGAAACAAAATTTTTTCGTTTCGACGCAGTACATCGTATATATCGATGTATAGAATACATCGTATTCTAGCTAAATGCCTAGAAATGCCAAATGCCTAGAAGAGTTAATAACGGTAACACAACGATTTCTCAAGGTGCGTACAGCCTCACTCAAAAGCATGTAATAGGGTCTCTAATGCGATCAAACAGCTGATCGGCACTACTTTGAACGTGGCGTCGAAGTACAGTAGGCTGCTGCTGCGCGTCGCCGATGCTATAGCAATTCCAGTTGTGCGTTATTCGATCGCGCACTCAGGCCTAAAGCGGCATTCACACTACGCGCGGTATACGCGCACGCTGTCCGCTCAAATCGAACTCGACTCGATTCGGGCGGATCCGCCGAGCTGAGCGGACTGCGAGCACGCGCGTATGATCCGTATTTATTATTTAATCCTGCGTATCTGCCGCCGCGGATCGCGGATACGCGCCAGATACGCAGCGCTGCGCGGATACGCCGCGGATCCGCTACGTGTCCGCCCCTCAGTAGCGTTTTCATACGCGTAGTACGCGCGGACTCCGCGCGTAGTGTGAATGCAGCTTAAGCGTTTTTGGCAGACCGTTAGGTTCAGCCTTGGGTATGATGTCCGTCTGTCTGTGTGTTCTGTGTAACGCATGTATTGTGGCTAAACTGCACGTCATAGGGGGTCAGCGATGGTACAGTTGTATAGGGCGATGACGAGAACTTCCTATAAACTATCAATAGTAACCGTGTCTCTATCTGCAGCGGTTTGGCCGCAATTTTGGATGCAAAGATGCTGCCTGCAGCCATCACCCACGTTGCGCCGAATTACCGTATCGTATCCTAGCGTTGACTGTAGAGTTCGATTTAGCAGCGTCACCGTATTGTGTATATGTAGACTTAGAGGACTGCAGTTATGCTGGAAAATCGCTTTTTTTCCGCGACCGTAAGTCGAACACAGAGCTTCGGATAGGGGGTACGGTCGGCCCACGTACCCTAGCGGTAGTTGGGTTTTTGTCTGATTCCTGCTCAGCAGTGATTATCCGCAGACGGCGCAGACTCGACCTATATATGAGCAATGCGTAGAATATGTAACTCAATGCCTATGAGTGAGCGTGACTGAGCACCGGTAGTCTAGCTGGTTTATTTTTCTTGCTAATCTAAAGCGCGATAGTATCCCATACATGTATTTATCCGGGCGCGTTATAATTACCTCCGCCAAGGAGGTTATGCCAGAGTTTGTTTGTCTGTCTGTGTGTTAGCAAGATAACTCAAAAAGTTATGGAAGAATCTTTCTGAAATTTTCAGGGAATGTCGGGAATGGCAAAACCTAGAAGTGATTCAATTTTGGGGGTGATCCGGAAAGAATCCTGGATTCTGGATCACTTTGAAATTTTTGTTGACATTGCTTTAAATGGGTAATATGATTGGCGGAGGTCTGCGCTCTTCGAGTGCTTTTCTAGTTAATTTCTGCAGTGTCAGTTACAGTTTAGTAACCCGATTCCCGACTAATAGCCTACATTTTATTAAGCGAGTTCCTAAATACAGTTTATGCTGTTACATGGAAACGCGGAATGGGATATTTTTATAGCGAGGCCTTGGTGGTATCTATTTATAGACGTGATGCGGCTGGGGCTGGCTCGTAAACAAGAGCTGCTGTTAGCAACCTCGACAATCTGTAGTCGGTAGGTGGCCTTGAGCAGTGGGCGGTCGGCGAGACCCACAGCGAGCAGCGAGCACGCACTTGCTATGCTGGTACGTAGGCTGCACTACGACCTCATTGTGCGCTCAGCCGCTATGAATATGCATCGCATCCACGTGTCGACAGCGCTGCTATTTTAGTGGAATTGTGTAGTCAATAAAAATTGAACTACCAATTCGGAAAACACTAACGATGCACGTAACGACCCCCAAGTTCCAGGAAAAGTATGTCATTTATTAATTATCGTACTTCTGACAAACAACATCGGCTTTTAACATAATTCTACACCAACAATGCACCGTCCAATTGCAAACAAACGACCAAATTTTATTGAAATTTGCCGAAGCAAACAATAGTTATAGAGGGTTTGGTGAGGTCACCCCAAAACGTGGAGTGTCCAGTAATCATAGGCAGCCGCACGAACATGCAAGCTTAACCTGGCCTGGCTTCTTCTTCGATGAACGTTTGCTAAAAATGTTCCCATTTCTCGATCAGGCTGGTCGACGTCATGATGATGAATCTTGCTGCGGTATACACCAGATTCCACCAGATTCCGCCAAAACTGACACTCGACCGGCTTGAGGTCAGGACTCAGGACTTTTGGCTGACCATATAGAGCTGGAATGATCAAGTATAGGATTTACTGAGTTATCAGTTGCATATGGTTCAGTGGTCTCACACGTCCGGTGCATAAGCGGCACTCTTTTGTAGAGTGAATAACGCGTAAACGACGCAGCAAAACGAAAAATATTTTGTCGTCATTTAAAATTAAATAGTTCTGCTAAAAAATAATATTTTCTTACAGATTTAGTAAAGATCAAGTGTACGAAATTTTATTTGATTTGTTTACTGTTGGCATTAATAATTAATATTGTCTGGGGATTACTTTTTTCGGTTACAGTGTAGTTTTGGTTAATTACAACAATGTCTGTGAATAGGGGCTCTTGGTTCACAATTCTACCTGCTTTCAACATCATACCAATAGAAGTTTGTGTTTTGTACTGCAATTAATCAAATGTTTTCTGTTTTTAATTTTGTCAGTGGCGTCGCGGAAATTTTCTTTTTGTCACCAAATTTTGTTCCCCCCCAAAAAATTTTGAGACTGGAAATTTACCATTATGGGCAATTTAAAGATAAAAATAGAATTTTGATCTCTCATATCTATTTTGTGGGAACTTCGTGTTCTGAACTTTTTAACCCACAACGGTGCTGGTTACTTTTATGTTGTATCGTGCAAATGCAAAATGAGAGTGAGACGATCGAGGCCTAGACATTTTAAGAATGTGTGGACGTGACAGTAGACGGGAGAAAGACGAAAATAGCACTGTGGCGAGACGGCTGAGGCCAAGCCAGACTGCACTTCAGACGGCAATGGCTGGCCGACCGGCTTCAGTTGTTGTTGTCGATGTGCTCCGTACACTGCTCGTGATTCGAGGTCAAACCGTCCACTAGTAACCCTGCCGTGTGGAATTCCGTCGCATTATCATTCGTATGTCTGAAGTGAAACATTTGGTCAATCGTTACTCGTCTATACCGGTGAGTTGACCGCTTGCTAGCAGAATATTGACGTCATTTCGCTGCGGTACTTTTCACTTTGTCGACTTACTTGTTTACGCTTCGCCGCCAAGGTCTGATCGGAACGAAAGTGCGCTTCAGAATTGTTGCAGTTTTCATGCGGTTTATTTGTTGACTGCTTGAATACCATATGGTATGAGTGTGAGATATGGACCATTGGTGCGAGTTAGGCCTACTTACAATAGTCCGTTACTAGTTGAATTGAAGTAGTGATGGTTAACGGATTGCATGACGTCGTGGGTGGTATTCTGTCACTTTGGTGGTTCCTTTGAAGTGCTGCCGCCGTCCTTGACGGCAGCGACGTCAGCTGTTGGCTGAAATATCTGACATCAAAATAATCTGACTACGTTTTAAAAGGTTTTAATATTTATATCGAAAACCAGTGTCGCTGAGAACGAGGGTGACAACAGATTTTGACAACACCTACTTTTACCACCCAAAGTGTCCGTATTACACACAAAAATCAGTAGAAGCCACCCTAGCTGTCCAGCTACGGGTTTACCTGTACGTCTTCTACTCATCTCTGGACACTGATGTGGCACAGCATTCGGCATTTTTGTGACGTTGGTTTAAATTAGTTTAGCCGACATTGGCTCCGTATACTACTATACTTTGTATTTGTATGCACAAGATGAACTCTTTCCACACAAGGCTAAGTTTGGCATAGGCCTAATGGTTATGATGATCATGTGTTACTGGTTTTGTGTTGCTGCAGGTGAGTACCAATCTGTTCTCGGCAGAATGTCGGAATCGAGAAACTACTGCGTTTGCACGAGCCTTCCTGTAAGCTATTCTGCGTTGCGTGATGCCGCTGTGTCATCAGCGAATGGAATGGTGTACAGTACCAGTGGTGGGGCAAACAAGGAAATGGATTCTACCCAGTGTGAAGTGACAGAGGACGCGAACGTCGGACGGAAGACGTCAATACTTTACGATCTTCTGAACGCCAGAGTGTCATCATCGCCGACACTTAGTCAGCTCGATGACGACAAGGATAGAAGTAACGAATCTGCCGGCAAGCTGCTGTCTTTGGCAGATGCTGCTGAGTACAGGACGCGGAGTGATTCGTTCAACTCGGCCGCCAGCTGCAGCATGATAACCGTCAGTAGAACATCTAGTGGTGGTAGTCTGTCCAGCGGTCATGAGGCGCCCGCTGCAGGGCAGTCAGAGGCGCTGGTGGAAGCGACACTGTCACGGCTGGTGGAGCTGTCAACGAATGGAACTGACGCGGCGTTGCTGGCGCTGTCGACCAGCCGCAGCAGTCGGAGTCAACCTGGTACTCCGCCGTCACCAGACCTCTGTCCCGAGGTGCGTAGGAAATACTCGATGGGCAGCCGACTGGCGCGCCTGCAGCCGCCGACAATCAGCGAGCTGACTCCTGTGGACTTGTCGTGTAAACGCTCGCGGTACGCAGACCCTGACGCTACTGGCGATGTTAAGTCTGCTAAAACCACCGCGGCCGAGCCGTCGATCCTGAAGTCAATCCTGACCGTGTCAGCAGGTCGTGAACGCTCCAACACGCTGTCCGTGTGCGGAACCCGCGGCCTGGCACGACAGGCGCATCGGCAGCAGCATGTCACCCTGGCCAAGAAGACACTGCTGCCCGTAACTGCACGAGTTGGCGAACTGCTGAAACGATCGGTCGAGTTTGCCTGTTCGCTGCCCGAGTTTATCTCACTGTCTGGCAGCGACCGCCAGTCCCTGCTGGCGAGTGCCCTTCCGCGGCTTGTGGTTCTCTACATGGCTGAGAAGAACTTGCAGTTTGCAGTGACATCTGCTCATGACGATGACCCCCACGTCCCGATGGATTGCGACCAGCTGCTGCCCGCAGTGACTGATCAGCTGGCCGAACTGCCGACCCAGCAGTTCGTGGAAGGCGTGCAGAACCTGATCCGCAAGTGTCAACTGTTGCAAGTCAACGCCAACGAGTTCTTCTACATGCGCATGATAACGCTGTTTCACACAGGTTTGCTGGCTTAGCTGCTGAGTATGCTGAATAACATTTCATTTCGTGTGCAATATATTATATTCCAAAGCACAGTATTACATTGATTGTATTTTACATTATGATGCGTGTTCAGTATGTCGTTACTGTATTGATGCTGTAATAAATAGTAATTAATGATGCTGTGGGACTTAAGATTGAGGCCTTGATGTCTGGTGCATTGTACGTGGGAAGTTTTGGCACACAGGATGAGGTTCATAGAAATGGGCTTTTTTACTGTAATTTTCAACAAAATGTTACAGCATGTTATGACAGCATCAGAAAGTTTTCATGCCTCCGTCCTCCGCCATCTTCCAATAGGCAGAGCGCGGAAGCTCGATGGTTTGTTGGTGCCTAGTGAATTGTCTGCAATAGGCTTAGTTTTTCCACTGCATGCAGAGGTCGTGACTCAGCGGGAGGGCGTACACTGTGTCTTGCACATACCTGAATCCAACCCAGCGTCGTCATCTCAGTCATCTATCTCGACGTGATAATATTAGGTCTTGATTGACGTAGATTCCCACTTGATATTTTACGCCGCAGACAGGGTATTGCAGCTATTGCTACCAAACCAACAGCTGGTTGAAGCTGTCCAGAGCCTGATGATGACTAGAATGTTGTGACTGGCTGTACATAATTTTAAAGCCGTGCTGGGTCATTTCGCGATGTGGTGCCAGCTACAGAAGGACGCAATACAGGTTATTGTCCTCTGAGATTTAACTAGGCTTTGCTGCAGATTCGCTCGCTTGCGGTATAAATAGCAACGTGACCTGGATGCTTGAGCCTGTGCCGTGCGTACGGAATGACCTAGATTGACATGTCGAGACTTTGACGAGACGGTGGCGGTGCGGCTGAGTTGGCCGATGACGGTCTGTTTAGTTCACTTCAGCCCGTGCCGGGCCAGGCCGTGCCGGCGTGATGACGGTGTTCCACGGCCTTGGGCTGGAAGCAGCAGGTCGAGGCTGGCCGCCGTGCTATGTAGTCCGGGGTGGGGGGG
>Ga0209367_1005325_pt1 | contig 17831 bp, 20 predicted proteins | sample WorMetLIZISLAND2_FD_187412 | JGI IMG/M metagenome (GOLD analysis project Ga0209367, IMG submission 187412) | Marine gutless worms symbiont microbial communities from Max Planck institute for Marine Microbiology, Germany - Olavius geniculatus... ... | reverse complement strand
TCAGTAACTGACCAGCTAAAACGTGTGCTAATCGAATGCTGGGCTCAGCTGATCCTGAACACATTGACTCCAGCGATCGATCAGCTGCCTAAAAAACTGGTGACGGTTATGAATGCAAAAGCTATGTCGAATTTCATCTAAACTCAATGTATGTGTTAATAATTGTTGATATTTCACTGTATGCTGAATGAAAATCAACATAAATTCATGTGTTACTGCCAATTTAGCATGACTTCAGGGGTGGGGCAGATGTGTGTAAATCAGGCAAAGAATATTTAAATGCTGAGATGTGCAAATTGTATGCTTCTTCTGTACACAATTTCAAAACTTTTGCCATATTACATGCTTTTCCAATTTCCATCAATAAACATCGCTAAGTTATAAAAGCTCAAATATCCATGTTAAATCCATGTGTTACAGTCAAATTTGGCAGAATATCGGGGCGACAAATATTTATGCAAATTAGGCCAAAAAATATTTAAATGCTTCACTATGCAAATTTGTTGTTTATTCTTTACAGCATTCTGAAACTTCTGACGTATCACATGACTTTCTACCACTAACTATCGCTCAGTTATCAACGCTCAAACAGATCCGGTTTTTTTGGCCCACCCTGTATAGTGTGCTGTGCGATACAAGATATGTATCTAGATACCGATAGTTGGGTACTTGTATTTCAGACACTACCCGGCATTGCTATCAAGTGGTTACTAGCTAGACAGGTAAATCAAGTTCGACTCAGCCTTCCATTCTGCATTTTACACAATACCTCGTTGACACAGCAGAAGAAGATGGCGAAGACAACGACTTTGAATATGTGGACCTCACACATTCGCCATGCGACGACACTGACTCGGTCTGCAAGCTGGTTGATCCTACGACACAGCTTCATCGCCAGCAGGAACGAACGGTCCTTCAGTGCTACACATGCATCAGTGCGCTAGACTATATTACATCACAATGTGCACTGTGTCTAGAAAAAAAACATCCCGGACATTTTCGATTGTAGCTTGTAGATGTATTAACAGATTTTAATGATTTATAATACCAATATTTTTACACTACTTGCCATCATGACTGACCAATTCTGTACCGCAACCACTGTCTGCTTCCGCACTACGTGGGGAAACAAAACTAACAGAATATTGTGTTTTTTCGTCTTATTTCACCTGTTTCGGTTCTCCCAGGTAGTGCAGAAGCAGACACTGAGTGAGGTGGAATACTGAATGGTCATTTGATGGCCAGTTGTGGCAGAAATATTTGTACCAAATATTATTAAAATTGGATATCCCTTCTTCAAGTAACAATGGATAATATTCAGGATGTTTTTCTTCTGGACAGGTTGCAGAACATAATGAAGGTACATACAAAAGGTTCAGATACTAAACAATCGTGCGGCTCCTTCTGTAACCCTTGCTGACTCGCAAACATCTTTTTTTATCAAATGCCTGTCTTCAATCGTAAAACCTGTCATTAACAAACATGTAATTCAGCAGTTAGTTCGAATTAAGTCTATTCAGTCGCAGACCAGATCACAGACTTGCATAGCAGTTTGCAAGCAGCTTATCTGTGCTTATCTGAGTTTTGGAGTAGTATATAAGCCCTTAGCCCATAGCCAAGACTAGTTCAATGATTTAATTGGCTGGAATCAGGAAAAAATGCATAAACATAACCAAAAACGTAATCAGAGAATGTAATCTTGGAGCTTGAAAGGTATAAATTGAGTTTGTGGCCCTGAAGCACACTAGGGACTGGGGGATTATACCTCTTCCAGACTCCCTAGCTGGATTAATGCAAAGCCCGTTTAGCCAGAGGTCAGAAAGCAGACAATTACACAGTCTGAACGAGACCATCTTGTGTTGCCTTTTAGATAACTTACCATTTTTCACGCTGAACAAGCCACGTATTCTTTTTTCTGATGCGTTAATTGCAGAATCCAGTACAACATTCATTTTGCACAGTATTAACAAGATTTCAAGCACATATGCAGCATTTGCAGACAAAATTGTGCTTTCCAGCATCTCTATTAATGCAAAAAAGTCAGTTTTATGCGATTAAGCCGGTAAGCAGATAAACCACTAAGTCTGTGAGGTATCACTAATGCAAGGCCAGCTGCAAAGTGTCACGGCCCTTTGGCTGATACCATATTGTCCTGCTTGGTGACTGGGGCACATGGTCATAGATGACTTGCCTAGAGTTGTTAATTGAACTGGCCTGAAGTCGAACTATGACCTTCTGATCAGGAATCCAACGTCATAACCACTGAGCCATCAGGTGGAATCCATGCGATAAGCTGTGAGATGCAGCAGGCCTCACTGACGAAACCATAAAAACATCAGCCGATAAAAATGTACAACAAACATTAGACTGCATGCAGTAAATGAATCTACAGGAATGAAAAGCAGCAAAAGAGAAATCAAAAGAACCGGTGTGATAACACATACTGATCTGAGCAACGCCCATTCTACGCGAGGCGACTCTGTACATGGCCGCTGTACAAGCAAAGCAAAGCAAGCAACGACTTGACTACAACATCAACTGTCACGCACATAAAAGATACCATAAAACTTCTCATACAATTTGCCCCCAGGTTCTCCACAAGTCACGCAAAACCCCCAGCTTCATCTCCAGGACAGCTCGAGAACAAAAAATCGTGGCTTTGACCCTGTTGTCAGAGTTCTGGTCTTGGTCTCAAAGAGGTCTGACGTTGGCTTTGGTCTTGATGGTTTGGCTTCCATTCACTTTTAATGAATGCACTGTCTGCAATGAGTTTCAGATTTTTGTATAATATATTCAGTGAAAGACTGAAACTGTCTGTCTGAACATTTTTACGCATGAAAGCAGCTACTGCTTTAGCACATCTTAGCCATTGCAATTCTGTCTGTCTGTTCATCTGTCCATCTGTCCGTCCGTCACACAGGTGGATCAGTCAAAAATGGTGCGAGCTAGGATCACCAAATCTTCATTGTCGGCTGCCTGGAAAACTCTAGCTTCATGAACCGTAAAGCTTTTCAAGAAATTCGATGGGGGTCACCCCGAATAATGGCGAAAAATGAGAGGTGTAGAAAAAAATTGTGATTTTTAACCAATAAGTCGCTGCATCTCAATAACGGTGCGAGATAAGGCCAAGGTTACTATTAATCACTAATAGGAAATCATCCACTAGCTGTCAATTTCCACCGAATTCTTGGATGACCTAGAATGCCAAAATAGAAATTTTTATGGATTTCTTTGGCAATTTTGCGCTGCGAGACACATTTCAAAAGTGAATTGCGCCAAATTAACTACAGATAGACCAAGAAAGCAACATAGGAAATTTTCAGCATTAGACGTAGATTTCAACGATCCAAGTCTCGACCTTCTAGGTTCAAAAACACCTGTGTACAAGGAAGGACATCAAATAGTGGTACCCCCATAAAAGTCGTTATTTTACCGTTGTTGGCCAATCTTTCATGAAAACGGTTGCAGATAGGCATGAGCATATGCTGCCTATCACATCAAGCACTAGTGACGAGCTTTTTAGTCGTATCAGCATCGATGACTTTGAAAGACCCTGAACTCCAAAAATAACGGGTTTCATTGTTTTTTTGCAATTTTTGGCACTTCAAGAGTGAATTGCAATGAACTGGCCAGAGATAGACTAAGGCAATTTGCAAACAGTAACTGCTATAGGATTTCGTGCGTCTCGTGAGCATTAGCTCAAATTTCTTGTTATGGTTCATTACAATTTGAATAAGACTAAGCTGACTTTTGATGTGAAGCATAAAATTGTCATAATTATTTTACTTACTTAATGACCTTGGCCTCGAGGACCAATGGCTTTGGGCTTGGCCTCAAAGATTACTGGCTAGTGGCCTGGGCCTTGAAAATGCTGGCCTTTAACCCAGAAGTACTTGAAGTTGGACTGAAACAATGTCATATGGAGTGCATACACCACAAAACGCTTAGCGGCTTCTGCATTGTCTAAACGATTTCATGTTAAAAAGTGCACAAAGCGAAAGAAATCAACTGAACTGAAGAGAAATCGCAGTTGAGCTCAAATCTTCCTCAGTTCAGTTTAATTGCATCTAAAGGCTGTATGAAGTGATTTAATCCAACTAAACTGAACTAAGATACCCGCTCAGTTGCGTTGCACAAAGAGCACAGTTCAGATCACTTCTAGTTCTTGTATTAAGACATGCATTCCTTTCCTTGTAACACAAATTGTGTTTCTTGCACTAAGACAAGAAAGCTCGATCCTCAGGCAGGCTCGTAGCAGAAAAACTGGGCTTGTATGAGAAGTTTTAACATATGCAGTACGCACAACACAATGAGAAAAATAAACATGCCCTTAATCAGACGACACTAACATGACAAATGGCTCTATATGCCTTAACCCATTTGAACATACTCGATCATGCTGCGATCTTGATCTTTGACCCTTTGATCCCAGAAACCCGTCATTAGATCATGTTCATCCCAAAGTGTACAAATGGCAAAAGTTTGGAAGATAATCCACCATGAGATGTTGCCAAAACGAACTGCAAAAACTGTTATTTTAGCATATATGAACTTGACCTTTTGACTACGACACATGACCATTTAATCTTTATTTCAAGATCAACTAACTACAAAAGCTGAGAAAAAATCTATTAACATATACCATAGGTATCATAGAAAGAACATCATAGATAAAAGCACATATGGATGCACAGACAGACAGACAACATAAAGCGGGTAGCAGCTAACGGCGACATTGGCACAAAAATGAACAACTGCTGGTTCTGTAGGGTTTGTCTAATGCATGGAAACTAACAGATTAACAAAAAAAATATAACTGCCAATAAAGAAACATAGAAAAGATTGATTGGGTGAAAAAATAAACGAATGATCCAGTAATCCAGGTCAACTCAGCCTTCCATCCCTCTGGGGCATGTAAATCAAGCACCGGCATGCGTGGCTAGTGTTAAGGTGGGACGCGTTCACCTGTGTCAAGCGGCAGGTAGCACAGCAATCCCGTATGGCAGGTGATGCTCCGCAGTTCTACTGTGACAGGTCGCTGTATCGAGGTACTGGTAGCTTTAACTAACCTTTCCTTTCTTAATTGTTGAAAGTAGACCAGATAGCACAAGAGTCTACACAGAGACTTACTTTGGGCTTAGACACAAATTCTCAGTGGACAATCAACCTGTCCCTACACTATGCCTATGCTGAAATGTTACTCATTAAGCTAACTAGAGGAATGCCAAAAGGCAGACCACAACAACCAGTGAGACCACCAGCAAAGCCGCTTCAAGAATCTATAAAAATAAAGTGAATACGTCAAACGCAGATCGACGAAAAACAAACAGAGATCTGCAAAACTGAAACTGTCATGAAACTGCCAAACATCGAGAGTGGAAGTGAAGAAATGCAACATACACTTGGATCTGAGAAGTGGAACTTGTGCTTTGTTTGCTGCAGCCGTAGCAGTCAGTGCCGATAACGCCACTTCACTTGCCAATGTCCTACGCGCAGAAACGTATTTACACCTCGAGTCAAAAAACGCTTCGCCACCAAATTTTTATCCATACTGTCGCTAAATGTTGAGAAATTTGCAAAATTCCATCACGGGTTCATTTGCGCGAAAGTTTGCTATCATGACAATTTTATCGCAAAATCTCCGCAAACTCTCCCAGTGGAAGAGTGAGAAAAATATCAATATTAAGCAAAGGTTCGACAAATGCTTGGTGCCATCAAATGTCACTCAAACAGCAGACACCTTTGTGGATTCTGATCCGCTTACAAGAACTGCTAAATTGACAAAGAACTTAAGTCAAAACTCAAACTTGCATAAATCTTATGAAAAAATGTGATTCACAAAAATCAGAAAAACTAACTAATCGTAAGTTGCTGACATAAGGAAAACTTAGGAAGGAGACCTTAGGAATTCCTAGAAACTTACTGGTGCTAGCCCCACTGCGGTCGGCCATCTTGTTGTGGTGTTAGGGCTTAAAGCACCGTTGACCTCAAAAATTTCTAAAATTCACAAGTGAGAAGCCAACCAAGAGCCGACCAACTTTATATGAATGGTCATTATACACTGTGACAAGTGCTCATATACTGGCTGGTTAATCTTTGATGGCTTTAACGCCATTTATGGCTTCACAGCCGTTTACGTAGCCTTTGGTCACCAAACTTTCTGGAGATGCTCATTGGGCTGAACTGATACAGCCTCAGTGCTGGGCAGATGTAGCAGACTGCCGTCCGAAAAGTAAGTAAGGTAAGATAAGGTACTGGTGCCTAGCAATTTTACACCAGAGATTGTGCTTACTTTTTGAATCTGTCGAGCGAGCTGATGCGCAGAAAGTCTGCGTGAAAGTAGTGCAACTGAATGATGATAACCATCAGAAATGACACAGGACCCAACAGTTCCAAGAACAACGAGGCCGTCGTGAACTTACGTAGTCCGATGTTATCCAGCCTGGCACAACAACAAAATACCACTACAACCAACACAATTACAACTATGACTATAACTACTATAGGACCCAACAGTTCCAGGAACAATGAGGCCATCATGAACTTAGGCAATCAAATGTTGATAAACCTGACACATAATACTATATGACAAAGCCACTGTAGTCAACTATCCAACTGTTAACAAAACTGTTCAGAAACGCATCTAACGTCAATGTTAACTGACTGCTAGCTAACTAGTTAAAGCAAAGAACAGAAAGCAAGTTCATAAACTACAACAAGCACTACAATGTGACAAATGTATAATTACTAACAAGCTGTTCCGAAAATCATTCTGAAATGCAGCAACTTGTAAAAATATCTGAAAACCCACTTTCTGAATTCTGTAATTTGACTAGTTCCGTTTTTCATTGACCGTTTTGGCTATTTTTCATTTTTATTCATATATCGGCACAATATAAAAATATGATGATGACAATTCCAACTACGCACTGCAGAGTGGAGAGTCCGGTGGCATTGTGCCAGATGTCTCTGATATCATCAAACTGATATGTGTAAATACAGACCAGGATCAGCATTGAGTAGATTATCACTAGCCAGAGGAACGCCTTTGTGCATAGGCGCCAAAACCCATAGCTCATCTGCAAGCAGTCAACAACATTCAATCTGTTACCTAAATAAACTGTGATCTAATCTAACGTACTCGAAAAAACAATCTGTCACAGCAGCAAAACAGAGGCAGGCAGTATATGGGAAAGATATGGCCTATCACCGATATAACTGAGCTGTATTTGGACTCACTGCTGGCTCAGGGCCATGTAAACGAAGAGACCAGCAACACGATCACCAATCTGTAGGGTTACACAGCTGTGCAGTTCGCCATTTCCTACGACCTAAGTAGGCCAGTGGGTCTTAGGGCCGGTTTCTGGATCTTTTAGTTAACTGATCAGTTAGCAAACTGTCTGTTAATTGTAACTCGCTAGTTAAGTTTGTGCGCATTTTCTGAACAAAACCTGACTGGCTGTCAGCTAACTGAGCGGTAAACTACAGTTGCTTAGCAACGATGCACACGACACTCATCACTTCCGCCTAGCCACTAGGCCGTGGCCTAGCGCAGGCGGGCATCATGAATATTAATGAGCGCAAATGCTCGTCAGGCAGCCCACGAGCCAGCCAAGCAATTGCAGACAGCCATTTTGTCCATTCATGAATGAATTTTGTAATAAAATTTGTAGCAGCAAACATCTCCTCATGCATTTTGAAGACATTGCTATATGGTAAAATCGTTTTATAGTATCACATTCTTAAATAAACTGCTTGCAAAATGGTACAAAAGTTGCGTTAAATACGATAACTACGATCGACGGTTAGCTAACTGCCCGATGTTGGCCAGTTAAATTTTTGACCATTTTGACCATTGGTTAGTGCAACGGGAAACGCGAGTTATGCAATCTGTCAGTTAACACTAACTTGACTGGCCAGTTAAGATCCAGAAACCGGCCCTAAGTAGGTCAAATTCTTGCATAACCCTGAGTTATTTTCCAAGCAAATACTGAAACGACTTAATTAAGTACAAAATAAATATCAATGTAAAGTATTTAGCAGAATTCTAAGTTTGTGTAACAAATCGCTTGCACATCATCAAAATTTATGTCCAAAGTGGGCCCTGCATACAGAGACAATGGCATAGATGCAACGTCACCGGCTAATAGCGGAATCAACAATCGACTGATCAAACGGCATTCACTTATCGATTAGATGTGTTTTAAGCTCATCAGTTAGCTATTTTGTTAGCTATTTTGTTGTCTGCCATTTTTGCCACAAAATATTTAATACCACAAAATTCATAAAAAAATGTGGCACCCTCTGTTGAATTGATGATGCAAAGGTAAGCAACCCGATACAAATAACCACAGTGTAATGTAACAATCTGGAGCATCTGTGTTTTACACGGTAGTGCGTTGACATAAACTGGGTAAAGTAAAAAATGCATTTTGCATAATCTTATCGTCTTGGCCATCTTTGTGCCAAAAATTATGAGAGTTGGTGAAAATTTGACAAAGTTATGACAAAAAACAATTTTGACTGTTTTTTTGAGACACGGCGTAAATACTGACTGCATAAATTTCACGACAAAACACGATACACTCATAGCACTACATCACTAAAATCATCCCAAAAATCTTCAGCAATGTCCATTGAAAAACTGTGCAGAGCATATAAAACAAATGACCTCTTAAGTCTTACAGTATGTGCATAAGGGATACAACATTGTAACGGATTTCTAAGTCTAGACAGTATACTGTCATCCCGTTTTTCAGGAAAAAGGTGATGCAAACACGAGTTTGGTTGGGACATTTTATTCAGAAATTTGCAAGTTAAACCTTCCTCTGAGTGGTGTGAAATACCTTGAAAATGATAAGAAAGATGAGGAATAGAAGCATGTAGACAATGTTGAAGATGACTGGTTCCTTGATAGCAATGCCGAGGAACAGAGCGGCACATATGAACAGCCAGTACTTGATCAGCATGTGCCACAACCAACGACCTACGCAGATAGACAGAGAAACATAAACAAAGATAAAAAGACAAAACGTGAGAGTAAGAGAGTGAGTGGGGTTTAACGTCCCACCTGATACAGTAGAGGTGGTCATTTCGGGAACAGCGGCCTTTCCAGGCAGAACGCACATACACAGACTTAATAAGTTTAACCTTCACAGGAATGAAACAAAACGTTTAACCTTTACAAAAAACCCTAATATGAAACATAAAACAGCGAAACAACCTAAACCTAACATTGTAAGAACTCTACTTTATAATTGTGCATATTTAAGACTAATGGCAGTTTTAACAATCTTCCCCATTATCCTCATCAACCTCACAATGCTGTCTATTGGAGGACGGGGGTCAACAACCAGATAGACAAACAACAGGGTCATCACAAATGTACAGTCAGACAGACCTACAAACTGGTTCATATTATCTGTTGCGGTTCATACGAGCGTTTTGCAAAATAAATAACCTAAGAACATAGAATTGCCAAAAACTTTTGAAAGAAATACAAAATAGTAAAAGTCTCATCAACAGCAAGTACACCTTGACAAAATGGAAACTAATATGGATAAGATAACAAGAACTAGCAATAACAACGCACAGCTAAACAGCAAAGCACTAACCAAGATCTTTGATGATTTCTCCATCATATTCGCCCGTAACGACATCTGTCACTGGAAACACAACGACATCACTGAAGCAGCAAAACGAACGCTATCAAACTAACTAAATTAATTAACATGCCAATGCATCATCATCATCATCATCATCACAGGTTTATTTCAAGCAACACGGCCCATAGCAAACACAAATAACACAAAGTTACACACAAAAAAACACTCACAAACACGCAAACATATATACACGGTAAGTAAAAGAAAAAGAAAAAAACACACAAAAAGGTAAAATACGTATAAGCCTACATCATAAAACCAAATTCGGCTGAGAAATAAAACCATTGCAACAATTTTTTTTTCACCTGTCGCTTAAATCTAGCTTTGCTGTTCCATATCAAGGTGTCAAAACTAGGCAATTCTAGTTCAAACAACATATTTGTTACACTGTGATAATTTGGATAATTAAAGAAAAGTTTCATACATTTTACGTAACAGGATCGTAATCTATTTATAGCAGACATAGTGTAACTCTTCCATAGTTCCATGCCATAAAAACAAATACAATATGACCCAAATAGAGCAATTTTAACTGACACCGAGCATGCACCAAATCTGCGTGTAAGAATATTAGCATGTGTAAACATAGCCTTCACTTCTCGCAATATGTCATCATCATCATCACGCTCCTCATTGCTAATTACATAACCAAGATACTTGAATTGTTGAACATATTTCAAGTTCATATTATTCATCTTAAAGCAAGGAAATACATGATTCACAATCTTTCTTCTATCCTCTGGTGGGAATACCATACAAACAGTTTTGTCAGTATTACACAGCATATCAATTCTATCTGCACATTTAGCCAACAAATTAATCAGATATTGCATAGCCCACCATGAAGGTGCTAGTAAAACCACGTCGTCCGCATATGTCGGTATATTTACAAACATACCACCAACATTACAACCAACTCTGGCTGACATGATAGTCATAATCAGGTCCCGTAGATACACATTAGACAAGAATGATGACAGAATTCCACCCTGCTTTGTTCCATTGCCGATGCTAAACGAGGATGACACAGCATTGTTCCAACGTATACAAACACGCTGATGGCTATACCAGTATGCTAACAGTGATACTAGAATAGAATAGAATTACTTATGATCGAAACAAGAAATCTGAGCTAATGCTAATGAGATGAGCGACAGCCTATAGCAGTTCCTGTCCGCAAGTAATCTTAGTCTATCTCCATCCATTTCAGCGCAATTCACTCTTGAAATGTGTGTCACAGACCAAAATTGCAAAAAAAATTCACTAAAACCCCCCATTTTTGGGGTTCAAGGTCATTCAAGGTCATCGATGTTGACATTCCTAAGAAGCTCGTCATCAGTGCTTGTTATGATAAGCAGCACGTCTGTGCCTATATGCAACCATTTTCTCACTAGACAAGCCAATAGCGGTAAAATAACGTCTTTTCAGGGGGGTTGCCCCTCTTTCTTCCTTTCGTTCATGGGGTCCCCTTTCACCCAGCGGCATGAAATTTTGTCACAAAATACTAGACACTTTAAGCTATCATACAACGAAAGCCCAAAGTCTCTATCTCACCTGGGCTTGAAACGGTACCGGGACGTGACAGACAGACACAAGATGCAAAACACCGAGACAGAATTACCATAGCCAATATGCGCAATAGCTATGCTAACTCTTGCGTCACGTAAAAATCGATGCGGTTAAAAAATTTAATGCAAAAACATCATCGTTACCACGCTCCAAACACTATGGAATTCTCTGACAATTGCCTGATGATTCGCGGCACTCCTGAACATTTCAGCTGGTACTCAACTATGATAACCTAACCCTAGTACTAACTAAAATATAATGTTAGCCTAGATGTAAACAACACAAACTAAAACACAAGTAAGCAAAATTCAGCAATAAACAGCATAAAATAATTAGCATAAAACACTAAGCAAGTAGTATTAAAAAGTCTGTTGATGCAACTTTCTGAAAAGTTTTTGGGCAATTTTCCTTGACAAAATTTTTCTCTCTGACATTTCCATGATTTTGACTGAAACCCTGACATTTCCCAGTTTTTACGGGCGAAAGCAGCTACTGCTTTCATCGCGTCTTAGCCATCACAATTCTGTCTGTCCGTCCGTCCGTCCGTCACATGGGTGGATCAGGCAAAGATGGTCCAAGCTAGGATCACCAAATCTTCACCATCGGCTGCCTGGAAGACTCTAGTTTCAGGAACCGTAAAGTTTTTCCATAAATTCAAAGGGGGTCACCCCAAACAAGGGCGCTAAATGAGAGGGGATAGGCAAAATTTGCGATTTTTGGCCAATAAGTTGCTGTATCTCAGTAACGGTGCGAGATAGGGCATAGGTTACTATTAATCACTAATAGGAAGTCGTATACTGGTTCTCAATTGGAGCCTAATTCAATGACCTTGAACAGTAAGGATTGTTTTGGTGATTTCGGGCTGCGACACAAGTCTATCATTCACTAGGTGGCGCCACGGAACTATCATTATGCGATCCAGATAGAGAATTTGGTATTTGTATATTAACTTAGCGTGAACATCCCAGTTTTCAGCTAAACTACTGAACTGGAACTGCTGTAGGCTTTTGCGCGCCTCGTGAGCATTAGCTCAAATTTCTTGTCCAGACAAGTGGTCACCTCAAAACATATATTTTTTGAATCAGAAGTGCCAATAAACAAATGGTTGCAGCACTACTACAATTTCTTAACTGACAAATTAAACAACAGACAGACAGACAGACAGATAGACAGACAGGTGGCCTGGATGCTGACCGGATGCTCGTTGTCCATTCTCAATGGCTTGCAAGCTGATATCTGCCGGCTGTGTAGACTTTCTGTTCACTTGACAATAGTACGAGAAATAGCGCAGAGTGAGCCAGAAAACACACGTGAAACCAAGCTGCAACACATAATCAACAAAAACACAGGATGAACCAGAAAACGTGTGAAAACTAAGCTGCAAAGTAAAACTTAGAACAGCTCTGAGTGAGCCAAAAAGAACACAGAACAAAGATGCAGCACACATAGCAATTAGCACCCCAACACACGAATGAGCCACCTTCAAATACACTAAACAAAAGTTAACAGAAGTTCGACAACAGCAACACGTGACATCCCAAAAAACAAGCATTGGTAATTATAAGATAAAAAAGATAAAATAAATGTTACTGGTAACTAACTGTTAACAGAAAATGGGATGAAAGACGTTTTAACATATTCGGTTTGTGTTTGAAGCAGGGCTGAGACATCTAGGCAGATACCTCAAAAAACGTCTACAGGGTTTCTTTGGGGTACACCTACTTAAAAACCCACCCAAAAAACTACCCCAAACTAATACAATTTTAATTTCTTTCTCCACTAATAATGTTCTTTATTTTATCACAGCTAATGTTCTGAAAAAACTTAAACCTACAAATTTGAAGATGTTGTTATATTTTATGTAGTGGAGAGCAAAGGGAGCAAAAAGATACTTATATGAATCAACCAACTAAAAACGTGTAGAAATCTCCTAACCCACCATGTTTGGCCTTTTTGCAAAAAAAATTTTAAAACTCCAAAATACCACTTACTTACTTAGCACTTAGATCATCCCATCCTTAACAGGACAATGGGCAGCAAGAGTTCGCCATCTGCTTCTGTTCGTAGCCACAGCCCGGACGCTGTTCCAATCGACTCCTCGGTCCATCAAATCTTCTTTTAATGTAGACCGCCAAGTCTTCGTTGGACGACCTCGTCGTCTGCCACTACCATGAGGGGTCCATTTACATGGCGTGATTGGCTGGTCGTCCAGGTGGCATCCTGATGATATGGCCTGCCATCCGAAGTCGTCTCTCTGCTACAATGTCCTGTAATCTTCGCTGCCCAGTCCGGCTTAGCGCCTCCACGTTAGTCACGTGGTCCTTCCGTGTAATGCCCAGAATCTTCCGTAAGTTGCGCTGGTGAAAGACGTCCAGCTGCTGACATATTCTAGCTGTACTCTTCCAAATCTTGCTGGCGTATATGGCTGTAGCGACAATGAGGGAGGCGTAGAGGTCCAGTTTAATCTTGAGGCTAAGCGTGCTGGATCGCCACACGTTGTCAAGTCGTCGGAAGACTGCTGCTGCTTTTGCCAGTCAAGCGTTGATATCTGCTTCAACATCTCCATCGCTGGATATTACACTGCCCAGGTAGGTGAATCTCTCTACATATTCTATGTTCCCTTGTGCAATGGCTACAGCAAAACCCATAAAACCCACCAAACTGGGCATCAAAAAACCCGGCGTTTGCTAGCCTGAATTAAATGCTTCAGGTTAGACGACAAAGCACCTTATGAAATGGAAAGAACTTAAGTCATTACCTTAACACTGAGTGGGATAACAGGATACTTGTACTTGACTATCCCAATCTCATCCAATCGGTAGCCACTCCCTGGCAGACTGTCTGGCAGCTCCTCATTGGTCAGGTCAAAACCATAGATATACTGCAGGATCAGCAGACACTCGGCATAGATAACGACGATCGGCGAGAACCGGAGACAACGAGCCTCCTTCTGTGGCATTATCCACAGGAAACAGGCGGCCAGCAGGAACACGAACGTCAGCCAGCTGTGATATGTTATACTCCAGATCTACGCACATCGTCAAACAAAAAGCTCCGCTACTGCTTGGAAAACAACGTGTTGGTTCCACAAATTCAGTTTCATCATAATGCTGTATAAGAACTTGCCCATTTTTTCATCCGATGTTTTCTATACATTACGTTTGGCTTGTTGGTAAATACAGTTAGCAACAGATATGAGCAAACACACCGATTTTATAAAAACTCACACCGCAACGCTCTAGTGACACAAACCAGACTCAATGCTGAATATTTCTGTTGAAAACTTTTATGATAACTTTGGGCCAATTTTAGGGGGTACTACCAGTTGTGGTAATTATACGAGGGTCGTTCCACAAATAAGTTACAAAACAGCGTCATTTGGTTAGTTATCCAAATATTTTTAAAATCCGAAATATAAGTTTTGTAGGAAATTTAATTCTGGTTATTGTCGTGAGTTTTATTATGACGACGTCATTTATAAACAATAAATGCAGTGACGTTGCCAGTGAAATTGACCCGTAACGAACAGCGTGACGTTATTCATTTTATGAGGTCAAAACGTTTAATGCAGATAAGATTTACTCCAACATGTGTCCAGTATATAATGTGTTTTACAAAGCCAAGAATACACGCTTGGTGTAAGAGAATGCTAAATGGGCAGGCCGAGATTTGCATCAGAAACCGAGGTGCAATCAGTCGTTCGTCAGTGGCTTCGACATCATTCTTTGCATCAGGCATTCTGAAGCTTGTTGACACCTAAGACAAAATGTTTGAACAAACTCGAATGACATGTTGAAAAGTGAAACATTAATGTCAAACATTTAAAGAGGTAACATTTAACATTTGCTAAATTTATACGTTTTTTTATTTCTATGTTGTTTGTCACTTGTCACTTATGATGGGTTACTGGTGGAGAAAATAACACAGAGATAGACTGTGCTCCATGAACAGATGACGTCACAATAATGACGTCGTCATCTGAAAAATTTGTCCATAATTATGTTGAAAATAAAATTCTTTACAAAATGTATATTTCGGATTTTTCATATTTGGAAAACTAACAAAATGATGCTGTTTTGTAACTTATTTACGGAATGACCCTCATACTATGAACAATAACATGCATTCTAAAGTTCAAATAGTTATAATTCTTGAATAAAGCCAACAATTGTAATAAAATGTGTACTACTACTACTGCTGCTGCTGCTGCTGCTGCAACTCAATAACTAGACATTACCATCATGACAATCAGCATAGCGATGTAGGTCTGTTTCATCAAGTAAGCGCTGATAGAGTGGAGCAGACTGCGTTCTCGTGGGGGCAGACTGGGCGTGGTTCGACTCACTCGGCCGGGAGACACTGGACCTCCGTAGATCGGAGAGTCCGGAATGACAGATCCGTTGTCTCGAGAGTCCAACGATGCACGGTGATGACTGGTTGCTGATAAACCCAGCAGCACCTGTACAAACACAGAGTTAGAGCAGGGACCATAGAGTTAGAGTCGTGACCACGAAGTCCGGAATGACGGATGTGTTTTCTCGGAAGTCCAACGATGAAAGGTGAGGATTGGTTGCCGACAGACACAGCAGCACTTACGCCCACAGAGACAATCATACAAATATGAAGTGACCATAAAGTACAACATTTTGAGCGAATGCTCATGAGAAGCGCAAAAACCTATAGCAGTTCCTGTTCGCAAATTGCCGTAGTCTATCTCCAGCCATTTCGTCGCAATTCACTCTTATGGAGTGAATGTTGGCACAGCCGAAGATTGAAAAAAAACAATATAACCCCTCATTTTTCGAGTTCAGGGTCTTTCAAAGTCATCGATGCTGATACGACTAAAAAGCTCGTCACTAGTGCTTGTTGCATGCCCATGCCTATCTGCAACCACTTTCGTGAAAGACTGGCCAACAATGGTAAAATAATGACTTTTGTATGGGGGTACCACTCTTTGATGCTCTCATGCGCATGTTTCCATGAACCTAAAAGGTTGAGATTTAGACCATTGAAATCTACGTTCAATGCTGAAAATTTCATATGCAGCTTGTCCTGATCTATCTGTAGTGAATTCGACGCAATTCATTCTTGAAATGTGTCTCGCAGCTCAAAATCACCAAAAATCCATAAAAACCCCTATTTTAATGATCAAGATCATCCAAGGTCATTGCTCTTGGTGGCAATCGAAAGCCTATGTACAACTTCCTATCAGTGATTAATAGCAACCTAGGCCCTATCTCACACCGTTTCTGAGATACAGCAACTTACTGGCCAAAAGTCTCAAATTTCCCTACCCCCTCCAATTTCGCACCCTTGCTCGGAGTGACCCCTTTCAAATTTATGGAAAACGCTTGACGGGTCCTGAAACTAGAGTCTTCCAGGCAGCCGAAAATGAAGATTTGGTGATCCTAGCTTGTACCGTTTTTGCCTGATCCACCCATGTGAGACGCACGGACAGACAGATAGAATTGCGATGACTAAGACACGCTATAACAGTTCCTGCTTTCGTGCGTAAAAAGCAGTGACCATAGAGTTTAACTTGTGACCACAGATCCAGCAGCACCTGCGCCCACACAGACAAACACAGAGTTATACCCGTGACCATAGACCGGTGAGTCTGGAATAACTAATCCAATGATTTACAATCTGATACAATCTACACGTTGCTGGCGGGAACAACAGCGCATATATAGCCAACCTGTTGGACGTTGCTGGCAAGCGGTCGTCGTGGTGATGTCAGCTGCTGCTGCTGTTGGTGAACTCTGACGTTGCCATTCAAACGCTGCACGATGTGATAAAAGCAATGTAAATATCACAACAACAGTAACTATTCCTTGAAATTCACAAACACAGTCCCAAGCTAAACTCTAAAAATCACTCCTCAGTTGTATTACCTTCTCAAAATACTACTTGCGATTGGTCAAAAGAAAGCACTAGATTGCAAACACACCTCTTTCTTTGAAAGACATATGCAATGCAGAATTTGGCTGTGCTTCCGAAATCCAAATCTGTCCCTTTCCACTTAATATACATTCATTTGGAAAAATGGACAAAATGAGTGTAGTCAAGAAGCAAACAGCATCTTACTCTGCAGATGGCTAAAGCAGATGTAATAGACAGACAGACAGATCAAACTGTGCCTATATCTGCTGCAATAGCCAATGTCACTATCAGCAATGTTGCCTAACAAGTATAGAAAGTGATCAGAGTGCAGTGTTTTGTACTTTTCTTCACTATATTTCATCGCCAATTCAAAACCTCTTTCTATAAACCAGCACTCAGGTCATCTCAGATTCGACACAGTGCCAAATTGAGATGATTCGACACAGTGCCAAACTGAAAATGTGCAATATGTAGTACATAACTGTAGATGATGTAGATCAGTGCTGTCCAACCCACGGCCCGCGGGCCGCATGCGGCCCGCGAGGGGATTTCATGTGGCCCGCCACCATCCCACATAAATTGTAGTTTTGGTCCGGTGATTAGTCAGATGAAATCAACTTGCAAAATTCAACAATGTTTGATGGTCTTTTGCGTTTCCAAATTTCAGAAAAATGGGCGAATTTGCAGTTTCCATTGAACATTCGGAAGCAAAAA
>Ga0209367_1005324_pt1 | contig 17835 bp, 8 predicted proteins | sample WorMetLIZISLAND2_FD_187412 | JGI IMG/M metagenome (GOLD analysis project Ga0209367, IMG submission 187412) | Marine gutless worms symbiont microbial communities from Max Planck institute for Marine Microbiology, Germany - Olavius geniculatus... ... | reverse complement strand
AGTCATTCCGTCTATGGCGATTCCTCCTGCGTTAGGCGAAACAAGTCCGGTGAAGTTTGGTCCAGTGACCTTGGAGATCTTGATGTGAAATCGTACCCCTCTAAAGCGTATATTTCGGAAGACCATATTTCGGCCCCTAGGGGGTGCTGCACCCCCAAATTTTTACACGTGCTAGAGAATCACCAAGTCTTACTAGCGCACCCCCACCATGGACGGGGGCCCCCCTTACAACTTTTTTCAAAGGGGAGTCAAAAATTGGCTTAAAATGCAATAAAGGAGCACTTATAACTTCGGAGTTAAGGGGTGTAGCCCGACGAAACTTTGGCACTTGACGTGCCTCTGGGTTGGGGTGTTAACGCAAGTACGAAATTTGGGAAAATTTGGGAGGGCAAAAAACGTCCAAAATTTAGTACGTTTTACGACAACTTTCGAGTTTGACCGTGAATATCTCTGAAACCGATGTAGATAGCAACAGAATCTAAACGGCGTTGACGAGAAGGATCCTTTGCGCATTGAACAAAAAAAATTTGTGAAATTCCGTCCACTACGAACTAAGTTATAAGCGCTCATTTTGACCTGCCCTAAGTCGCATTTTTTGGAAGACCATATTTCGGTCCCTAGGGGGTGCTGCGCTTCCAAATTTTTACACGCGCTAGAGAATGACCAAGTCTAACTAGCGCACCCCCCACCGGGGGCAGGGGCCTCCCTTACAACTTTTCAAAGGGGAGTAAAAAATTGGCTCAAAATGCAATAAAGGAGCGCTTATAACTTCGGAGTTAGGGGGTGTAGCCTGAAGAAACTTTGGCGCTTGACGCGCCTCTAGGTCGGAGTGTTAACGCAAGTACAAATTTTGGGGGCACTGCCCCCCTTAAAATTTGGGAGGGCAAAAAACGTGCAAAAATTGGCGCAATTTACGACAACTTTCGACTTTGAGCGCAAATATCTCTGGAACCGATAAAGATGGTGACAAAATCTAAACGGCGTTGACAAGGTCGATCTTTTACGCGTTGAACAAAAAAAATTTGGTGAAATTCGGTCCACTACGAACAAAGTTATAAGCGCTCATGTTGACCAACCCTAAGTCGACAATGCGCGTTCGGCGTATGCCAATGCATTTGAGTTCGGGCCACGTGACTTTGATGCAGGGGAAATTTCCCCCCCCCTACTTTCCCCCAATCGGACTTAGGGCGCCGGGCGGACTCATGTTGGGCTTTGCCCCAAATTTCTAGTTTTTATTGAAATTGATGTAAAGTGATGTTTTCATTTCAACTGATCAATGCATTATAAATTAGCATTACATTATACGCATATTTAGCCAATATCGTTTTTCGTGCGACTTGGACTTTAAGTTTTTGCTTTTTTGTTGGCATCCATATGTGGGTTCTGTCCTGTTTGTGTTGGTAGCTAGAGCCTCTTGGGTTGGAGGCTGACGAGAGCAGATCTCAATCTCAGTGTTTCATGACGACAAGTAACATCGACGATGCAAACTATGGTGACCCAGTGGCCTCCAGCACTGGTACGTGGTATTGTCTGTCAGCTGTTGAATAAATGAACATAATGATACTGTGCATTGCTTGCAGCGCGTGGAAAATCACATTGTGTGTTGTGGATTGCATCGCGTCTCTTACTGTCCATGTCTCCAACTAGTGCTTTCAGCGTGAAAAGATTCAGGAAGCCCAAAATTAAGATGAAATGATTAGAGCCATCGAGGCATTAATTTTTTTAAGGCGTTAATGTACTGCGTTAATTTTTTAAATGCATTAATTAACCCGTTATTAATGCACCCAGGCCTGTTGACAGGGAGAGTAGGGGGTTAAGTTACGACGGGCCCCGCGACATTTCGAGGGTGCTGGCTGTAAAATATAGAAAGTTAAAAAAGCAAATAGAAACACATTCTTCAACAATAACTGACGTCACCGCTAGCATAGAAATCTATTAGCCTGTCATCTATTTACAGTAGTGATAGTTCAGTTACAGTAGTTTAGTTACTATAAATTCATTAGATTGTCAAATAACTGCAGTTTGATGGAATATTGGAACTTTTGCTTCACAGAATGTAGTAAATTAAATAAATTTACGCATGTGCATTAATTTTTTGAACATGCATTAATTAATTAACACATTAACGCGTTAATGAACGCGTTAATTTGACAGCTCTAGAAATGATATAACAAAAGTCGAGGTCATGATTTATTTCCTGCTGGCAGTTTGAAAGCCTTGACACACATTGTACTGTAATGGATGAGTGTATAATTGATCATGATGGTTTTTTCATTTGTCTGCTGTTTTCTTAATAGTCATTAGTCACATATTGAGAACTTCTACACTGATAAGTAGTCAGCTTTTCATGGGAAAGAATATATACTTCGGGCCCCCGGCAGAGTTTTGCTAAGTCTGAATTTTCCAATGGGTGAACACTGAATACAATCATGAAGTTGTATGGTAGACTATATTAGCTAGTAAGTCCATTTTTGGTTTTGTTTCTTTTTTATTATACTGTACACTGTGACAGTTGTGACTAGGTTATTTGTATATGACTTTGTCAGTAGCATGTTGCATACTGGTTATTGTATAAAATGTTTTCAATGGCATTGGGAAATTTCTCTTAGTCAACAGGATGCATAATTAGCTAAACTTTGTTAATGAAATCATATTGATAGAATGTTTCAAAGTGTGGAAACGCTGCATTTTATTATGTGTATGTGTGTGCAGCAATTGGTTCCTTGTCGAGACACTTAATGGATCCACTGTGCAGTCCGTATCTGACTACGGTGTGTGATACCCCTACTGCTAGCTCCATGTTTAATGCTAATGTTCATCGTCTTGAGCCACTAAGCTCTTCCAGCATCGACGAGCAGTGTCATCTCGTGCAGTATCCTCTTGCTTTTCTGTCGCCAGTGCTTGCCGAACAGACTCTTGTTGGTGCTGAGATCTTGCTGGCCCAGCTGTCCCAGTATCCGCTGAGTGAGACTCTGCAAAGCGATGTTGCCCAGCTGTCCCAGTATCCGCTGAGTGACAGTTCATCTCTGCGTGCCGGCGAGATGTCGAGTCTGCCACAGTTCAATTTTGGTGATTCTACAAACAATGACGTCGGCACTGCATTGCACCATGAAGCAGATGATGATGATGCTGCCACTGTGGTGGTGCAGAGCATTGACACTGAATCTGCTGTTAAAGAGTGTGATATTGAGCGAAGTGACCGGGAATGGATGAGATGGCGCCAGTCGTCACTGTCACCATCTGCTGGTAAAAATGTAACTGCAGCCGAGCTCCGTGATGGACATGTGACATCTGACAGCGCTGATGCTGGGGCGAATAGCTGCAGCAATCAGCCGACAGACCAGCAACATAAGTGCAGTGATGACGATGCGGATTTGCTCGTTTCTGCTGGCACCAGTAAGAGGAGCTTCATATCACATTTGTTGTCTCCAGCTAACGGCACTGCTCATGTCAACAGGATCGTGGATTCGTCGGAGAAGATGATGGAATCTGATGGTAAATGCTTAGCATTGGGCACCAATCCTCTCTCAGCATCACACATGAAGTCTAATCCTGTGGGCTCGCTGATTGATAAAACCGATGCTGGTTTAGATGTTCCAGTCACCACCAGTTCGCAACCAGACAGAATTCAGTGCGATAATTTGGCTGGTTCTGGTACAGTTGAAATACTCGACAGGGTTACTGACTTGCAGGCTATGAGCTTATCGGCCATTGCACCATCACTGCACCCAGCAGGTTACATTGTTCAGTCAAATGACAACGACAGGTTACCTGATCTCCGATGGGCATCTTCATCTTCTTCTGCGTTTGTTGAGCAGGCAGGCAGCAGTCTACCGGCTGAGTTTAATGAATTATGTAAAGCATTCAAAGTGGCTGCAGCAGTAGGTGGTGATAGTGGCACTGACCTGGAAACACTTTTTGGTCAAAGCGTAGCTATTATGTCCGACGATGCTATGAGAAAGTTGGTCGAAATTCCGACCGATGAACAAATGGACAACCATGTGAAGCCGCCTCCATTGGATGATGATGCGAATAGCTTGAGAAATGCAGCCGACGGTTCTGAAGTATCGGATAGCTTATCATATGCTGTCTCAGCATCAGCAAACATCAGTCATATTGTTCCACCTCAGAGTAGTGGGCCTGCAAGTCATGGTGCATATCATGACGTTGTTAGTGGCAGTGATGGTAGAGTCAGCACTGGTCATTCAGAGATAACAGAGCAGAGCAGAACTGTTACACATGGCTTCCACAGCTCTATGTCTGACCGTCAACACCAGCACAACTCTATTACTGGTGATAATGAATTGCTAAGTGCTGAGCCTTGTCCACAGAAGCTTCCCACATTGTCTCAGGATCGACTGGATGCCGATCGTCTCGTATTGCCATTGGAGCCGGACAGTGGAAGTGAGTTTGACTTTGACGAAGATCATCTCGGTGATGATGTAAAGATGATTCTTGCTAAGTACAGAGTCAGGCGTGGCCCGGTGGGATCCGACAGCATGCCGACTGCTAGCACTGCCAAGACTGACGAAGTTCCAATGTCTGCTGCTGATGACTCTCTGCTTCTCGATGGTCAGAAGATTACTAAAAATGACTTTGATACTGGCAGCTCCAGTGATTCGTCAGATGATACGCTTGCCGTTCGAGTCAAAGCCCTGCTAACGAGAGAACAGCAGCAAAGCAGTAGTAAAATATTGCCGGCATTAACAACTTCCAGTGAGATGCCACAAAGCATTGCCAAAGTACCATCCATGTGCAGCAGCAGTAGCCACAGCACAGCAGTTGACTACAACAGTCTGTCTAGAGAACCTTTTGCAATTCAGATGAACCTGAAGGTCATACAAAGTGGTGAGAGCAGCTCGTCAGGCAGCCAGCGAAGTTCATACATCCCACCTACTGACATGTCTCTGACACAAGAGCCGGGGAAGTCAAGCTTTGATCAGCTTCTGCAGCAGGGTTTTGTTGTAGGCAGTAACGGTGACAGCTTGCATGCTAATTACAACAGATTTGTTTTAGAGGCTAGTGCTGCCACGTCAGGTCTCAAGCACATAGAAGCCAATATGTGGAGAAGTCAGTCTGGACTCTGGCGTGAAGTGCCACTGATGTCTGTGTCGAGTGTTGGAAGAGGTGCTAAGCCGTCAGCAACGATGACAGCAGAGTTGGACCGAGACCTTGGTCGGAGTTCTACATTGTTGGTACACTTGGACTTACCCCAAACTGGAACAGATGCTAAGTCTGCTCACAGACCTATGCCACCATCGATGACTTCAAGGATTAGTCTAAGATCTGCATCTGATACGAAATTTGCAGATAACAGCACGTCTTTGCCTGGTCTACTCTTACCGAAATCTGTCCATAGCTTAGTAAGTAGAAGTGGAGGGATGATTACAGCTGGTGAAGATACGATGTCCAGTACTGGTTCAGTGAGTCTGGGAGCCAAGCTGGATGATGACGGACAGAGTGCGAATGTCTCTGTCAGCAGCCGAGCTGTGCTTGATACAGTCACTGAAGCTTCAAGCTTACAGACTGATATACATCAGTCAGACAGTACTAACTATGCACAGTCCGATGACTTGAGATCAGTGCATGGTCAGAGAACGACTGTCGAGGCTGCCGTGAGGGAACTGGAACAGAGCTTGTCTAACTTGATTCAGACTCATGGGAATGGTACTGCACCTGCTTCTAATTCATACAGCTATCCATATGAAGAAAAGCAGTCATCAGTCGAAGCAGCGCTGGCTAATCTTCAGCTACCGGCACTGTCTGATGATGAATGCCGACCAAGTGAGAGAGGATTGAGTGAGAGTTTCACTGATAGCAACTGTGGTTTGTCTCCAGTGCCAAACCGTGACCCATTCAACATAATGAGGTCCATTCAGCCTCTACCTTCCACACAGCATGAGAGTACCATTGCACCACAGTCTGACCATAACATTGTACAGTGGTCGTCTTCTCGGTATTATGACAGAGATGTGCAACAAACTGAGGCTTTAGATCCACAGAGCACTGAGCATCAGAAATGGAATGAGTATAAAACTGCAACTCCGTCCATATCACACAGAGACACTGCCGGGTTGTCGCATGCAGTGAAGTCACATTCAGTTGGTTCCAGTGATCAGTCATTGATTTCCGACACCCATTTTGTGTCATCCACTCACTTGGAGTTTACGCCACTCGTCGAGTTACCACCTGGATGTGACTCGTCGGAGAGTGGTAGTTACAATGGCGATGGCGAACAGGTGTTAACAGATCGACAGAGTTGCACTCGTGATGATGAGTCGACAAGTTCTAATGCGGAGGCTGGAGAGCTGCAGTCGGTGTCAGCTGGTCGGTCGCTTGGTGGTCATGATGTCAGTGCTGTGAAACTTCATACATTGAATGCTGCTCACACTTCAGTCTCTCGGTCACTTTCTGACCTTCATCTGCTGCAGCCGTATCAGTAAGTGCTGTGTTTGTTTTGTTTTTTCATTGCTTGGCATTGACTTTCCTGTTGAGAATGCCTATTGTGTATTTGTCGTTTACTACAGAAGTTTGTGATTGGCATTTCTAAGTTTGATAAGATTGGTGTTTTTATTGGTTAGACTGTTTTGTAACATGTATTTCATTTATAGGAGCTGGTAACGATTAAAACGTATTAAAGTTAATTTTCGGAAATTATATAATTAATTAATGGTTAATTTTGATGAAAAGCTAAACTGTGATTGTGGTTCGAATTATATGCTTCTGCTGATAATCATTATCACATAATTTCTTAGCTAACAGGTATAACAGCTGTCACAAATGCAGTAAAAGATAATCACCAAATGTTTTTCGTCCTGGCTTTCAGGCAGACTAAAACGTTTACATTCTCCAGAGAAAGATTTTGTTGACAGTGTTATCCAGCTGAGTCGAAGGATTGTTCACATTGAACAGATGGTTAATCATATCTATTTTGCAACACTCTTCTTAGTCATGTGACTGAATTTTATGAGTAGAATTTTTCAGTTGTTAAACATTTTTGGTCGTTAATTGCATGACGAATTATTAATTTTGACAGCTCCATTTTTACTGTCAGTTTATTCTGGAAGCAAGCATGGCTTGTACAGAACTTGCATGAATGTTGCAGCACATCTAATCGCTGTAGAGTAACTTTGTTGATTCAACTCAACGTGATACCACTACACCACGCTACCGCTAATCACTAGGGCCCACAGTTTTCCGCGGAAAATTTAGCCAAATTCTGCGGGCCAGTTTGCAAAATTTTGCGGCTCATCGTGGCTTTCTGTTTGTGAGTAAACTGCGCTCTATTCTGTGCATAAACTTCAGTTATTGAGGGCTGTCCTTACCTTATCTTACCTTACAGGCTCTTACACCTGCCCAGCGCTGAGGGCGTATCAGCTCAGCCCAATGCGCGTCCCCGAATGTAACCACAAGGTTACAGGTAACGGCTATAAAGCCGTAGACGGCTGTGAAGCTGTAAATAGATGGCTGTAAAGCCGTAAATAGACAGCTATAAAGCTGTAGTCGGCTGTGAAGCCAAAACCAGCACAAAAGCATTGGGAACGTGTAGCAATCTGCTCGCACGGGTTTGGTCAGCTCTTAGTTAGCTCCTCATCTCCAGATTTTAGAAATCTTTCAAGTCATCAGTGCAAAGCCCCACCACCACGACAAGGTGGCTGACCACGGTGGAGATTGAGGGCTGTCATTGCAGTCAGTTATGCTAGCAACGTACAAAGAAAATTATCAATCTTTTTTAAAGTGCAATTTGCCGAGTTGCGTTGTGTTTGCTTCGTGCGATTTTGCCGTATTGCAATAGCTATTAGTAGGGCCCACAGTTTTAGGCAGTTTAGCTTGATTTTTACAGTCACATTTCGTGATAAAATTACATCGTCAAGCCAGCGATTGTACTAATTGTCAATCATTTCTTAACTTCTGCAAAATTTTGTGAAATTTTGTGGAAATATCAAAATTCTGCAGAATTCCGTGACTTGGCTCGAAATTCCGTGGCCCACGGAAAACTGGGCCTTACTAATTACTGTCATATGTATTGTATATGTCATATGCTTGCATTTGTTGCAGGCCAAGTGGTAGCAGTGATGTATACTATGTGGACAGCGGCACTGATATGCTGTCAACAGCAGTCAGTGAAACTACAGTTGAAAGCACACACCTGGGTATGTATGCTTTGATTGCTAGGCTGATTCTTAGCCTAACAATTTCTTTACGTTTGAAAAAATTAATCTACGTGTAATCGTCATTTGCTGACAGCCTTTAAAGTACCACGTTGGTCGGTATATTGTAATCATATACTTTATTGAGTTATCGCTATTCACTGCTGAGCTCATAAAGAACATAAATATGGATGACACAGTTACAAGAAAGTAGGAAGTTTACTAACTTTTAGTGCTACTACTCTCGAGATGTTGAGTTAACATGCTAATTTGACACACTAGTAACTTTCAATCCTTCATGTTTCAGGTGATTTAGAGCACAACTAGTTCCTCAGAAGTTGTTCAAGTTATGTAGTGTATACAGTTCAAGTTGCAAGGTTTTTTCAGGTTTTTGAAGACCGAGCAGTCAAAAATGCATCATTAACTCTTATTTGTTGGTGAATTTTGCTGTAGAGCGCAGTTTTGTGGACTGTTGCTGAGTTATAAGCTGATGTCTGTAGGGTCGGATGATGCGAAAGCGCCACACTTCCCGGTCGAAGTGCTCGGGTCATGTGCCGAGGCGCCAGCGGATGCTCTGGGTATCTACAACAAGCGGAAAGCACTGTATAGACCCGTCACTGCTGAGCTTGCTGCTGTCAGAGAATTGATAAGTTCTGTGAGCTCAGCTTCTTGCTTCTTCTTTTCTTGTCTACAGAGTGCGGCAAAATAAAGTAGCCCCTTAAAGTTTTTTGCTGTTTTCTCAGCAACGGTTCGGCATTTTAATCTGAAATTTTATAGATTGATTTTCTGAAATGTTCTACACTGACTGCCAAGTAAAATGTGATTCTATTGAAAAATGACAAAGTTATGACTGCCTACTGATTTTTCGACATTAAAAAATGTTCAAGCTACAACACCAATTCAGTAACATCGTTGAAACAACACAGTTAACTAATGATCAGATGCCAGAATTCCATCGTCACTGTGAATGTTCAAAGTGTCCAATGCTCCAAGCTTCAACACAAGTTTTCAGTTGCTTCATTTGATAAGTTTTTCACAGCCTTGTCGATCGGTTCTTATGGCAAATTGGCCCAGATAACTTGAAGCGCTTTTTTGTGTTAGGTGATTTTTTTCAGCTTGCGATAAGCCTCCAACATTGCACCTTGCATTGATAGTCAATTGGGTTCATATTCAGTGAATTTGGAGGCCACTAGTCTTTTGTGGTAAAATCTGGACAGTTGGCCCGCAATCCATGGCTGGTAGATAAATCTGGTGGGCAGTCAGCGATTGCTTTAAAAGAACAATAATTTAGTAATAATTTATAAACAAAATAAATTACTGTTTATCAAAACGTCACTGTAACGTCGTCGGCAGTAATGTGGTAACCAGTTTTTGAATATTAAATAGCATGTTTAGCTTGAACATTTTTTAATGCTGAAAAATCGGTAGTCAGTTATGTTAAACAGTCTATGACTTCCTCGTTTTTTAACAGAATTACATTTCACTTTGCAGTTAAATGTAAAACGTTTCAGTCAATAAACATGTAAAATTTTAAATTAAAATTCCAAACGGCTGCTTAAAAAACCGCAAAAAAACTTTAGAAGGCTACTTTTTTGCCGCACCCTGTACATGTTAGGGCGTGTACGGAGCGATGTAACTGAACTGAACTGACATGGTTTGGTTTTTGACGAACTGATCTATGGGCAAGCAGTAATGCATTACAGCATTGATGACTATGTGACTACATGCACATGCGTGTCAACCAATGACCAATGGGCTTACCCTGCTCACCCATTGGTTAGTTCATCAAAGACTAAACCATGTCAGTTCGGTTCTGTTACGTCGCCCTGTATGCGCTTTAATCAGAATGCTTTAGTTGGTAACAGCTAATCGGCATTGATTATGTGTGCTTTGTAGCTTTAGAAAATTTACATAAATCTGCTCAGGAAATATCCTATTTCATACACCAGTATATTTTATTTTATAGTGTTCAGTTTTGGAGTGATAAATTGTTTTTTTTCTTAAACAGCCATATGCATTGTATGCTCGAAGATGGGTACATGACACTGCCCACCTAGCATTCTCTTAACACCAAATGTGAACTGTTTGCTTCTAAAGCACTTGTTGCCATATACTGGATGCATCTCATAGTGAATCTGATTTGCATTTTTTTTTTGCCCACACAAATACAATAATGGCATGCTGTTCATTACAGGACAATTTCAGTGGCAACGTCGCCGTATTTAATGTTTATAAATGACGTCACAGTGACGTCATCGTCATAAAACTAACAGCTTTTACTCAAAATTAAATTGCCTACAAAACTTATTTTTTTGGATTTTTAATATTCGGAAAACTAACAGAATGACACTGTTTTGTAACTTATTTATTGAACGACACTCGTAGTTTGTGGATGGTTGTTGAACACACATCCTTTTGTATACTGTTGTTTATTTCACTACAAGTACCACAAAAGACTTCTGTTCTGTTTTGCTGCAGATATGCAGCCATTTTGTATTTCTGCTATTTATTGACAGTTTAGTTTGCCATACAGCGTCCTTATTGCTGTATTTAGGGTAGACATTGTGGTGCTGTGATTGTATCGTAGGAAGCAGGCTCTGGTTTGATGGCTGAGAGTCACCCGGCGGGCACATCTCGTCGAGGAGTGAAGGCTGAGTCTGCTATGAAAGCACAGGCATGGGTCAGCGGCATCGACTCCGACACAAACAGCAGTGATGATGCTGTGTTGTCACGGTGTCCGACTGATGATGGTGCACAGTTGACTGAACCGCATTCACATGTTAATGTGATGCCTTCGTCTTTGATGCAGCAGTCTTCTGTTGCTCCGACTGCAGATTTACCGGTTCGATTAACGACAAACAGTGCATTGGTTCAAGGAACGGTTGTCGAGAACACAGCAAACCCTCTCCATTCATTTGCTGTCGCTGTGACTCACAGCGCCGGTAATGCCGTTACAGTCCTCGGTACACCTGTGAAACGTGTTGACAGTATCTCTGCATCATCCGGTCACTCAAAGACATCCGTTGCTGTTAATGCACAGTCTGTGAGAGGTCCTGCTGGCTCACGTAGGTTGCACTGCTATCAATGTTACACTGCGGATGGTGGCATGGGCCAAGGTGTTGAGAATAGTCAGCGTATGGAGCAATTCAATAGCAACTTCAATCTGCTTGAACCACAGGTTGAGTCTGTCACAGCTCATCATAGCAATGAAGCATTAGATCCACAGAAGACTTCATTAGCCATGCAGCAACAGACAGCAGATGTTGCCGGTCAACTTGGAAGCTGGCATTCAACAGCGGTAGTAGCCAGTAGCGCTGTAGATCACGAGAGTAATAACAATACAAAGATGGTATATAGTTTTTCGACCCCATTATTAACTGCTGTATTTAGCGGGTCTTCATCTACTCAGCATGTTGATGCTGCTGCTTCTGCTGCTGCAGATGCACAACACGCCTCATCATTACCAATATCACTCGGGAATGCAAGGTTGATTGAGCTTTGGAGTCGATTCAGTCAGGACCACACTGTCTGTACTTCGCAGCCTACCAACTCGGCCACTTCACTTAGTAGAATTGAGCGGACAGAAAGCAGTGTGGAGAATGAAGGAAAATCTGCCCAACGCTCAAAACCGTATGATGCTGGGAAAGAATCGTCATATCCCGGTAGTGTTCCTGTCAAGCATGCATGGATAGTTAGAGACGAAACACTTCCCGCTGTGCCAGAAGATACGACTCTTGACTCCCTGACGTCCGACTTTACGTCTACCAGCAGCGTTGATGGCATGGGAAATATTGTTACACGCACGATAAAACGCCACCTTCCAAACGATCCGAAGTTACTTCGAATTCAGCAGAAAATAGCTCAGCAGCATGAGAAACATTGGAAAGTGCGCAAAAATGAGCAGCGTAGGAAAGAACACATCATGAAAATGGAGCTGACGCTACGTGATCGCCAGAAGGCCGTAGAGCAAAAAACTGCAGATGCGAAGAAAGGTGAAGGTGATCATCGTCCATCTCCCGTACAGTTGGAAATGAACACGTCTAGTGCAACATTAACGACAGTTACTAGCGATGATTCTGAAGTGACTTTATGCTCAAGTTTAAATGATGACCATCACTCAGCTTTCAACTCACAGATGCTCTCGGCATCAGACACATCCGGAAGTTGCACGTGTCAACAAACTCATTGTGAAATGCAGAAAGTGGCTGTTGCAAAAGCAAGGGAGGTTTCCTTGCAGAAATGGCACAAATCCGACACGGCATTTAAGCCAAAGCTGAGTGAAGTGAGATATACTGACAGCAGAGCTACCAAGTCAGCACCAGTGCTGTACAGTAAAACCTCTTCACACGTTCTGGAGAAGAACACTTCGACAAAGAATGTTGGAAGAAAGGCAGTAACAACCAGTACTGCTGGTAGGTCGCGGATTCCTAAGTCAGAAACATTAAAGAATACTCAAGGTGACAGAATAAGTCTCTCCAAATCTGCTGCTAAAACTGCACTGTCAAAAACCAACAGTACGAATCGCATATTGACCGAGAGAAATAAGCATGTTAGTGCAGATCTTGCTGTGCAGTCGAAAGGTGTTCAGACAACTCCACGTTTGAGAGATAAGGTCCAAGTGTCTTATACAAACACAGCTGTTCAGTGTCCTGCCACCTCTAGTCGTTTTGATGACTTGGGAGTCATTTCGGTTCCCGTAGCGAGCAGAGGCCAACATGCCACTAGTTTGTCGTCAAAGTTTTACTCGCCGGACTCGTCAAGCAATGCCGAAATTCTGCAGAAGCATTTGAAGCAGAGCTTGATGACGAAACAGTCTGTGAAAGCTCATTTACCACGTGAGTTCTCAGTCATTGTCAGTGAAACCTTGCTTACTTGATGTCTGGCGTGATTGCCAATTTGTTTGAAAGTTTCAATGAGCAGCTTTGTAAACAGTGGGTTTATAATAAGCATGTTCTGTGATACACATCATGTACGTCTTCTAATACTGATCTGGTCACGGTTAATGTTCATGTTTCATGTATGTCGTGTGAACAGCGAGTACATCGTGGTTCGTTCAGTTTAATGACAGTGATGATGAAAATGACCGGCCGTTGAAAGATACAGACAATCATCCTGAGATCATAGAAAATGGCTGGTTGCTGGGACGTCGGTTCGTGGTCACAAGGGACTCTGTTGATCATTTTCTGTCGGACAAGGAGAACCGCATTTCTGAGCGTCCGGTATCGGATGAAAGATCGCTGAAATCCATCTCGTTGCAGGTTACTTAATGCTCAGACTCATATCATCACGATTTTTGTTTTTTTTGCTGTTTTTTTTATCTGAAGAACATTCACCATAATGTTACTACAGAGCCAAGTTTTGGAAGCAGAATGATTTCAGACTTCACTAAGCAGTTGCCCTGCATTTAGCTACGATGAACTGCTGGCCATATGCTGAGAATTGATGTATTTAATCGATTTATTGTTTATTTACATTCCTGTCAGCATGCTGATTGGCGTACTTCGGTGTTTGTTGTTAATAAAGATGCTCGTGTAAAGCGTGCACAGTTTTTTACCTCTAGCAAGTCTATCACTCTGCCCCTGTTGTTTTTGGCATTCAGTTTTGAAAGTCATTTCTTTCAACTGCCAGAAACTTCATTGTATTGATGTAGTTTCTGCATGTTGGGCTCATTTTTACATTGTTTTTTCTTGTCTTGCCAGTCAGTGTGTCAGTCTTCACACAGGGATGATGTTTATAAGCATCTATTTAGAAATACGCCGAAATGTAGTCCGTGCAGCGTATTATTTAGAATGGATCTCGGTTAAGTATTGCTTGTTCTGCTGACAGTGGGCTGCAGGCATTTGCACGTTTCTGATGCAGGAAGCATTTGATGCTCGGATGGGTGGATTTGTGTCGCGTTGTCGTGAACGGCAGAGGTACATTCGATTGCGCTCACAGGAAAGACGCCTGCAGCAGTTGGAGGCCGCTGAACGCCGACGCTTGTTTGGTGATGTCCAGTTACATTACTCCGCCGTGTCTCTGTCCCAGCCTGCTGTTGGTATGCCAAGTGGACATTTTTTGCTCACTTTTGTCAACCGCTCGGTTATTATTATCTTGTATCTTCTGTTCTCTGTCTTGGTTGACAGCCTTTAGGGCATTTGGTTTATAAAAAGTATTACCACAATGGTGTTCCTAGCTGAACGTGAAATTGTGGTGGTAACATACCGTTTGCAAGCCAGATATAATACACTGTTATTTTTATGGGAACGGCAATTCGTTGAAGCCAGAGTGAAATGCAGCCTCTGCAGCCATAACTGATTTATTCACTGAAATGGCATGCTGCCTGTTAAAATCCTGCCTCATCACTTACTGCACGTTTGTATTTTGGGACTAGTCTAACCTTACGTGGAGTCATTTCAGAAAATGAGCAAGTTAAACAAAAAAACGTGAATGCATGCAGTGCCATGCAATTGTGTGTTTATGTCAATTTTGTGAACCGGATTAAATATTCTTGGCTTTTAATGTGTGGGTGAACTAAAATAGCAAATAGCGTTTTGTCTAAACAGTGAAATAGAATCATATGTTTCCGTGAACTAAAATCGAATGAAAATCATTAAAATTTCAAGAATGGCTGCTAAATGTAATTAAAAGGATTTAATTTTTATGAACAAGAACTAAATAGAAATTAAAGCTATTTTTAGATGAAGGTGGATAAGAACTCGAATGAAATGGACCTTTTTAGTTTAATTAATACCACTATGCATGATTGACACGTTGCAGCCAAGTGCAACAATATACTCTTTGGAGTGAAATTAGCAAACATGTACAGTGAGTGAAACAGGAATGATATTTAATGTGCACTCCTACTAATGACTGATTTTGTTGGCTGACAGATGAGCTGATGTGTTTACATTCGCTGAACCCGCAGGCAGAAAAGCGACGTCTGAGAAAGTCAGTTTACATGTTGTGAAGCATTTTGATAAATTTGATAGATTAAATGTTATTTCTGTATTGATGTGAGAAGTTATCTTTCTTTTGGATCTGATCGGCGCTTATCCAGTGACGTGCTCGAGACATCTGGATGTGCGCGCTCGCTTGATTGATCACGACGTCGGTTGATGCCCGTGATGTCGCACTGTAACCCTTGCCATGCGCCGCGCTCAGCTGTCATGCCGGCGGCCGCCATCAAGGGGTCACGGTAAAGGCGCCTCCATGGGTAGATGAGTCGTCACGTCGGCAGCGACCTTATCCTTCCGTTGTTTCCTTGGCACATTAGGAGGACAGCGCCAACCATCCGGACGTTCTCCCATACAAGCTTATATTTATCACATATTTATGAAGCTCAAATCGACATAATATATATGTGTGAGGTTAGATGTCCAATTTAAATTTACATAAATTGCATAAGTGAGTTTGACCGTGACCATGGACCTTTAAGCGGGGACTAAACATGTTTCAATTTCACAACGTAAGAGTATTCGAGCAAGTTTATGAAGGTGTTTTATTCTACCAGTAATTTGGGTCATATCTGAGACATTATCATATTGGCATTTTTATGTCGTGTAGGCGGAGACAGCAGCATGAAGTGTCTCCTGCAGAAGTTCTCAAGCAGAAGATGGACAACTTGCGAGCTAACAGACAACGCTGGAAGCACTACTCGCAGGTAGTGTGACTTTTTCTGGCAAAATAAGCCAGTGGTTGCATGCTGAGTAAAAATGTTGTGATATTTTGTTACTGTCTGAAATTTGCAACTTTACATTGGAATTTCATTGGAAATTTGCAGAGTGCTGTAAAATCTGCCCCAACTATTTTTTGACGATATTCCAATGTTAAAAAATTATTCACTTATGCCACTGGAAGTAATGATTGATATGAGGTTATGCTATACCAGTAGAATTGTCATATTTTCAAAGCTTTCATTTTTCATTGTGTCCAGTTAAAGAAATGCGAATTTCGTAAGTTTTTCAACATTTCGTGTTTGTACACTTTGTTCATACTTACCAGATTAAGTTGCGGGAAAATGTCCGGATAAAATCGTGAATTCTGATGGTTGAGGTGTCCTGGAAAAAGTTACAGAATGGGAGGCCTGGGTTAGTAAAACAGAGCATTTATTGCATGATGCATTGGGGATTCTGTTTGTTGGTGTTTCATTGTGTTTCAGATGCTGCTGAATCAGTTGCTCAACAAGAAAGTGTGACTGACTGAACTACTTGCAATCGGGCAACTTATTTTTGTCACAGTTTTTGATTTTAGTAGACATTCAGTTTGTAATATATCATCTGCTGAGATTACATGTCGGTACTTCTGCTCAGGACGTTGTGCAGTTTCTTTAGTTTTTACGCACGAAAGCAGCTATGCTTTCAGCGCGTCTTAGCCATCGCAATTCTGTCTGTCTGTCACACGGGTGGACCAGGCAAAAACGGTGCAAGCTAGGATCACCAAATCTTCACCGTCGCTGCCTGCAGGAAGACTCTAGTTTCAGGAACCGTAAAGCTTTTCCATAAATTCGAAGGGGGTCACCCCGAACGAGGGCCCTAAATGAGAGGGTGGTGGTCAAAATCTGCAATTTTCGGCCAATAACTCGCTGTATCTCAGTAACGGTGCGAGATAAGGCCTAGGTTACTATTAATCACTAATAGGAAATCATATACTGGCTTTCGATTGGCGCCGAATTCAATGACCTTGGATAACCTTGAACGCCAAAATAGGGATTTTTATGGATTTTTCTTGCAATTTCAGGCTGCGACACAAAATCATTCACAAGGTGGCGCCACGGTACTGGCGTTGGTCACGTGGCATAGTTGGTAACGTGTTTCGGCTGCAACGAAGTTACTCTATGCTGGGCTCGGTTAGTACTGCGATGGGTGACTGTCTGTGGGCAGGAACGGCTATAGGCTTTCGTGCGTCCCGTGAGCATTAGCTCAAATTTCTTGTTTGGTTTGTGAGTGAGACTTGAAAACTGAGACGGGTGTTTTTAAAGTGAGGGATAACAGAACCAGGCTAGAGACTGAAATCAATGTATTTGAGGTGATCTTCAGCCAGATACAGAATTTTTCTTACTCATTTATCTGTAATAGGCCTACATGAAATATTGTTACTATTGCTATTGTGACTCAGCTGGCTTTTAGGAGCACCATAAATGTTTGCTACTTTAGCCTGTGTATCAGCAGCATAATTCCAGTAGTGGCTGTACGACTGAGTCTTGATTTCAGTGTTGTTCATCACTGTTACAGTAGCATGATGATATGCCATCCTTGCTTGGCTGAGGGTTGAAGTCTGTGGGTACATGGCAGGACATCCCATCTGTTGTCGATGATATTTCAAGAAAATGGAAAACAACTTTCTACACGGTTCATTTTTTCAGTGTTTTCAACGTTATTTAAAGTTTGTTAATAAATAACAACCAGATTTCTTTGCTGTATTTCATTTTGTAATGAACTAAATATTAATGCAGCATTTTGAAGAGCTTTATACTAGTTTATAGTTAAGACTTTTTGCCATAGTCAACTGTAAATACGATGTTTTGCCTTTGTGTCCTCGATTTGTAAAACTGTGGTTTAATGCGTTTAAGCTGGTGCTCCAACTCCCCCACTCATTTCGTCAGCCACGTCTTGATCTATCTCCTTCTGACTCACCATACTTCCATGATCATCTCACCTCGTCAGTGTCACCATCACCACTCTTGTCATCCATCACCCCATCATTC
>Ga0209367_1005323_pt1 | contig 17838 bp, 16 predicted proteins | sample WorMetLIZISLAND2_FD_187412 | JGI IMG/M metagenome (GOLD analysis project Ga0209367, IMG submission 187412) | Marine gutless worms symbiont microbial communities from Max Planck institute for Marine Microbiology, Germany - Olavius geniculatus... ... | reverse complement strand
CCCGGAAAGGGTGCCGGCCAGTTGCTTGCTGCGCTCATCGAGCCGCGGAAAAAGATGATAGACATAGTCGAGGCTTTGCTGGATTGCGGCGGCATCACGCTCACGATAGGCGCCCATCCGCAAGTTTTCCAGCACCGTCAGCCGGGCGAATACCCGGCGGCCTTCCGGCACCAGGGCAATGCCTTTTTCCAGCACAGCCTCCGGCGGTAATTTAGCTATGGGCTGTCCCTCGAATTTGATCTCCCCGGTCTGCGAGGGAATCAGTCCGATAATTGTTTTCAGCAGCGTGCTTTTGCCGGCCCCGTTGGGTCCCAGCACCGCAACCGTCGAGCCCTGATCGACAGATATCGAAAGGCCGTGAAGCACTTTGACCGGTCCGTATCCGGAGACCAGATCTGCAACTTCAAGCATTCCCGCTCCCACATTCTCGATTTCGGATTTCGGATTTCGGATTGCAGATTTACCAGGACTGCATCTTGATGATCATACGATCTTCCGAAACAATTCTGGAAATCCGCGATCGGAAAAACAAAATTAATTCACTCCACCACGCCGGTTCTTCTATATTCGTAGAATACCGAATTTTTTGGGCCAGTTCAGAGATAATCGGTTCCGTCATCTGTCCAAGCAATAGGTTTCGGGTGTCAGGTTTCAGGTGTCAGCAAAAAACCAATTCTGAGTGCCAAACTCTGATTGGGGTGAGGCCGAAAATAACCAACGGTGAAGAAAGTTCAATTCATTGGCGATTCCCGTTCGGCGAATCGACTTCGGTTGCTAACACCCGACACCCGACACCTGCTGCTATTAGATACCACCTTTATCACCCCTCTTGTATATACCAGAGCCGGGTCCTCCGACCCTGACCTTTACTTTTTACCAGACCGGCGATCCTGCAGAAAGTCGGCCCACCGGTCTGGTCAGCGGTCTATATATCGGGCACAAATTGCGGGTAGAACTGATCCACAAAGGCAAATTTGCCGTCTTTCACTTCCAGCAGGCTAATCGGCTTTTGGGTGCGCCGCGTGGCCGGATCCATGTTGTATTCTCCCAAAACCCCCTGAAAACCGGTGACCTGTTTTAATCCTGCGATGATTTTCTTGGGATCAGCCGAGCCGGCTTTTTCAATGGCCGTTTTCAGGAAATAGATTTCATCATAGCCGACACCAAAGGCCACACTGGTCGGCGCTTTGCCGGTCTTCTTTTCATATTCCATCCATTTTTGGGCAAATTTGCTGCCCGGGGTGGGATAGCCGTGGGTGGAGAACACCAGGCCCTCCACCGCCTGACCGGCCTTGGTCAATGATTCATCATGATTGCCGTCGGTAGACATCACCGGCAACCTGATTCCGGCCGCGCGCAATTGGCGCATGAACACCGGTGTATCAGGCAAAAACATCGGCGTGAAAATAAAATCGGGCTTATCTTTGAGGTTGGCCAGCTTGGTCACCTGGGCCGAAAAATCCCCCGACTCGATGCGGTACAGTTCGACCCCGAGAACTTTTCCGCCAAGTTTCTCGAATGCCTCCTGGAAATAGTTGGGCAGATTGTTGGTATAAGGAATCTCAGTCGATTTTACAATGTAAGTTGTCCGGTAGCCTTTTTTGTAGGCGTATTCGGCGGCCACGGCACCCTGTACACTATCCGACATGCAGATCTGAAAGGCGCATTCACCGGCGTCGCCGACAAGCGTCGGTGCGGTGCCGTCTCCGGTTGATATGGGAATGCCTGCCGCGCAGGCCACGCTGCCCTGGGCCAAAAAGGGATCACCGGTGGTGCCGATCAGATATACCGCACCTTCGCGAATCAACTCTTCGGCCAGCCGCACCCCCAGACCCTGATCATTGCGGCTATCTCTGGCCATCAATTCCAACTTGCGGCCCAGCACCCCACCCGCGGCATTAATTTCTTCAATGGCAAACTGGGCGCCATCGCGCACCGGTGAATCGTAAAAGGAATACACCCCGCTGAAATCGCCCGGATGACCAATTTTAATGGTGTCCGCTGCTGTTGCCGATTGGATGCCGAATAAAATCAGGCCCGCTATTACCAATAGAGCTAATCGTTTTTTCATCATTCCTCCTTTACTGGTTGATGAGACTGTTCATGTTTTTCCGCCGAGACGGAACCGGTTTCTTTATTAATGTGTCAGCGCTGACGCCGGCCCCAAAAAAACAGACCGGCCTGATCGAAATAAAAACTGAATTTGTACATGAGGACAAATTACAAAATACAAGCACCAAATTACAAATAAATCTCAAATCCCAATATCCAATGACCGAAACCCACATTCCGCACTGGAAAGGATATCGTGATTTGGGATCGTCGATCCGGTAGCGATATTGGGTTCTCAATTTCCAATAGCAATTAGCTGATATTGATCCCCGCAATCCGACGGCAGAGAGCTCGCGTCCGGTCCAATAATTTCCTTTGCGGATGCAATCGTTTGGATATTTGAATTTGAAACATTGTGATTTGTTTGAGATTTGGGATTTGTAATTTGGTATTTTACACCTTACCTTCGTTGCCATCATTACTCATAGATTTTTTTACAGCATGTTGTCAAAATATGGTTCTCCGGGTTCTACGGCCGGCTCCTTAGCGCAACGATGGTTCCGGCCAACAGCCCGGCCCGGTCCGGGATTGAATTCACCTCCATATATTCATCGGGGCCGTGATCCAAACCGCCGATCGGGCCCAGTCCGTCAATGGTCGGTATGTTGGCCTGGGAAAACCAGTTACCGTCCGACATTCCGCCGGTGAAAACCGGATGAACCGCGGTATGCAACGCATCCGCAATTTGTTGATAGATATCGGCCACCGATCTGCCGCATTCGGCGTCCATCGGCGGCCAGCGCCGGTGGGCTGCCAGCGTCAGATTTGATTCCGGCGAACGGTCAAATCGGCCGATGCGGCTGATGATCCAATCCAGATCGCTCTCGCTGGGGCTGCGGATATCAATATGGGCCACGGCCTTATCCGGTACGACATTGGTTGCCGTGCCACCGCTGAATTTGCCCGGCACCACCGTCAACCCCTCCCGGGCACCGTTGAATTCGGCAATCCGCAGCAACTCGCGACAAAGAACCAGGATGGCATTGCTGCCGATTTCCGGGTTGACGCCGGCATGGGCGCTGTGGCCGACTGCTTCTACTTCAGCCCAGAGGCCACCTTTGCGGGAAACCACATAACCGCCGCCCGGCCGGCCGCATTCCAGAACCAGGCAGGCTCCGGCATCCGCAAGCTGATCCAGAAAGGGCGGCGCTGAAGTACGTTCCTCCTCATCACCGACCACGACGAATTCAATGGGTGGGCGGGGAGTATCTTTTTCCACCAGACCTTCAACCGCGGCCAGGGCGACCGTCAGCCCGCCCTTCATGTCCACGACCCCGGGACCATAGCCTCTATGGCCTTTGATTATGAACGGTCGCCGGCGGCTCGTGCCTTTGTTGAATACCGTATCGGCGTGTCCCAAAAGTACAACCGGAGCACCGTCGCCTGCCAGGCTGGCCTTGAAATGGGTGATGGCGTCTGTCCGGCGCCATCTTGTCTTGAAACCGATTCTTTCGAGAGCCTGGGCCAGAAGCTCCTGAACGGCCGATATACCGGCCGGATTGTCGGCACCCGAATCGATGTTGACCATCGACTCGATAAATTTCAGGTGATCGTCCAAATTATCCAGAACCGACTGTCGTACCTCCTTCGATACAGATAGCGGCAGCGGCTGTTTTCCGGGAGCCCGGGCCATCATGCCAACCCATGCAGCCGCAGGGCGTTGTCGGCCAGAATTCCCCGGCCAATGGTTTCGGCTTCGTCTGGAGTAAGATAGCCCTGGTCCATCGCTTTGGTCAGGACGCGCTCCAGGGCAAACCTCGTTAAATGCGCGGCCAGCCAGATCAATTCCGGTTCTGAAGCCTCGTCCGACCCGTGCAGCAGTTTGCCGGCCGGCAGCATTCCCAGGAAGAGTTCCAGGGCGCGCTCGATGAATATGGTGTTCCAGGGCGACAAAACCGAAAGATCAACGTAGACCAGGGGATAAATCGATGCCAGAAAGGCGGTTTCTTCAATCCAGGGGTACCCACAATGTATAAGCACCACCGGTTGACTCATGCGGCTTTTGAGCAGCGGCGAGAGCAAGGAAGGCCTGGCGTGCTCCAGCAACACATCCGGATCCCCGCCGCCGGTATGGATATGGAGCGGAAGACGCCTTTCGCGGGCGATGTCCAGCGTTATGTTAAGCAGATGGTCACGGACCGCCTTGCTGGTTTGCCGGCTTTCCTGCCAGCCGCTTTCCCGCCAGTTTGCATAGCTGCTCTGAACCGTCGTGCGATCCGGGATGGTGACATCCAAACCGGTGCGATAGGCAATAATCGATTTGTAGGCGATGGTGGCCGGATCGTCGGCGGCCTTGTGCAGAAGTTCGCTGAATTTTTCAACCAGTGCGTTCAAGCCGGCGGTGGCTCGGCGGGCTGTCTCAATCAAGGGCTCAATCCGGACCACCCGGTGAACGGGAACCCCGACCAGTTTTGCGAATTCGGCCGATGGTATCCGGGGCAGGGGATAGCCGTCGTCCACGAACAGGCCTGCTACATTTTCGGAGGTAAACAGCCGCACGATATAAGCCTGGCTGTCGCGCACCAGCGCCTCCCGGCGGCAGTCCGCTACTTCGTCAACCTCGCAATCGAGCAAGTCCGCCAGCAGGCGGCGCGCCTTCAGGGCCAGCAGCGTACTTTCGGTCATTTGGGGCACGATCTTCGACAGGCTTTTGTCGGCACTGAAAGACGAGTCCAGGCACATGCCCATAAATGTAATGCGATCCAGCCAGCGATCGGGCGCGGCTGTGGTCAGTGAATCGCGGGTAAAGCCGTGGCAATGGGCGTCCACCACAGGTGCCTGGCTGAGATCGATGGTGGGCGTTGCGTTCATGTTGACTCCCAATCCTGACAAAGGTGAAAGATGGCGTTAACAAAATCGCCATAGAAGATCTGCGGCCGTCTCCTCGATGCTCTTGTCTTTGTAACTTGCAATATCGAATTTTTTAACTGCCAAATAGCTCTCGTACAATGGATCGCCTAACATGGTGCGCATGAATTTGGATTGCTCCATTTTTGCGACCGCATCCTCCAAACTGGTTGCGATGCGGCGAATCCCACGGTCCTTGCGTTCAGCTTCGCTCAAGTCATCGGGATCGGTCTGAATCGGTTCCGGCAGATCAAGCTCGCGCTCCAGGCCATCCAGGCCGGCGGCAATAATGCCTCCAGCTACCAGATAGGGATTGATGGTGCCGTCAATGGATTTGAGTTCAAAATTGGCTGCTTTGGCGCGGATGGGCAGGGTTCCCTTGACCATGCGAATGGCTGCCTCGCGATTTTCAAGGCCCCAGCAGGTATAGGCACCGGCCCAGTGATGCGGCTGCAGCCGTTCGTAGCTGATGACACTGGGTGCCCACAAGGCCGACATTTCCGCCAGGCGGTCCAGCAGGCCGGCAACAATTGCGCTGCCCGTAGCGGTGGTTTCTTCAGGACCCTGGCCACCGGTAAACAAATTACGACCCTCCTGCCAGGCACTGAAGTGAACATGGCAGCCGTTGCCCACTTCACCGGGAATTACGACCGGGGAAAAAGAAGCCCGGTAGCCATGCTGTTGGGCGATGCGCAGGATGGTTTGGCGCAGCAGGACCAGCTGATCGGCCGCTGCCACGGGCGACCGCGGTCCAACCGAGATTTCATATTGTCCCAGGGCATACTCCGGATGCAACTGGGCCACACTGATACCCTGTGCCTCCAAGGCATCGACCAGGGCAACCAGAAAATCTTCAACCAGAATCTGTTTGGGAACACCGTAGCTAGACAGGCCGGAAGCCAGTGGTTGGCCCTGGAGATCCAGCAAGGTAAATTCCACTTCGTAAGTCATTTTAAACGTAATCCCACGGGCGGCGGCTTTTTCCATCATCCGGCGGGTGAAATCTCGCTGGCAGATCGGCATGATGTTCAACTCCTGATCATATTGCCAGACAGGCGCCCAGGCCCAGCCATTGGCATGAGCGGCAATGACGACCGCTTCGCGGTCGGGAATTAGCCGCATATCCCCTGACGGCGTATCGAAGCCGGGACTGGTCGTGATATCGTCATTAATGCCGAAAACTGCAAAAACATAGGAAATGCCGATGCCGTTTTCAAATGCGCCGGCCAGCTTTCCGATCGGAATCGTTTTAACCCGGGTTACGCCGGCGTTGTCCACAAACGTGCAGGCAATCAACCTGACGCCATTTCGTCTCAATTTTTCCACAACCTGTTCGGTGGATCTCTGCTGCATGTGCCAGTCTCCTTGGGGAATGGGGATTATAGATTGACGAATGTCGAATGTCGATTGACGAATGGTGGAATCGCTTCAGCCTTCGTCCCGCGGTATCGCGGGACTAAGACCCGACACGTCGCTCAGTCTTTTTTAAAATGATAGAATTCCATCATTTTAGATCATTTTGGTCATTTTGAATTTTAGATCATTGGTCACTTTTGAAATACCGTGACTCGGTTAACATCGACAACAAATTGTCGATATGGTGCCGCTAATCGCCTATATCACCTATCATAGCCCGATTGTCAATCCTAAGCGCATTTCATTTTAATCCTAGCAGCTGCTGGTCAGTACCGTTTCAAAACGCTCCAGGGCCCAGTCGATTTCATCTTTTCGGATAACCAGGGGCGGTGAAATTCGGATAATGTCGTTGTGAGTATCTTTGCACAAAATTCCGATATCCTTGAGCCGCTCGCAGTACTGACGGGCACCGCCGGCCTCAGGCTTCAGTTCGAGGCCGATCATCAGCCCTCGACCGCGGATCTCCTTGATCAAGCCGCTCTCGATTTGCCGCAATCCATTCAAAAAATAGGCCCCCATTTCTGCTGAATTATCAATCATGGATTCTTCCACCAACACTTTCAACGCCGTATCGGCCACCGCGCAAGCCAGGGGATTGCCGCCAAAAGTGCTGCCATGCTCGCCGGGTTTTAAAACACCGAGAACTTCGGAGTTGGAAAGGACGGCTGAGACCGGGTAATACCCGCCGGCCAGGGCCTTGCCGATCAGGGTGACGTCCGGTTCGGCGTCTTCGTGACGGTCGGCCAGCAGTTTGCCGGTGCGTCCAAGTCCCGTTTGGATCTCATCAAATATCAGGGTGACGTTGTGGTGATTGCAGATTTGCTTGACCTCCCGTAAATAGCCTTGCGGCGGGATAATTACGCCGGCCTCGCCCTGGATGGGCTCCACCATAAATCCAACCGTGTTGGGAGTGATGGCCGCTTCCAAAGCCTGACTGTCGCCATACGGTATAATTTTGAAGCCCGGCGTGAACGGACCGAATCCCTCGCGTGCCGCCGGATCCGTGTTGAAGCTTACAATCGAAATGGTACGGCCGTGAAAATTATTCTCACACAAGATGACCTCGGCCTTTTCAGACTTGACCCCCTTGACTTCGTATCCCCACTTGCGCACGGCCTTGATGGCCGATTCCACCGCTTCAGATCCGCTGTTCATGGGCAGGATTTTGTGGTAGTGGATGTATTCGCGGATTGTCTGGTACAGCACGGCGAGTTTATCATTGCGAAACGCCCGGGATGTCAGCGTCAATTTAGCGGCCTGATCGACAAGGGCCTTCATGATCCTGGGATGACAGTGACCCTGGTTAACGGCTGAATATGATGCCAAACAATCAAGATACTTGCGGCCTTCATGATCCCAGACCCAGACGCGCTCACCGCGGGAGATAATCACATCAAGCGGTTTATAGTTGTGCGCACCCAATTTTTCTTCAATTTGAATATGTCCCATCACCATCGCTCCTAATTGTTTTAAGAGCCTTTCATTTTAGGGCTCAATGGTTTCCAATATCTCTCCGTCCGCATTCAACATGAATATCTTGAAATTATTTTTAGCGGCCGTTTCGACCAGCTCACTAAAAAATATCGCCTGAACTTCATGCTTATCACCTTTTTGGATGGTCATGTGGACCAGACACTGCTGGGCATCCTCTTTTTCGAAAAAGGCGGGAATAAATGACACGTTTTGATCCTCGTACTGCTGTCCCAGAAACTGTTCATTGGGTCCTGGTTTCTGCACGACCACCCAGATCCAGGTATCCGGCTTCAACTCTTTTTTCATTGTGGATTTCCTCTCCCAACCCGGCAAAGCCGGAATTGAAGATTGAAGATTGAAAATTGAATATTTATGGTTCGCCTCGCCTCGACTGAGCTCGACGCAGGTCGGCGGATCTATTATATTTGTCACCCATTGTCACAATTCCTGTGCAAACATGATTTGATTCCAAATATATAGGCGCTTATTAAATTTGCGGCCTAAACCGGCCCTATCACCCTCCAGAAGGACGACTGAGTTCCCCTCGCATATTGATCTGCATTTTCTTTTTGACGATTTCCGGTTTGAGGTCACGGCCGAAAAGACAGGCCATTTTTGCCAGGGCGGCTTCGACTGTCATGTCAAATCCGCTGATCACGCCGGCCTGTGCCAGGGCCGAACTGGTGGCATAGTCGGCCATGTTTACCGATCCTTTACTGCACTGGGTACAGTTGATGATCACGATACCTTGCTCAGAAGCGGTTTGCAGTGCGCCAATAAGCTGCGGATCCTGGGGGGCGTTGCCGGTTCCGTATGTCTCCAGCACCACGCCTTTGATGGGGGGGGGCTGGAGAACATTGCGCACAATGTCGGAGGAGATGCCGGGAAACAACCGCAGCACCGCGACCCGGGAGGCGCTCATGGGCCTGACATTCACCGGCTCGGATACTTGCGAGGGTGATAAAACCAGATCCCAGTTGATTTTGATGTCAGTACCCACAGTGCCCAGTGCCGGGAAATTGGGCGATGCAAATGCTTCGAATCCGTCGGCGTCGATTTTGGTAGCCCGGTTGCCGCGCAGCAACTTGCTGCCAAAACACAGGCAGACCTCCGGTATGACAAAATCGGCCGCTATCAGCATGGCGGTGATTAGATTTTCCCGGGCATCGTTGCGTATCTCGCAAAGCGGAATTTGAGCGCCGGTGATAATGACCGGTTTTTGCAGCCCCTGCAACATAAACGGCAAAGCCGAGGCCGTATAAGCCATGGTGTCGGTACCATGCAGCACGACAAACCCATCATAATGGTTGTGGCGGTCCGCAATGTCGTCAGCAATCTTGAGCCAATCCTCCGGGGTCATATCCGATGAATCCTGCAATGGATCATACTCATGGATATCGAATGCCGGCATCTTTTTGCTTTTGAGTTCCGGTAATCTTTTCATCTGCTTCTGCAGATATCCGGCTGCCGGCACATAGCCTGCCGGTGCTTTTTTCATTCCGATGGTACCGCCGGTGTACGCGATGTAGACGCGTTTGGATGACGGGCTCATTTTGACTCTCAGTTCGGCGATGACGCCTTCGTTTTCGCGAGCAGCTTGCGTCCCCGGTTTTTGATGGCCGGACTGCCGGTTTCACTAAACTCCTCCAATACCCGGATAACGTCAGGCTGCAATTTATTCAATAATGCATGCACAGAATGGCCCCATTCGGTGAATTGGGAGTTATTCGATGCTGGTTGTCAGGTATTGGTTCGCGGAGAACCGTATCCCTTTTATAATTTTTTTTTACTAATGCAAGAGATTGCAAAGGGCGGTCTAGAGCGGCGGCGGGCAACAAGTATTCATTGGCATATCGGGGGGATTCGGGTGATTCTTTTGTTTTCGGCCCCGGATTGATCATGTTTTTTTCCTCTTCAGTACAAGAATAAGTAGGATCCCTGTTAGAATATACACCAGGCCTAACCCGACGATTCCGAACTTAACGAGGGCGCACCATCGGGCAATTGCGGGCCAGGCTGCGCGCAACGAGCCAAAAGTCAATTTTATCAGCGCAAAATTTTCGATGGCATCCAGCAAAGCCGCTAAAAACTGGGCCCATCCCAAAACAAAACCCCAGGTCGCCAGGAAGGAAAATCTGAATTTTAAATGGCCTGCAATTCGAACGCAAGCCAGAGAAATAAATAAGGCATAAACAATTAGAAATAAATAATCAAGACCGAGACTCAACGTGGCGTGGACCTTGCCTTGCGATCCCCACTCGGTCAGAATTCTATTTGCACGATCAATGTTTCCGGCCAGTTCAAACGAGACAATACCGTTGGGTGCTGATGCTGAAATCAAAGCCTGGTCTAAGTTGTGCATGGCCGTCAGCAGCAAAGCGGACATCAGAAAAAAAATGAGAAGGGCCCGTCGCTGGGCGGAATCGGAAAGCCATTTGAAGGGATCAGGCATGGAACGAAAGGAATAATTTACCCGGTTGCGATTGGAATTCGATTATCTGAAATGCTTTTATTTTTTGGTCGATTTGCGGTGATAGTCGAGTTGATTGACGATTTCACTCAGAATGAAGCTGCTTTTTAAGCTTCTGGCAATGATATCGTTGTTAGGATTCACCCTGAGAGTCTTTTTGATATACTGTCGCGTGTTGTCGATCGCCTCTTTTATGCTGTGGTGAAAAATGCCGGCTTTAGCCAGGTTATTAAGGCTCGGTCCGGTTTTGAGGTTCAGCTTCCAAAAAGGCTCGTCCTCTTCGATCTGAGCGCCACTCAGCTGTCCACCGCCTTTTTTGAGCTGATACTTTATCTGATTGCCGACTTCATTGATAATAAAATACGAACTCAACAACGATGCCACTTCCTCCTGGGTCGGCTCGGTGCCGGTCTCATCTTTGATATATGTCATTATGGTTAAAATAGCATCTTTAATGCTATCTCCCATCTTATATAATTCCGCCAAAATGAACTCCTTTAGAATCGATTACTTATAAGCCATATCCTTAAAACCGGGGCTATCGCTTGGAAAGTATTTTTATTTCAATATAATGAAATATACATAAATTTTAGGTAGTTGTCAAGTATTTGATAGTTCACGCCCGGAAAATAAGTTTTCCAGATTTTCAGATCGTATTCCCTTCGGGACGGCTAACAATTGATTGACCCATAAGGCTTTATTCAATCTCCGTTTCCAAAAATAACAAATCCGTCGGGTATAGATCCAATGCCGGCGGCGTGAAGCGATTTCGTGCCTCAAAATAGTTAGCAAAATTGTGAAAAAATATAATTTTGTGAAATGAAATTCTTAATTATGACGAAAGAGTTTCACAAATCTAAAAGGCCGGAGCCGGCCCCTTTTTTACCTAATGTACTGTAAATACAATAATTAAGACAACTATTGACACCTGCCATTTTTCTTGCATGGTTTTTGCAGTCTATATAGTATCTAAATCTATAAATCTAATCGGTACAATTCGTGGATCTAGTCTTCGACAGAATTGCGATGTCATTTATCTGAATTTTCATGTGGACGTTGCAGCTACTTTTGAGCTGAAGGAGGAGTGATTATAATGGGGGCACGCAACATTAAAGGGACCTGGATATGTTCAGTATTTTTGATTTGTTTTTCCTTAGCGTTGACACCGGGTAGTACTGACGCTTTACCATATGCAGAGAGCAGTGTTGAAATTGTTTGGAGTACGCTCAATATCAAAGTAGATGGTTTGACTTACAATGCTCGTACTAATGCCGATGGCATGTATGACATGTCTGGGAGCTCTTCAAAAGCTAAAGTTGAGCTTGATCCGGATGGGCCTGATAACAAGCAAAAGTATGAATCCAAGAAAAAAGGACCGGCAAACACTGAATCGCAGGAGAGTTTTGACGACACTATTGTGGCGCAGGCCTCCTTTGCCTCTTTAGCCGCCGATGACTCCACCCAAAACACGCTGTCCGGATCGGCGCATGCTTATGGTTCGTCTAAAACCAAGGCTGAGAGTGAGATAAAGCAGTGGATGTATTTCGATGTTTTAACACCCGGTACTATGGAGCTAACCGTTGATTTTTTCTTAAATCAGAGCATCGACGTTCAAGATCCTAATGACTGGGCAAAAGCTAAATCTGAGGTGAAACTGGAGTTAGGTAAGGAGTGGGTGGAGAAAGATGCTTACGGGAAGGAAAAGAAAAAAAAGGATTACATCAGGGATAATCTTAAAATTGAATGGAAGGACTTATCGGGAGAACACTCTGAGGAATATGAGGGAACGTTAACAGTTAGTTATTCATATGGAGTTCATGACTTTGGGTTCATGAAAATGACTGCCAAAAGTAAGGCAGAGGCTTATGAGTCGCCGGTGCCTACACCCGAACCGGCAACCATGATCCTTCTTGGTGCGGGTCTAATGGGGCTTGCGGGATTCAGGAAGAAATCTAAGAAATAAGGCTCCATCCAATTTAAAACAAACAGGCGGCGCCAGAAATGGCGCCGCTTTTTTGTTGTTATTCAATAAATCTGGCTCTGATGTGAATTTTTTTTCACCATTGTCAGGCAATCAACCGGGTTGCGGCGGGTCGCTAACTTTTCGAAACAATCGGCTCCACAAACCGGCTCTCCGTATCCCACGGAAACAGAATCCAGGTGTCCTGGCTGACTTCGGTGATGAAGGTGTCGACCAGGGGCCGCCCGGCGGGTTTGGCGTACACTGTTGCAAAATGGGCATCCGGGACCATATCTCTTACAACGCGGGCCGTTTGGCCGGTGTCCACCAGATCATCGATCAGCAGCAAGCTTTCGGTTTTAATCCCAGGCGTTTTCAGAACGCTGGTCTCGCCCTGCTGCTGATAGTCATAGCTCGATATGCAGACCGTATCCACCAGGCGAATTTCAAGCTCCCGTGCAATGATTGAAGCCGGGACCAAGCCGCCCCGTGTAATCGCAACAATCCCTTGCCAGGGTTGTATTTCAACCAAACGCCAGGCCAGCGCTCTGGAATCCCGGTGAAGCTGCTCCCAGGATATGGGATAGGTCTTTTGGTAGCGTTTTTCGTTAGCAGTCAAAGTATGAGTTCCTCCCCTTTTGCCAGACGGCAGTTGACAGATGACAGAGAACAGATGACAGAAGACAGATGACCGACGACAGAAAACAGATATCAGAGGACTGATAACAGATTTTGAAGTCGCATTATGTATCGATCATCGTTCCAAACTACAGGGTCTATGCTATAACAGGCATGCGGTAGATGCAATTATACGATTTTAGCATGACAAGATCTGATCAATTTCCTTGATTCGACAACCGACATTCGTCATTCGAAATTTTAGAGGCCCTAAACCCTACACCCTAAACCTTCCACCTTATACCCTGCGCCTTATCTTATATCTTAAACCCTACACCCTAAACCTTGTTTGTACTTATTTCGTCCCGAAAATTTTATCGCCGGCATCGCCCAGACCCGGCAAGATGTAACCAATGTCGTTTAATTTCTCATCGACGGCCGCAACATAGATATCCACATCCGGGTGGGCTGCGGTCAATTTTTCGATACCTTCGGGCGCCGCGACCATGAATATACCCCTGATCTGCTTGCAGCCGGTTTCTTTGATCAAATCGATGGTGGCAATCAGTGAGCCACCGGTGGCCAGCATCGGGTCGATAATCAACGCAATCCGCTCTTCCATGGCGCTTGTCATTTTGACATAGTAGCGAACCGGCTCCAGGGTTTCCTCATTGCGGTACAGACCCACCACGCTGACCCGGGCCGACGGGATCAGGTTCAGCACCCCGGTCATCATTCCCAGGCCCGCTCTTAAGATTGGAATCACGGTGATATTCTTGCCTTTGATTTTTTCAACCTGAACCGGCCCGGCCCAGCCCTGGATTGTCCTCGTTTCCGTCTCCAGATCCTTAGTCGCCTCGTAAGTCAACAGCATGGCCAGCTCGGCTGCAAGGTCTCTGAAATCCTTGGTGGTTACATCATCTTCTCTCATCAACGCAAGTTTGTGTTTGATCAGGGGATGGTTCACAACATTTACGGACACGGCGGCCTCCTTATTTCATAATCGTTAGCGGTTGCGTGATAGGTAATCGTGGGCTAGAGTCGCGGGATGCTTTTTCCTTAACTGGTTGATTCCAGGTTTGGGACTTCGACCTTCGGGCTTCGGCCCCACAAGCAGGGTTCCAAGTTTGAAGGTTAAAGCCAATGAATACTGTTCATCATAATGATTAAGATCCGGAATACCCGACACATAATCCTTTGGTTAAAACGTCTATATTGACACGATGAAGATAGAATGAAGACAGATACCCTGGAACTGTTTGGGAGATTTTCAACCCGAAACGTTGAACCCTGAACCGCTCAACCTAGATTTGGAAATACATCCGCTGCCAGTCATATGCAAATTAACTTGTCGTGTCAAGGATATAGAGGACCGTCTGAATTCACTGCTTGCGAATATCCCAATTATTTTGTCACCAATATAATGAACCGACTCTCCGGCGCAGTGTTTGGACGGCGCGGTTAGTGCCGGCAGGAAGGATTTTCGTAAGGCAAAGAAATGAAAATCAGCTCATGGCATTGAATGGGAGATTTAAAAGATGTGATTGGATTGGCGCTCCTGGTGTTTAGTATTTGATAGGGCCGGGATAGCAATGTTAATTAACTATCAGAAAAAATACTAAACACCTGAAAGCTGCCGATCACGACTACCTGGCGCTGCGCGGAAATTCACCCAATGGCCTTTTGAAGGTATACGCCGCAGGTTCACTGACGAGTTTTTCGCCGGCTTCACCGGCATTGCCGCCCAGGGCCGAAAACGGCCAGGATAGCACAAAGGTCACGGTGCCGAGAGCCGTAGCGACAAGGCCGACCGGACGGACAAGAACAAGATCAAACATCATGGCGGCGCCACTGGGATCCTCAGTCTCGAAGTATTCCTGGGCCATGGCGGTAGAGCCGAATGGGATCACCAATAAAGAAGCAACCGTTATCAGGACCAGGGATTTTTTTACTAATTTAATCATATTGTCCTCCTGCATCTGCAATTTTGACTTGAATAAAGGAAAGTGAAATCCTGTAGATTCGTTGGAACTTAAATCATAATATTGCCGTAAGAATTAGCCGGCGGAATCCAAGCTATTTCTATTATAGCGCTTTTTTACCGGAAAATTCAATATGTTTGTTAAACGCTGATTTCTGCATGTTAGATTCAGATATTCTCATGTATCGGCCATTTCGGGAGAAACTTTACAGATTGTCTATTGACGATTGCCGAGTGACGATTTAATGAAACCTATCGAAATTTTTTTCTTTATTCAATTGATTTTCAAATCCCATTTACCAGGGACTGATTTTCAGCGGAATCTAAATGGATTCAGACACCGCCTACATTGAAGTGGCCGTGGCACTCCCGGTTTTTCACACCTTTACTTATATGGCCGCGGAACCGTTGAAAGACGCTTTACAGCCCGGTACAAGAGTGCTGGTGCCTTTTGGCCGGCGCCGAATCACCGGATATGTTTTCGGTTTCGTTCGAGATTCGGGACACCAGGATTTAAAGCCGATTTTGGATATCCTTGACAAACAGCCTCTTTTTCCGGTGACAATGGTCCCTTTTTTCAACTGGATTGCGGATTATTATAAATATCCGATCGGTGAGGTGGTCAAATACGCGCTGCCCGGGGGGCTGAACATCTACGATTATTCCATGATCAGCATTACAGAAAACGGGCGCAGCGCATTAGAAAACGAACAGCTGACACCAGCGGCCGAAGCAATGCTGAAGTGTTTGCTGGCGGGTCCTCGCCGATCGAACCGTCTTTATCAAAATGTCGATCAAAAAATTCCCGGCGGTTTGCTTCTCAAACTTGAAAAGAGCGGCTGGGTTGCCAGAACCCGCAATCTTAGCCGAGCCAGCACGAAAGCCAGGCTGGAGCGATTTATCCGTCTGGCCGGCAACAGTCTGCCGGTGGACCGACTGTCAAAGCCCCGGCAAAAAATTATGGCGATGCTTAGGGACGACCAGGAAATTGCGCTTAAACAGATCAAAGAGAAAGTACCGACGGCTGCGGCCCTGATCAAGCCGCTCGAAAACTCCGGCCATATCAGGATTGTTCACAAGCGCGTGTTCCGGGACCCTTTTGGTGAATCCATCAAGCCCGATACGGCCTTCCTATTAAACCGAGAACAGCGGCAGGCCGTCGAGCAAGCCTGCCAATTCCTGAACCAAGGTTATCACCCGTTTCTGCTAAACGGGGTGACCGGAAGCGGGAAAACCGAAGTCTACCTGCAGGTGGCAGCCGAAGTGCTAAAACGTGGCCATTTGGTACTGGTGCTGGTGCCGGAAATTGCCCTGATTACGCAGATCGAGCGGCGATTCCGCGCTCGATTCGGTGCATGTGTCAGTGTGCTGCACAGCGGGCTGTCTGCCGGACAGCGCTATGACCAGTGGACTCGGATCATGCAGGGGGAGGCCAAGATTGCCATCGGGGCCCGCTCAGCCATATTCGCCCCCCTTGACAACCTCGGTGTGATTATTGTCGACGAGGAGCATGATTCGTCCTACAAACAGGAAGGCAAGCTGCGTTACAACGCCCGGGACCTGGCGGTCGTCCGGGCCAAGCAAAATGGCTGCCTCGTTATTCTGGGATCGGCGACCCCGTCAATCCAGTCCTACTACAACGTCACAACCAACAAGTTTACCGAACTCACCCTCACAAAGCGGGTTGAAGAACGAAATTTGCCTGAGATCCAAATTGTGGATCTCCGTCAATCTCGCGGGGACCGGGGCACCCACCCGTTCCTGACGCCGGAGCTGCACTCTGCCATGGCAGAGACCCTCGAACGTCAGGAACAGGTGCTGCTTTTTCTAAACCGACGAGGATTCGCCAATTTTCCGGTTTGCGGCGCCTGCGGTGAAGCGATCCGTTGTAAATATTGCGATATTTCGCTGACCTTGCATCGGCGAGCCAAAGCCTATCGCTGCCACTACTGCGGTTATCGCCGGGCCGCCCCATCCACATGCGATGTTTGCGGTTCCCCGCAAATTAAGCATCTGGGCCTTGGCACCGAAAGACTGGAAAATATACTGACTGAGCAATTCAGCCAGGCCCGGGTCGCGCGTATGGACCGGGATACCACCCGCCGCAAGGGGTCAATCATAAAGCTCCTCAAAGGGATTAACGATCAAACTATCGATATTCTGGTGGGGACCCAGATGGTAGCCAAAGGGCATGATTTTCCCAACATCACATTGGTGGGAATTGTCTGTGCGGATCTTTCCCTTAATTTTCCGGATTTTCGAGCCGGGGAACGTACCTATCAATTGTTGGCGCAGGTTGCCGGCCGGGCTGGGCGGGGTGACCGGCCCGGCCAAGTGATTTTGCAGACCTACAACCCGCAGCATTTTTGCATTTCCGCTGCTCGTGGCCAGGACTTCACTGCTTTTTATCAACAGGAGATCAGTTTTCGAGAAGCGCTTGCCTATCCACCCTATACCAGAATGATCCAGCTCAAGATTTCGGGCAAAGACCCTGATGAGACCAGAAATCATGCCACGCTTGTGGGAGACCACTGCCGCAGACTGAAAGCGATCCATGCAGCCCACTACCGGACTATCGAGGTTATGGGTCCCATTGAAGCGTCGCTGACCCGAATCGCCGGGCGCTATCGCTGGCAGATTCTGCTGAAAGGATCAGATACCGGAGCGTTGCATCAATTTATCAATCAGCTACGGGCCGAGGAACGTTCATGTTTCGCCCATCGGCGGGTCCAGGTGGCAATTGATGTGGATCCGGTTTTTTTGATGTAGCTATAAAATTTGAAAATCAAATTTTATGTTTCTTGACATTCAAAGACATGCGTCATAAAATTTTTCGGGTCTATCTACCATTTAAAGGATTAATTTAAGGCGATGTCTTCGAGTCCCCATGATTTGGTTCTGCGTAGCCGGATTCCGGAAAGCCTCATAATGAGGATAATCATCATATCGATAGTGGGGATC
>Ga0209367_1005322_pt1 | contig 17839 bp, 12 predicted proteins | sample WorMetLIZISLAND2_FD_187412 | JGI IMG/M metagenome (GOLD analysis project Ga0209367, IMG submission 187412) | Marine gutless worms symbiont microbial communities from Max Planck institute for Marine Microbiology, Germany - Olavius geniculatus... ... | reverse complement strand
ATTCGCAGTAGTGCCTTGTGACGTCATTGTTACGTCATATTGTGTTTATTTACTTTGTTTACCAGTAATAATTTTTAGAATAAATCGTTTGATATGGGCAGAATAACAAAGGATGATCGCTGTTTGATCATGGGCTTACGAACTGAGAACTGTTTTGCTAGGTAATGTGATCACACAATAAAAGTGCGGTGGGTGGAAGAACTTCACGTTTACGCGCCTTAAATTTCTGCTTATAACAGTGAAAGAATGGTTAAAATCGGTGCTGAATTACCGAATTTATCCCAAAAATAAAACTGGTATTCGTTTTTTTTGGAACACCCTGTACAGTGGATCTAGACTTGTCCACATAACTTGATTCACTGTACTGTTGTTAATGGCTGTGGTTTGTCAAAGTTTGTCATCTCTGACGAATATATGAAAAGAAAGCGGCCCATGCTTGCTGCAGTCAAACAGATGACAATGTGCTGCTGCTGTTGATAACAAATCATGTTCATCATTCAGACTCAGCCTCGTGAGTCATTCCAAGTATATCAGCAAGTTCACCAGTCTCATGCAGACGCTGAATTTCCAGCTCATCGCCGATATAATGGCCATCAACAAACAATTGCGGAACCTTTACACAAACACAAAAGACTGTGATTATATACAAAACCAAGTAATCAATAACCGCAGTGAAACACATTATGGTAATGATTGTATATCTCTTCGTATCAGTACACAAATTTTTTCCAGCAAACTTCCAGACCCAATTGTAACAGTTTCGAACAGTTATTAACACAGTGAAAAAATATGATTTCTAAATGTTGTGCACTTTGACATAAAAAATATATTACGTGATATAAAATGCCCACAAATTTTAGTCACGTGTGTTTGAGATGCGAGCCACATTTGTTTGTGCGACTGCGAGTCACAAACAATTCTATTAATTATTAATTATTAATCTCAGAACTCACACGTCGCTGGCTGACGGGGCAGATGACGAGAAAGTGATTTTCGATGCGGTTGCAGTCGTGCCGTCGGTCGATTTCGCACACTTCGTACACGTCCGGCGTCAGCGGGTACCGTTCTAGAGTGCGCCGAGCAACCTCACAGGCCGGGTCACGACGCTTCGCAAACATCATCACTTTACGCTGACGAATTTTCGACTCCACGAAACGGCTGGCTGCAGACATAACTACAGATCTTATGAACGACACAAACTGATGTTATTTTATACGTTACGCATTACCAAATAATGTACGTACTACACTCTTCAATGATGACCTATATTTGAGTGGGCGTGGTAGCATAGCATAGTATCGCCATGGTGACCAGACGGAAGTAGATTTAGGGCTAGGCTAACTTACATTTTTTACTCGAATGGTTCGAACTTGGAAACTTGAGATAATTGTGATAAAAATACGTTAACTGCAATAGAGTCAACATTTAAAATTTCACGCCATCTATACAATTACGCCCTTTGCATTATTGTTTTTGTGTAATAAATAATTATTAAAAATATTTAAGTACCATGCAGTTGCTAGTAAACTTTGGTTCAATTAATTGTACTTTAACTGGTAAATAAGACTTTGTAAATAAAAGTCAAAAATATTTTTAAATGCTAAATTGCTGATTGTTGAAAATTGTGCACAGCATAGAGATTGCAGTATTCTTTATAAATTGCGAACAACAGAGTTTCTATTTTAATAAGATATAAACAAACAACAACGACAACAAAACTTGTTGTTTTGGTAAAAACAATCGTTTTTAAAGTAACTTGTTCTTGTATCTGACTACCTGAGCAAATGCGATAACTCGGTTTGGCAAAATGTCAGCGTTTGCCCTGCCCTACGCTGTTTTCGCTATGTTAATTCTGCAAAGAATAGTTAATGCATTTGTTTTGTTTACGAAATTACGATATTAACTTATTAAGTAGAAAAGTTTTGCTTTTGTCTTTTTTGTCGGTAAGTTGTTATGGTGTTTTTCGTATTAATATGCACAAATCTATTTTTTAGACATACGGTTTGTTTTTGTTAATGTTATCTTCCGTCTGTGCGGACGGAAGGATACGTCGCGAAACGGCTATCTTCCGTCCGTAAAGACGGAAGACTTAAATGTGTGCTACTAAACTGCAGCCGGCCGGCCGACGCAGCTGAGCGACCTTATTGGACAACCCACGTCACGTGATCAACTAAGTCGGGCCCGGCTGCATTTTAGTACAATTATACTACTATGCAGCTATAGCTGCGTTTTGGCTGCTTAACATGTTCGTGCCAACAATTCTGCAGCCGGGCTGTAAGCATCGGCCGGCTGCCGGCATTTTAGTGCCATTTGTGCATATGCAACTTGTGTATTTGATGAATTAATTTTACATGTTGATCGGTTGTTCAGTGAAGCATTTCATTAACTGTCATGTCTGCGACATTAATTGTTTAATACGAGCAAATCAATCAATAACTTTATTTCAGGATCAAGCCCGTATAAGATAGGTAGAACAGGAGAGACAGATACAATAAGCACAAAATACACATAATATGGTCAGTAATACGATAAAACACAAGTCATAAAATCATAACAACTAACAGCGCGAAAATTATTAAAAATAGCAAACAATAAGAAGCACTTCTTTTTGAAAGTCTCTTCAGAACCACTGGCAGAAGAGAAGGATTGCATAGAGAAATTTCAACACAAGACTTAAAAGATGTCAGTAGACAACTTAGCCTTGTTATACACGGCTCAGATTTCACATAGATTTCGTAGATTGAAAGGCTTAAACATTAGGCTATGAACAACTGCGCTCAGCTTGCGGAGGTATGTAGGCAGCAATGCTGCCGGCTGCATTTTAGTGCATCGGCGCCGGCTGCATTTTAGCACAATTCTGCAGCCGGCCTGTAAGTATCGGCCGGCTGTAGCCGGCCGGCCAGCTGCATTTTAGTGCCAACCAGCAAAAGCGCTATCTTCCGTTCGTATGGCGGAAGACTGCGTGTCTAGGCGCTATTTTCCGCCCGCCGAGATGTAGGCGTGATAAACTAAGCCACTGTGTGTATCTATATATATAACGGAAACGCCTTACTATAGTCCTCATGGACAGAAATATATTTAACCTAAACTGCTGCCTATTGATTTTGTGATCGTGACGAGGAAGTAAACTAAGGCTCGTGTTTTTACTCCTTTGTCTGTGTTAAGGCAGTAACCTACAGCTTGTATGTCTGTCTGTTTCTTTAATTTCTTTTCCTTTCGCAGAAGCCTGGAATTAAATAAATGATGTACCTCACTGCAATGTGTGCTGTTTCTTAAACTAGCATATGCACACACCTATTATTAGCTATTGGTCGCACACAGTTTTCCATCCTTGTGGACGGAAGATAGCAGTTTCGCGACATGTAGGCCTACTTCCGTCTGTACGGACAGAAAATAGCGCCTAAACACGCAGTCTTTTGTCCATACGGATGGAAGATAACACCGAGCATTTGCTTTAGCTGACTGTTGTGTTCTGCAGCTCACATGACCTTAGACGACAGAGCTGAGATGGCAGAGGGTAAAGATCCGGAGGAGTCTAAAGGAGCTGCTGGTAACGAATATGCTACCGTCAATGGCCATGTTGATGATGACGACCATGCAGCTGGATCTTCAGACTTTACGGCGTCAATACTAGGTCACCCAAGCACCATTCTGATAGTCACAAACGTCGACGATGCAACTTTTGTATCCACTGAAGTCAAGGTAACTACTGCTGCACGCTTACATTTTGTTCATGCTAAAACGTATCAGCTTCTGCTTTGGTTTACATCGTCGGTTTTAGACAAAATCTATAAATACTTAAAATATTACGTTTAGATCTAGATACAACCAAAACTAATGATGAAAGGGAATTACAACCTTCCATTGAGGAGCCATAGACATTCATCTGTTTTTTAGCACTGCTGTTTTGCATCTGGACATTTTTGCACCGTGCACTCAGCACTGCTGGCATGCTCGTGGCTACTGGTCAGGAGTCTTCAACTTGTTGAAGTTTGACTGTACTCAGAAGAAAGAAAGGAAGAAAGACTTCTAGTCTCCGTAGTTTTTACAAAAACACTGTCATCACTTTTGTGATCATGACTAGCAGTTTTGTACAGTTTACATTAATCTTGCAGTTTAGCATCCAAAATTTATAAGCTTTATATAAGCCATACATACATCTAGTAGGAATGCCTCTTATCCTAACCATAGGACTATAGATCAGGGTTCTCAGTAGACCTGAATTTTCAGGATATTATGACTTCCAAGCTGAAAAATTTGGATGTCAGTATACAAAATCTTGATGTCATGCAGTAGGCCTACAAGAAAACTTGAGAAAAAATAACATAATGCAAAACAATATTATACTTGCTAAAAGTTACTACAGTGTGACTTCTGCACGACCAAAATAGACCTTGTTTTTGAAAACAAGCAACATTCAATTCTAGCTCTGTATGCAAAATGAAGGATGCAGTTTTTGGATCAAAATTATTTATTGAACACATACCTCGTATGGTATAACGTGTTGAACTGCCATGCCACGTCTTTATGAAATGGAGTGTGCAAAAACACAACAGTCAACAGATGTTACTGGACTAAAGAAACATTCGAAAACAGATTCTGGCATCAGTTTGCAGTTTATTATGGACAAATAGACATAATAAGAGGCAGTTCGATTTGGATGTTGTGATGTCCACGTCTTAAAATTTGGGCGTCCCCGTATGGGCTGAAATTTTTGGGCGTATTTATGCCCAAATGCCCACTATTGAAAACCCTGCTATAGACCGCTTACATCTCAGATGGCTAGAAGTTGTCACGAGTGTTATTTCGTAGCCTGTATGTAGCTGATAAATTTGCATATTGTATTTGTGTACTTTATCAATAATGTCACTGATAATACTTTTTCTGTTGCTGTTAGTAGTAATGTATTGCATGCATATCTGCAATTGGGTTACTGTGGTTATTTGGACATAAAGTTAAGAAATTTGAAGTTAGAATAGTGTTAGTTGGGTAAGCTAAATAGTGAAATACATGAATTACACGATGTGCCGTTGGTCTGTCTGTCGTCATCGTCTATCATGGATGTATTGTGTCTAAATGGTGTGAGATAGGGCCTAGGTTGCTATTGATTGGTAATAGGAAGTCACATACAGCCTTTCATATAAGATGAAACAGAAAATCATTGACCTCGACCTCGAAGGTCGGTACTGCAACAGGAATAGTGTAACCTGTAGCGCATCTTTCCTAGCGACAGCTGGGCTTTTTTGTCAGTTATGTAGGCAATAAGGGATGCTATTCTCTGTTTTTTATGTGGAGAAGTATTTATAGGCACATCTGACCGATGGCTCAGTTAGTTAGTGGTGTGTATACAGGAGAGGTTCGAGTCGTTGTTTCGTTGCTATGATGCTGCTGCTCAGTTTCAATATCTGAGATCTTTCCGGCGAGCAAGAATCATCTTCCAGGACTTAGACTCGGCTGCACGTGCCCACCAGGAGCGGTACAACTACAAGTTTAACGGCCAGCACATCAAGTGTTACTATGCACAGGTTAGTTTGTTCTGTCACTGTGTGCACCAGCTTCACATGCACTCATGCTACTGCTGCCAATAATCGTGATTTTTTGTGAGTTTTTCTGCGATCGTATTTCCCTTAGTTTCAGCTTCTACCTGAGTAATTGAATAACAAAAATGCGTAGTGTGTCTAAAAGGCATAGAAAGACCACGACTGGTGTGAACATTTCCCAGAGCAAACTGGTGTCCCATTTCTCAGTTTAGAAGATTAAAGATCGGAGTTATGGTTCGGGTCAACACAGACAGCTACAGGTAGACTACCACATAATATGTTGGCACTAGATTGACATACGGGATATTTTTCAGTTGTCGTTATTATGTAGTTACTAACGCTACTGATTTGGATGCATGGTATATATCTGTAGGCTACCATTGTGATGTATATTATTATAATGAGATGTGTAATTGTAATCTGTAGCCACCAATAGAGACGCGAGATCCAGACCACAAGTACTTGGAGCCTCCAGAACGTGACAAACAGTTTCTTATATCTCCACCGGCGTCGCCACCTGTCGGCTGGGAGGTGATTGGAGAGAGGGAACCTGCCATCAACTATGACCTCATCAATGCTATTGCTCGCATGGGCCCAGGTATATTGTTACCTGTATTACTTTGTGCAGCTTACACCACAGGTGGCAAGCACAAAGTAGCACTATTTGGTTCTTTGAGCTGTATCATAGTCCCAGTCCATTTCCTTGCCAGACAGTGTAAATATGCCTAAACTAGGTTTTTTTGGTTTTATAAGCTATGGTTGGAGGTTTGTTTTGTGCATTTTTAAAGTTTATTTGCAATTAGTGATAGTTTGAAATTTGTTAGAAAGCAGGTTGCTTGCTGACTGTGGTGTGGTTGTCTGGTAGGCGAGTCATATGAACTGCATGAAGGCACCGACACGCAGCCATCGATAGTCGTCCACATCTGTGAAGACCCTGTCGACTACGACAAGCGGCCAAAGAAGATTATCCAGACTCGATGTCCATCAAGGAAACCACCGGACAGCAAACCACCAACTTAGCTGTGTTTGTGGCAGGCCTGAACACAGGCACCTAGCCTGTTACACCAGTTTGCTTTTCATCACAACTTCTTCAAAAACAGCCTTTCCACAGCTAACAGTTGGCTTACGAAATGAACTGATATCATAAAAACAAATAAACACCAATTTACTGAATTATAAAAATGTGCGTTTCTGGCAGAACTAGATAATTTGAAAATTGTTATCTTGTGAATTTAGCTTTCGATGAATTTGGCCCCGGACCGGTTGATTTGTTTGACCTTGTGGATAGACTGTGTCTGCTTTCTTGTTGTCAGTGAGTTTCAGTCTGACTGGTGACTAATGCCACCTTAATGACATTTGCTGCACACTGGATGTAGTTTGCTGAACATTTCATTTGTGTGATAGCGGCTGATGTTTTATTTATTAAGCAGACACCTATCAGCAAGGATCGTAACTAAATATTCTATTGCTGCACGTGTGGTGTACTGCAAACATGTTTTCAGTATCACTTTTCACCAAACAAGTGACTAAATTGTAACTAACTTGTTATTTATGGCATAGTGTTACAAAAAGTGTGGTTAACTTTGCAAACTGTAAAAAGAACACAGATTAAACCTGCAGCAGGCAAGGTGAAGTTCTAAGCTTGCTCCTACTACAGGATCTGCACTTTATTTGAAAGATGAAGATGAAATTCTCACTGACTGCACTGTAAACCATCTGCTTAAAACACTAAAAATATAATGTACAGGTTTTCTGAGCATAGAATGTATGAATACAGTACTTGTTGTTAGTGGTTTTTTTTAATTTATTGACAGTTGTTGTTGAGGTTGTTGATAATATGGTACACCGCCCTGCTCTGCTTGCCACTCTTCATGTTTTCATGAATGTGTCGTGATATGCAGCTTCATTGATGGTCTTTGTGAGCATCCTCACTGCTGCTGCTGATGATGATGACGATGATGATTCTGTTTTCAGTGATTTATTTTCATCATTTTAACACAACTGCTGTGCTGATGTCTATTGCTCAGTGTTGAGTGTTGATGCATGTTGTCCACTTTGCTGACAAGGCTGCAACTGTTTGTGTTCTTGTGAATTTACAGTGTACGAATTGTTTGAAATAGCAAACTGAACAATTGCTATTTGAAATAGGTGCTTGCTTTGTTTAATAAGTGGCAGTAGTCCCTACTGTCCTCCAATAGATGGCATTATCATATTGATGTCCATATGGAGGATAACAGGGAAGATTATTAGAACTACCATTATGTTAATTACATATGCACGCGTATAATAGAGTTTTTACAATTTTAGGTTTAGCTTGTTCTTTTTGTGTTTTGTGTTTCTGTAAAAATTAAACTTACTGTTCCGTTATTATGTGTTTGTGTGCATTCCGCCTGGAAAGGCCGTCCCTGAAATGACCTATACTGTGTCGGGTGGGACGTTAAACCCTACTCACTCACTCACTCACTGGCAGTAGTAGTACTTTAGCCAAACAAAACGTTTACTTGTCCATCTTTAAGTCTGCCTGTCTCTCTGTTGGTTCCCAGTTGCTGTCTGTCTCATTCTCTGCCTCCTCCCCCAAATCTAACTGAGGGATCTAAAGGAGCACTGCACTGTAAACTCACCCAGTGGGGCCTGGGACAGAGTCCTGGCCACAAACACACTTTTGTCATAGCAATTTGTGTGCAATTTCGGGGGTTGAATCTATTACGCCCCCTCCTGTCTTAAATGTGTCATTGTATCTACATGGTTCCTACAGGTCTTCTGTAGCAAAATTCCCTGACTATTACCTCACTTTTCCAGTCATAGAATGACAATTTCCCTGACCTTATCGAAATGATAACCCTATCACACAAATGTCAGAAATGGTATTTTATATCATAAGGTAATGAAACAGTATTAACAGAGCAATATGCAAACAACAGAAACCCTGGTCAGAGGGTCAGGGGGTGAAGCTCCCCTTGAAGCTGAAACACTTCTAGCTTTTGAACGTTCAATGGAAGCTGCAAATTTGCCTGCTTTTTAATATTTATAGACACAAAAAATCACAGATATCTGTAGTCTGCATGATCCAAGATCATTCTCTCTGACTTTTCAAAAATAATATTTTTCCTGACCTTTTCCTGACTTTCCCTGCCCACACAAATTCCCTGATTTTTTTCTAGTTTTCCCTGACCTGTAGGAACCCTGTATCTATTTTTTAATGTGTGCTCTATGACATGACTAACAGGCAGTCTTATAGACATGTTGTTAAAACTTAGATTTTTTGATCATTATCGTTAACTTCCACAGCTCTAAATATAACAGCTGGCTCATTACTATTCACTGTTCATGCTATGTTTTGACAGTTTCATACATTATTTGTTTACTGCAGTCTTGATTTGGTTGCTAGTCATAGTTTCAGCTGCTAATTAGTTTAAGTTTTTCAGTCTGTGTCTATTGCATTGTCTCACAGAATTAGCTGAGTATCGAGATTTTTCTGTCTGTGCTGTTTTAATGCTTGTGTAGTCATGGTATGCAGCAGTACACACAGATTTTCAGGCTAATACGTTGTGTCAGGCTGTTTTCCGCTGAGGGCAATAGGGCAAAACAAGGCAGCTATAGTTTTCTAGCCAAACATCTGATGCAAATTTTTCAAAATGCAAACTGTAAAACAACGTTAAAAACTGGAGAATGAACAGTGTGGAATTTGAGAAACCTTTTATCTGATTGATTTCAAAATTTTATGAACAACAAATAGGATTTTTGCCATTCTGCCCCTGATATGTATGCTTGTATTGCTCTTGCACAGATGCACACCGTTGTTGCACTGCCAGCAGTTTATTTCATTTTACACCAAATAATAGTTGAGTGAGTAACGGTAAGTAAAACATAGATTTATATAGCACTTTCTGTTCAAAAACTTGTTGTTATATGTAAAACTAAACGTTTTTTGTTGCAGAACAGTTTGGCATGTGTCAAGCCCACATTGTTGCATGCAAAATAAAATAAGTGTTTGGAAACATTTTGCTAATGTTTTTATGTTACTATGACCCATACTACTATAATGTCTTTTGGTCTGCCCTCCAGTGAATCTGACAAAATAAAAAATCTGTCGGTGCTGTTTATGCAGATTATTGCTGTCACCTGTTTAGCATGGCATTATGAGGGGCATTCAAAAAGTAATGAGAATCGATTTATAACACAAAGCATTTCTCAGCTTTGTTACAGTCGATACGTTAGTAAAGCGCTCATTTCGTGACTCACATTAGCTTGCTGCATAAGTGAATAATGGATATTTTACTGATGTGTAGATAGTGAAAAATTGTTAGTCTAACAATACTTGATTTTCATTACTAGTCGAAGCTGCTTGTGACTGCGCATGTTAACAGTAAACACTAGAGGGTTATTGGCACACTCTTAACAGCATGCACCCAGCAAATATTGATGAATTTCTGCACCACATCTGCATTGCTGTTTAACGTTTTAAACATGTAAATATGTTTCACTGTTTTGCATTTGCTGTGTTTGATATGAGAACTGTTTCACCACGTGATTCCGTCATGTTGATATTTGCGCCTGCTGATTCAGTTGTGGTTGTGGTTAATCTTAACAACCTGTATGTTAAAAACTTTTCTTCACTTAAAAACATACAGTCATACCTACAGCATGCAATAACGACAGTTCACATATCAGATTGTAAACCAATGGTTCAGCTGAATATGGGCTTTATTCAAATAAGTGCTAGTTATTTGGCTATTTGTACTGTAAAATGTGTCAGTTATTTAACAACAAACTGATCTATAACCAAAGCACAAGAAGTGCTGCAAATGCACTGAACTACATGGTGACTAGATTATGTTAAAAATCAAATGGTACGAGGGTTGTTCAATAAGTACTGAGAATTAATGTATTAGACTTAATTTTTTTCACAATCTATATATTGGTAAAAAAAGTACATTTTATACGAACACACATGGGTTTGTTGCAGATGTGACATCATTGTAATTCATGACGTCATAGACTGTCAAATAGAAATGATTTGCAGCGTCAGTCCAAACAGCAATGAATCATATTATAGTGGTCAGCGCAAAGATAAAATTTCAGATATCGAGACAGATGACAGTTACTCGGGGTTTGTTTGCTACTGTATGCAGGTTGATCTTATTGTATGAAGCCAGAGTTGCCAACAGTTTGTTGGGCAATCATAGACTTGTGGTCTGGACTGCAGTAATGGATTTAAGGCAGAGCTTGCTGCTGGGCCCCCACACATTGAGGGCCTTTGCATAACAAGTTAAGAATGTTGCTAATCCTTACATCAACACAACGAATGTCGTAAACTGTTAACTTTTCCATAAAATTCTACTATTAATGTTAAATCTTCACATGACGTCATTATTAGCTTAAGTGCTTTTATTTACAGCAGTACAGACTTAGGCTATCATATATTTCTAGTTGCAAATGATAAATTCATAAAAGTATTGCTAATTTTTTCAAATAAGCAGACGCCTCAGGGCACCATATTATTAAATTTGGCTGCAGACTGAAAAATTGTCGTGCAAAAATGAGGCTAATTCTACGCTGTTCATGTTAACGCTCCAATCATTTACGTTTAACTAGCTGTAACGTGCTAAATCACAATGACGTCACGTCCGCAACAAACCCATATGTGTTCGCAGAAAGTGTACTTTTTACTAATATATAGATTGTGAAAAAAATGAAGTCTAATACATTGATTCTCAGTACTTATTGATTAACCCTTGTAGATGTCAGCATGTTGAGAAACATGTTATTCAAATACTAGAGAAAAGTCTGATGTACTGCCACTAGCCAGGGCCGACAGTTGCCAACACTTTTATCAGACCAGCTTTGCTGCAACAAAAAGACAAAATTACTGGTGTGATTAAAAACAGCACACACACTACTCCTGGTTATGCAACAATAAACTTTTGGGAATTGTAACAGCAGTACTTTTTTCAAGCTAAATGCCCTTGCTGTTGCCCAACAAACAGCATCAAAGTACTCAAGTATGACAGTGTTCTTGACTAGCTACATTATGCTGTCATAATAGTGGCACAGAGTGTGATGCCTATTGCTTGAAAGGAACATCCATTTTATGGCAGTGATAACGAATAACAATAGATTAGAATAGCCAAACATAATATGTAAGACGTGCATGATTATGTCAGTTACCATTACTAATATTGTAGTGGCCACACACTGCTACAGAACATTGTGGGTGTTCACAGTAGGCTATTCTAAATAATTCGAACAGGCTTTTCAGTAATTATTTTTTACTTCTAATAATTCGAACACTGAGAAATTTATTTATTTTTAGCCGTGCGAATTAATGGAGAAAATATGGTACTAACTGTATTTCAGTTAATCTCATCTGTATCAGAACACAAGGAACTCACACTTCTCTGCAGAATGTCTCTATTGTGATGCGATCTCCTTCAGTTTTTGGCACAAAACTTGTAATTCCCAGTGTTCGCATTGCTGAACAAGCAGTTAGCAAAAAAAGGTATTGGTGATATTTGGATTTCTCAACAGTAGCTGGAGTTTACAGACTACTATAGCAGTTACAGCAGCTCAAATGTGTGGCAACAGAAAGAACCACAAAACTTGATATCATTCATTCCTTATACCTGTAAACTTATTTCACCCTCATTATAATCGTATCATTGAACATCATCGTAAGATACAAGTGACAGCAGCTTATGCATGTAATGGCTAGTGAAGTTAATGGTATGTGACAAGCTGACAGAATGCAACTGTATTTGAAAGTAGAGCAAAGGATACTAATGTAGTTGCAACATGTGACTAATGTTAGTAGAACCATTTAATTTGGTTAAAATAGATAATAATTATTAGTGTTCTATTATTATTGAATTCACTAAAGCTAGTGTGACCATGTAATTCTATCACTGCATTCAACATTACCTTCTGCAAACTGAGCTGCGGAGATGAAACCTCGTGCTTCTGGATCCATCAGGCGAAACATCGCCTCAATGTTGCCATCATCAAATAAACACGGATAGTCGTTCTTAGTCGACTTGGCATTTTTCAACTGAACGAGCTGCTCAATCATGAATTCTTTCAGATTATCTGAAAAGTAGGCAATGCTGCATAAGCTTGCTCCACACAACTCTGTTTAGGATAGACTCAGGTTTTCTGTATCTCAACAATGAATCCATCTTAAAACTTAAGGTTTATGATAACTGTTGGTACATTTGTGCGACTTTATACCATGCACGAAAACACAAAAAAGTAGCTTGAGAATATAAGATGAAAATAAAGAAATAAAATAATAGACGTTGACATGTTGTAAAAATTAGAAAATTGCGTTTGAGCCAATGACCACGTTGTTGCTAAAATAGCTGAACATTTTGGCTATGCGTACTTGGTCGGTGAAAGACGACCTGCGCCGTTAAGTTGTCGAGCAATTCAACGATTTTATGTTCTTCCATATATTTCTGTGCCTCATCTTCACACGGCCACGACGCAGAGCTCATCTTGAGTGAATGTACCGTATGAAAAGTAAAATTTAGCAAAAGTTAACTAGCGACTACCACTATAGCAATTCCACTTTAAACTCTTCATCACAGTAAAAGGGAATATCTGTGCCCTTCACACTTGTTTATTTGTATTACCATGACAACGCCACCGGTAAAGCTAATCACCACATTGGCTCGAATTTTTAAAAGTCGTAGCGCCAAACACTTGCGAAAAGTAGCTTATTTTAGCCGCTATATTTACGTAACGGTCGAGTTGTCGTTTGTCTGCCTGTCGTCGTCTGTAATGGATGAATTGTGGCTAAACGGAACGGTGAGAGATAAGGTCTAGGTTGCTATTGATCACTAGTAAGAAGTGGCATATTGGCTTTCAAATGACATGAAAATCATTAATCTTGAAACCTTGAAGGTCACTGAAAAAACCAGTACGGTCGGCTATTCTAGCGACAGCTAGGTTTCCTGTTTTCATTATGTACTATGTAGCCCAACACTGGCCATAAAGTAGTCCAAAAAGTAGCGAGCAAGGCGCTAAAGCCAAGTTTAAAGGCACGTGTACAGGGCGACGTAACTGAAGTAAACTTAATCGAACTGACCATTAGGCGAGTTCAGTTCGGTTCAGTTTAGTTATGTCGCTCTGTACGTGCCTTGAGGTGCCATCGGCTGCCAAATGTTGCACAATCGGCGTTTTTTGCCCAATCTGGCAGCCCTGGTTGATTTTCTTCACTTGAAAAATAAACGTGCTCAACAATCACCTGGGCATTTTGTAGCCGCTTCTCCTCTCTGGTCATGTGAGTTAGTAAAGTTAAAGGTAAAGGTGGTGTATAGCTCTTAATAGGAAACCCCTCATAGAGCAACGGAACGTCATCTGCCATACGGGATCACAGTGTTAGCTGCCACCCGATGCAGGTGATAATAATAAACCTAATAATAATAGCACAGACAATTTCTAATGCACCATAAAATGGCAAATCATTACAAGGGGATGACGTTGAGTGGTCCATAGACCGCTACAAATAGTCAACGAAACGAAAATGCCTTTAAAGCACTTTTGAAAAAGTTGACCTAGTCTATTCATTCTTGTTGTTTGGATGTTTGGAGTATTTAATTCTGTTAACTTCATATTGCAGTAAATATACCAAACTACCATAATTGATTTAATTCTACGTTCCAATAGTACTGGTATGTATAAGTACAGCAGAAATACAAAAATGCCTTCTATTGATAAAATGTGCTAAATACAAACCTTATTTTGAGGGTTCAAGGTCATTCAAGGTCATCGATGTTAAAGTTCATGGACATAAATTAAACAGCAGTGGGCACTAAACAAACCAACCTAAATGCACATCAAGAACATTAAGAAACTGCTAGACCAGATAACAAAGCACAAAAAAATGCAAAAAATACTTAGATTTTAAAAAAAATTTCGTATTTGTTTTTGATTTTTAAAACACTGACGCATTATGATAACTGTTCTGTCCATCATTAGCAGTCTGACAAAAAACAGAAAAATAAGTCGAGATGCAGCTGATGCAGGAACTGGCTGAAGACGGCAGCACTGACAACAATAACAAATTTCCATGAAACTTTTCTGTTGAACGCACTTCAATCACCCTCCTACAAACAGCCACATACAGTCAATGAGGCCGTCTTAACCCATTTATGCCTACAATCCCATATATGGGTAACCTAATTTAATGGTAGATCTATACCAGTATAATAATTGAGAGTGGCGACCCCCAATAACTTCTAAACAGCATGACATACAGCCTGTGAAATTTTGCACGCAGATCCATGTCCTACATGGCCGGGACTTGGGCTAGGTGAAATGTCGCTAAAGGGTCGTCTGTTTGAGAAAATTTCACAGGTGAAAAAACTCACCTGTGTTCACGGCCTGCAAATACAGCTCGTGTAAACCAGCCTTAAATCTGGAAATTGCATTGGCTAAACCAAACCAAAGCAGCAGCTAAAACAGTCATTCCCAAGAAACAGTCATTCCCAAGCACATCTAAGCTTTCATTAAAATGACTTACACAGATCACAAAAAAACAGCAAAACAATGAGGTAATTTAATAAAATACCAAAATTTCCATTAAATCAGGCCATTTTCTAGAGTTACATCAGAAAAAAATGCAGTGTCATTAGCATCAATGCTAATGTCAATTTTTCAGTCTATTACAAATCATTGTTGTTATTACAATTTTTAAAGTATAACTGTAGCAGCAACAGCAGTAGTAATATTAGTAGTGATTTTTGTTGTTGTTGTAGTTGTAGTTGTAGAAGTATTAGTAGTTGTTACCTCTTCAGCCTCTTCCTGCTCCTCAACTTCAGCAACTGGAGGAATTTCACCAGCACCTTCCTCCCCTTCCTCCTCCTCCTCCTCCTCTCCTTCTTCTTCTTCATCATCTTCTTCTTCTTTTTCTGCAGCTTGCTGAGCTTCAAGCTCTGCAGCAGCAGCCTTTGCTGCTGCAGCCTGTGCTGCTGCTTCAGCCTGCATCACAATGTATGCTTGGCTGCAAATAATTTTGTTAGGCAGTTAGACATTATTTCTCAAATTTGACACTAAATTTTCCATCTTAGTGGTAGTTGCTAAGTCCTTATGCTTCTTTGCATTTATCACACAAGCATTAAAATATCAATTTGGAAAAAAATTGCAGGCTAGGCATTCCATTTATCCACTATTTCAGAGACTCCGCCGTACATACCTTCTTCCTGTCAAGCTCTTCCTGTGCAATTCTCTCCTGCTCAAGTCTCTGGCGCTCAAGTTCTTCCTGCTGCAGTCTGTATTCCTCCTGCTGACGATGCAGCTCCTCGAGGTCTTCTAGCTCCTGCAGCACGTACAGCACACTTCCAGCCTCAAATTTATTTGAGATTACTGACAGTACACAATAAGTTGATAACTGAAACTTATCAGGAACAGACAGTTGGATAACTGGTGCTAAAAATCTTCCCAGCATGCACTTGTGTCTGTGCAACCACTAAGTAAAAATAGAAGTAGGCCCACAAATGTTCACAGAAGGTTTACCAGAGCGAAAGACTGAAAACAGAGGCTGAAGCACCATATGCACCAAGAACAAAATGCTGCAGGAATCAAGTAAGATGGGTACATTCAATAATCCTGTAAACTTACTTCAAGCTAGCCATACTATATTCCAGATTTACAACAGGTTACACTTGGGTGTCCCAACAAAATACCTGCTGTTTTCAATCAATCAGTTAATCAATCATTTATTTCAGAAAACAAGGTCGTTATAAAGAAAAAGCAGAAGAATCACATACAGACAAACAGAAATTATGCATCTAACAACAAACACAAAATATTAATATAAAAGAAAGAAAAAAAAGAAATGAAAAAAGAAAAAATGCTAAAACTCAGTACAAATTATGCATGCATTCACATAAGAAACTAAGCCATTTATTACAAGTGGTGTTATCAAAAACTCTGTGTTCAAGACCAAGGCTAAAGCCGTAGCATTTAAGGTCAAGGCCAAGTACAATGACTTACAAAAAAGGTAAGGCCATGGCCGAGGACTTGAGACAAAGACCAAGGCCAAAACCAAGGACATCCAAAAGCCACAGTGGTAAACTGAGTCCTATAAATAAATGCCACATGACATATACCATAATCTTAGTCTTGCTTGCATTGCAGACAAGTTGCTTCCCATTTTAGTTTATTATTATTAATTGCCAATTATAAAGGTCTTTGGTCAGAATGCTGAAGACTTTACCCAAAAGGCAAGACCAAAGCTGAGCACTAAACAGATCATTAGCCTACTAGTTTAATTTTATCAGCGGAAGTAGGCCTTAACGCTTCACGTCTATGCATATCTGTAGGCCTACCCCGGTATATTATTTTTTTATCGTAAACTACGTTGTAAGATGTTGTGTAAGTGATGTGTCCTCAAGGACTTGGCCTCATCTAGCCTAATGTTTAAGCCTTTCAATCTAAATTCGTAGACTTCCGCTGATAAAATTAAACTTAAAACTAGTAGGCTAATGACCTGTTTCTTTGCGTTGACATTATCAATGTGCTTGTAAAGCCAGTGTGCAATGTATTCAATTGGATCGTTCGGTCGTTTCATGCAAACGTCGGCAAGACACTGGGATAAACAGCTGCCGATATTCTGCTGCAAATACTCAGCATCCATATTCTAACTTCTAAACAGTTTTAAACGTTTTCGAAATTACGTGCATTCGCACAAAACCCGCTTTTACAAGTAATAATAAGGTAGACTTTCACACAACCACAAACATTGGTTGCCAAGCAACACAACACACGGTCTGCTTAAAAATCGAGATCCACCGAAATTGTCGTTCGCCCGTCTCAGCCGTCTACAATCAAGTCATGTAGGGTCGCCTACCACCTACGACGTACGCTAGTTACAATATATTTTCCTTACGAAAGTCTTTTCTAATTCTAGAGAGGCCGTTGCCAGACACATGGTGAGATGGTCAGACTATTGTCTTGGATGGATTCAAGACAGTTGTCGTTGCTACTTTGCTATTTGTACATTGCATGCATATAGGCCTAATATTTGCCATATAGGCCTCGACCGCGAGACCTGCACATGATTTTTTACGCGCGACAGCATCATCATCATCATATATTCGTTTAATATAAAGTTGACATGCGCAACTTTAACAACGTAAGCACATCGCCTATAAAATAATGGTATATATAAAAAAGCAATTCGTAATGTTCACATTAACATTCACATCAGTTCAGTTCAGTTAGGCTACTAGTAGGGCCTAGTGTCAGTTGGTGCGTTGCGTTAATACGAATATTTGTACAGCATACGGACAAGAAAGTCA
>Ga0209367_1005321_pt1 | contig 17840 bp, 14 predicted proteins | sample WorMetLIZISLAND2_FD_187412 | JGI IMG/M metagenome (GOLD analysis project Ga0209367, IMG submission 187412) | Marine gutless worms symbiont microbial communities from Max Planck institute for Marine Microbiology, Germany - Olavius geniculatus... ... | reverse complement strand
TGTTTTTGGCCCCTAAAAATTTTTTGGGGAGGCTCCCCCAAAATTTTGGACCGGGATTATAAAATTGAACGCAGCACCGAGCATCGTGCAAAATTTCGCGCCGATCGGCCGACGGAGCTCAGAGATTACGCCAGGAAAAAAAATATAAAAAAAAATAAACCACAGCAAAACAGAAGTCCTTCCGAAAACTATCGTTTTCAGGCGGACTAACAAACTCGACAAGAATTGTAATTTGACCAATTTCTATAACTTATTAGTTACCGGTACTGTTTCGACATATGAGTTTATTCAAAGATACTAGATCTAATTTAACTGCAGTTTTAGAAATGATGACTGCACACTAGTTACAAGCAGCAGTAACAAGATGAAAGAAATTCAAAACACATGCAACCTCAGTGCTGGTGGTTGAATCTAGGATAAGATACAAAGGTGCTAGCTAGGTTGCAGAACTTTATAAACTGTCTATGTAAACAACAGTGACTGTAGACACCAATTCAGTCTCAGAACTGATAAGTACCGGTACTATGCAGTAATTTGTTAGCATGATAACAATACTATGTTGCCTGTAGTACGTACACACATAAATCTTGCCACAGAATGCCAGCAACAGTAAATAAACAAAAATAATGTGTTCTGTTACATATTTGGAAAGGTCAGTGCTAGCGGTAGATTGGCGATCTCGCACTAGAGAGCAGAAAATTACTAGCGGTAGATCGCCATTTACATAATTACATTTATCTCATTGTTAATGTAAGAATGCAGCCACATTTCTTTTTCACTGCATTACTAAGACTGCGGTTAGAACTGAAATGTTATCAATTACCAAGCTTTAAATAAAATTCATTCAAAAGCACTATAGTTCTAAGTCCATGTTACAAGAAACAGCTTTGGCTCAAGATGGACTCTAATATAATACTGAATAAGCCTGATTTAAATATGTGACAGTGTCGTGGCATGGTTTGTAAACCTTCTACGTCTTCCAGACATATAAATTCTACCATCTTCCCAATAATGTGTCTGCCTGATCTACCTCTAGCAATTTTCCAGTGCTAACAGCAAGATCGCCGATCTACCGCTAGAATTATTGATTTGGATTGACCTGAATTTATTCACTTGAAGTTAACTGAGCAGCAAAGTAACAGAAGCACGTTGCTATATAGTGTTTGCTTACTTTATTAGCCTGGGTAGATTGAGTGGCAGAGACATGTACATTGCTATTCTCTGTGCCAGTCAATGTCTGCAGCTGACCATAAAAAGGTCGACTCACATCCACTATTGAGTTTACCTGCCACAACACAATAACACAAAATATGATGTGCACATTAATATATACCATCATACTCTATACCATACTGACTGACTGACTGACAGACAGACCAATCGGCCCCTGTAGGCAAGCTCAATGAATACCAGAAAACTAAAGTGTGTACAATAACACTTCATTATATGCTAGTCCGTATCCACGGTCCTGCAGTATAAACTGACATCTTGCTGAGTGATACGGAAACAGAGAACAGTGCCAAAGTACTCTACAAGCCTTATGGCTTGAGAAGGACTTTTTGTAATTTTGTATGACCATCGATGAAGTGTACACAAAAGCAGACCTGCAGACCATAGCAGCCAGTCAGAGTGTATTTTGGTTGATTGACAACATCAAGTGGTAGGCAGGAAGCTCCAATCTCTGACAAATCAGCCATCAGCCACTGCTCAAAAACAGCGCTGCATACATCACCATGACTCAGCACTGAGCCCTGAAACATACAACAACATACAGGCTCGTAGCTATCCGGGCCCGACGTTCGCTTACCACCAGGGATCAAAGTGGAAGATGTCAGCTTTAGATCTAATACTGTGTATTTTACAATATAGTATTTTATTTTGTAACTATCTTGGAAAAGAAGTGACCAAGGAATTGCCATTATTCCATACTGGATTACTAGCCCATGACATCCCACTTCAAGCACTGCTTATAGCTAATGTGAACAGGTAGTTTGTTTTTTTCAGTCACATGAATCCAAGGAAATACTAAAGAACAGAATATGCCTGCTGCATATTTCAGTCATATTTCTGCAATCACATTGTTGTTCTATTCGTAGAACTTCGTGTCTGTTCTGTGGGCACTGGGCAGCCTGTTATGCTTGTTTCAAAGTGGGCGTTACCTCGCTTTCTGAATGAATCCATTCAATACACGCTTCTAGCCAGTCGTCAGGAACAGAAATCTTGCGACTATTTAACAACCATGTACGAACATTCTGCGCCTCCTGAACCATCCTAATCTGAATTAAACGTCACAAAAACTAATAAAAACAAATCGAAATACAGCGCCAACCACACGAAGAATATGTAACATGATTTGTAAACACACTGACGTAAAATATTTAATATAGAAATATCTAAAGTCCACTTTCCATCTAACGCAACGCGTGCAACACACGCAACACACTGCCCCGGGTGCACTTTTTGACGCAAATGAAGCAAGCGACAGAAAAACAGGACTCGAGCAAATACGCAACAAACGCAATCGACGCAAGAAACGTACGCAACAACCACAAAGAACAGGACAGTTGCGCGGTTTAGGCTCAATGCAGTTAGGCCTACAGTTAATGGACTAAGTGAGAAGCACTCGCTGTAAGTGGCTTCTATCTCTATACCTGGTGGACGCAGCTTGCGCCCAGTGAAAAAATAGGCGGAAAAAGTCTTCACCGGGCAATCTACACCCTTAACAAAACTTCTCTTCCTTATTTTTTACTTTCCCCTATTTTTCAATCTACACCTTAACAAAACTCCCTTTTTATTTTTTTACTTCCCGATATTTTACTGACAAACTATACTTTTAACAAAACTTTCTCCCCAGGTGGAAAAAGCCCAAAATGGAGGAAAAAAACTTGGGTCAGAAATTGGGGGGAAACCTCAACCCAAAACTGGGGGAAGTTGTGCCCGATTTCGATTCCAGATTTGGGAGGATAGAAGCCACTGCTCACTGACGCAACGGCTAAAACGCAGAGATATAGAAACAGTGCTATTTTTACGTTGCATGCGCTGCATTAGTTGCGTTAGTTGCGTACCTTTGCCTTGCACCTGTTGCATTAGATAAAAAAACTTCTTTTATTTTGAACTATTGTTCGCTAACTTTGCCTACCAAATTGTCATTACCAGTCTCGAGTTGTCAACATGCCTATGTTTAAGTAAGCTTATTTATGAATTGTATACTAGGCCTAATATAGTTGTTGCATGATCTTGTTTCACTCTCCAAAAGTCTCCAAAGTGAATTCCTATGTACGGCAGTGTTTCTCAATCTTTTTGCTGCAGCGGAACTCTACACAAGCGTGAAGGTCGCTCACGCAACCCTATTCAGCGATCCGTGAGTCCATCGACGTGTACGTAATAATAACAGGTGTACTTACTCACTCACTCACTGCTGCGCGTAACCGGCTGTGAGTCGCAGCGCCCTCCACGTTGGCAGGTCGTCGGCAAGGGCCCATGCGTCGGCAGCAGTGAGTCCGGTGTTCCGCACAATCTGACTCATCCATGTAATCCGTGGTCTGCCAGCGGGGCGATAGGTCTAGGCCTACTTATATTACTATATTTTGATAGAGGAAGTCGCATATTGGCTTTCAAATGACATGAAAATCGATAATCTTGGATAACCTTGAAGAATCATAGTGCACCATGATATGCCAATAGTGCGGTATTGTGGCTAAATGGTAAGTCGTAGGGATATATAGGCCTACAAGCGGATAGGGCGCTGGTAACTTCCAATAGGCTGTCAATAGTAACCATGTCTCCATCTGCAGCGGTTTGACGCAATTTTCAATGGAATGTCTCAAGCTATAAATGGCCGTATCTAGGAAACGGTGGCAAATAGGGCCAACGTTAGGCCTACTATTAATCACTAATAAAAAGTGGCATACGCCCTGTCCGACAAGATAAAAAATCATTGACATTGGATGACTTTGAAGGTCAGTACTGCAACGTAACTGTATGGGCTGTGGCGCGTTTACCCCAGCAAAGCGTTTTTGTTGTGAGAAAAATTTGCGAAACCTGCGTCAGATATTTGTGTTGGCTAGCGTAGCTATTTTTATCGCTTGGCGGGCGGAGATGCTGAAATTTGTGAGTCGGCGTCAGTCCGCAGATTTTGACCATTAAGGATCCGCTGTCAGTCCGCATCCGCAACAAAAGAGAAATACCGGATTCGCGTCCGTCCGCGTCTGCACTGGTCTGCCTCTAGTCATTAATACGTAAGGTACGTAGGCCTCTACGCGCATAGGCCTATAGCAGATTACCGGTACCAGTGCTACCGTGCTATGCACACCACTTCTATCTGTTTTTAAATTTTCTTAGAAAAAAATACACTCGTCACAAAACAGGATCCGCATCCGTCCGCGTCCGCAAAAAATCCTGCGGATCTGGATCCGCGGACATGACGCGTCCGCAGCCCGACCATCTCTGGGCGAAACGAGCGCGGACCGCGTGTCACCGCACGCGCGACGCGTGTTATACTAGCGTTAATTGTAGCTTTCAAGAGCTGCGTTCCGTTAACATAGCGTACATAGAACTGTGTCACCTCTGAGAAATCGCTTTCTCTCCGTGATTGAAAGTCAGACGCCGAGCTTCGAACGTATAGGCGGTACGGTCGGCTTTTCCTAGCGACAACTGGGCTTCATGTCTTAATGACCTCGTTTTATTTTGCAAGTCGAAAAATTAGTAGTACTAATAGATAATTTAAAGCCTGTGTATGCAAGCATTCGTGCACGTGATGACGTTATTTAATAGGCCTAGTTGATATTTTATATAGGCTAAAGTAAGACAATAACACAAAATATGTTCGTTTGTTAACTATTAATCTCGCAATAAAACATTAACAATATCAACAGTAAGTAATAGATACATGATGCAATATAAGACTAAGACTGCAGAACGTACTTGCAATGCCACGCACAATACTTCACTTGAACGTTCAACGAACAGCAACATATATAGGCCTATCATGCAAAATGTGTTTGAATAATAAATAAATAAATTCAGCAAATAACCATTAACATAATTATGTAGCACGTAAATCACCTCACGGAATGCTAGCATGAGCAACAGCTGTAGTAGACCCTCACGCACGCAGTTTTGGATAAAAGTGACCTAACAACAGTAAACGGGTCGTCATTTAAAAGGGCTGGGGAGTCTACAGACTATGGAGCCCCGAGGGATTTATGGTTTTAATTTTTTCCATGTAAATCGTACCTTTGAAATAGTGTTACTGCTGCAAGAACAATACGTAACATAGACCGAGTCCCATCCTCCGAAGATTACTTCGACCCACCCAATGATTTACTGAAATGACGCCACTGATCGAGTAAACGTTTGCAAAATGAACTCTAATAAAACAATTAAATAGTACATAAATCACGGCGAAAAATGCCAGCAACAGTTATATGCGTAATGCAGTAAACGAATCAGTTCTTTTGACAACACAAATATGGCTCATAAAAAGCTACTTTGTTTTGTATTTTTACAATTACAATCAACTCACGTCAGTGACGTAGCATGTCCTGGAAAAGACCACAAAGTTCGACATTTTAAAAGATCTATGAGTCTAATCTTTTTTTAAACTGAATAGTAATCTATAAACCATTATAGTCTAAAACTACTGGCAAAGTGCACACAAGCGTTTAACTTAATTCATAACACAAGCTCACAATCATGTCGAAGTATATACGGCGTTATTGCATGTAAAACAAGAAAATGTTTTGAAAAATAGTTTGCAAACGTTTTATGTTTATTTTACACCACGTAACACACACAATCTATAACATAGTACGATGCTGCGATACAAAACTTGAAGCATGCGCAGAAGACGAAAAACGTGAACGGCAAATGTAGGCTACTAGGCCTATATACAATGTATACGCAAATCACAATACTATTCAACAGCTTATTCATCATCACAGTTTGTTTCGCTGTAATAATCGGAATGTCAGCAGCCAAATTAGTAGTAAAAAGCAAAATACGATCACCGTACATGAACGGACACAGGCTACAGCATTGCGACAATAATAATGACTTTGCGTTGTATGGCGGCCGAGTGTCAACATATTACTCGGCTATCCGAATACCGCACTCAGTTATTGTGGATTTCAATAATTCACTTCACATTGCCACCGCGCAAACCGTCTCGGTCTCGTCTCGGTCCTGGCCTAAAAGGTCTCGTGCCCATCCCTGTTAAAACGTCAGACCTACGAAACTCTTAAAAACATAAGATTTGCCTTTGCCAGAAAATTTTCGTTCAAGAAATACGTCATTTGTGGCTGAAAATTCGCCTATTTTGGTGAAATTTTGAAGCAATTTTAAAATTTTGAGCACTCGTATATTTTTTGTCGAAAATTTGTAACTTCTTGCCAGCGATTTTTTAACCCTCGACGCACGCTGAGAGGGGGGACAATTCAAACACTGGAGGGAAGGGTTAGACGTGTCCGTCAGCCGAGTCTGGTGGTTGTTGGTAGATGCTATTGCCCGTAGTTGCTGATGATGCGCAAAGATGTTCTCTACCGCAACATTGCGCACCGCCACCACCACTGCTGCAGTGTGCACCAGACAGAAACACATTCACAGTAAGCCTAGACCTGCGGAAACAAAGAATTAATCACACGATCAATCGTAGAACATTTCAACGATTAATTAAATTTTAGTCATTAGGCCTAAATTTGCGACGAAAGTCACATCACTAAGAATGCGTCGTATCACGTGATAATTCACACTTATATAATAATTATGTTATTTCTATATGACAAATGAGTATTTTTTCTAATTTAGCGTCGCCAGCCAATTTATGTGGCACTGGGAAATGTGGAAATATGCCTGCCTCAACTTCCAACTGCTTGATTTTTTTAGCTCACTTAGGCGCACAAAAACTTTGACTCCACGTGATTGTCTATCCAGCAAAAATATGGCATTTTCTGTGTATAGCTTTATCGCTCTTTATTCCATGAATTTCATAATATTTTTGTGTTTCTTTCCAAATTATTTTGTCGTAGTGTTGTGCTAATCGCATCAAATCCTCTGACGCCACTCACATAAAAGAAGACCCAAAAATACCACAGTGGGACAAAATGTCATCCAACTGTTCCATCCTCGTATATTAGACCTACAAACGCAAAGTTTAGCCCATATAAACAGGGTCAGATGGTATCTACAGGTAATTCAGTTGAAGCTCACCAATTATTCAGATCGTCGAGTTCAACGGCAAGATCTCTGTTGTTACGACCGCAGCGTCTTTCTAAGTCGTCAACTGCACAATCACGTAACATTTATTAAACCTCTACACAAATTACCTGCATGTATCTAATTATTATGCGGGGGTATTAAGGGTATTGCCCGTCCTTCTGTTTGTCTGTCTGTCCGTCCATCTGTTCCCGTACGGGCTCCTTAACTCAAAAAAAACAAAAAAACGCAGAAAAACTTAAATTGGTGTAAACGTTCTCGCAGGTCAGAAATAATCAGTATGCAAATTTTCAGATCAAAAAGTTAAAGGACAAAGTTTGCTAAGCTAGGGCTGCACAGTGGTGCGTATACTTAGGTGGTAGTTAGGTGGTAGTTAGGTGGACAGCCGCCGCCGCATATTATGTCAGCACTGTGCCGACATTTCTTGTTGACCTGGCTTTTATTAGCATCGTTATAGCACAAAATGACCTCCTATACCAAGGGCAATAAAACCACTCATTTAGTTACTCGAGGAAATCCTGGGCGGTTGAGGTTTGGCTTAGTTGATAACATCGAAGTTAATCAACGTCGGGCCGGGTTAAACTTAATGGATGACAGGCAAACCATCTCGATATATATCCAGCCACCCAGTTCAACTCAGCCTGGCAATTTCCCTGTCAGTAGGTGAAATGAGTACCAGTGACAGTTGGGACGTAAACAAGCACACCGTGCGATGCAACACCTCCAACTCTGTATCCGCGGACTCGCAGTGTAAGCTGGGGGCTAAAAAGCGGAGACCAGCGTCGCCCTGCAGGACTTGCGGCTCGGGAAGAACTTCACATAATATAACGTAAAGCGGATTGTAACTACCGTGATAAGAGGTTTTGTTGTCGGCGACTCGTCGGTAGATGAAGACGATGAGAACGGTGAAGCCGAGAAGAGGAATTACAACGAAGATCGTCAGCAGCATCATCAGACTCTCATCTCCTTCGTCCTGTCGACCTCCACCGTCCTGCCTCTGATAAGTCGCTTCTGTAGCATATCGCAGCCACGTATCGCAGTGATAGGCTATAGTCAAGTCACTTAATTCGAATCCAAAACAAAACAAAACTATCGCCTGCAGTTTGACAATTTATATAATATGTCCATACTGCCAAAATCACGGGCCCTTTCTGGGCCTTCGGTGAGGGGCTTGGAGCTTCCAGCCCCCGTCTACGTTTAGGGCCGGATTAAAAAATGGGGGACTCTCACACAATACAAAACTTCGTTGCATTATTTTTAGACTGATCAAGCAACTGTCGTCTTAACTTAAAATGAATAACAAAGTAATAAAAAAATCAACACAATTTCTTACAAACCTGGAATTTTGTTGTTATTTTTAGCCGTCTTGGTTTTGGAATGGTAACGCATCAGATGACGATCTCCATCTGAAACACACATTCCCATCATCATTCACGATTATTTTGTGCAAAGCGTCTAAATCTCATGCAACGTAGCAAAACAACAGTGAATGTGCTCACGCGCTATAACGCCGTAATGCGCCAGCAAATAGACGTTACAAAAATCACGAAAATTGACATTATACTTCAACGACAAGATGACTCAATTACACTGGTGCACTGAAGAGCGCATAGCGTCATAACATCGTACCCGTCTGAGATGACAGCCGACAAATTGTAACAATTAAAATAACTATGATAAAAATAAAGTGACAAGATGAAAAAATTTAACAAAAGTACACAACACAGGCAACTGACACAAGCGACACAACAGCCATCCTCGCGTTGAGTAGTTTCTTTCGATGCCGCAAGGGTAGAAAAAAGCGTCAGAAAAATGTTGTGACCGAGTTAGCTGCAGGTAGGCATACAGACACAAAAACGTTGTAGCTCGTATCAAACGTAAGCTTAAATCAAGAAAACATTTTTCTCAGTATAAGAACATAATAATTAACTGCGTTATTATTATGACAATGACAAATCGGTAGTTAAAGCACCCGCTACGGTACTGAAATCGACATCCGTGACGGTTGATGAACGACGAACAAATGTCCGTGTGGCATCCCCAGGAGGCGTTTCCATGGCAACCGTTGCAGCAGCAGCAGCATCTAGTTCTAATGTAGAAATGAGATCTTTAGTAGACTCTGCAGGTGAAATCATCTCAGTAGCTGTAGTGTATGAAGCAACATCGACTGTGGACAACTGAGAAGTTGAACGAAACGCTAAAAACACAACACAATACGAGGACAGCTGAACAAAGCAGACAGGGCAACTGATGCATGAGTTATGAGGTGTTTACACGATCCAGCAAACGTCCAGCAAACTTCCAGCAAATGTATTCAAAATAAACGTGCTAATGCTAAACGTTTGCTGGATCGTGTAAACACCCTATTAGTCAGGCTGCAGATGAATGGACAGACCAACGTCTTTGGGCGACTGCAACTAAAACCAGCTAAGAAGCTGAAACTAACCGTATCAGGCAAATAGTTCCACACATTAATTACTCTGCATGCAAAAAGTTTCGACGAGCGGCCTTAGTGCATCATGTTTGGAAACATGGTATATCGTCATCATCATAATTTTTTAAACAAAATAACGTGTACATGTTACGCGATTGTGTAAGGCATCGACGGCACAATCAGCTGCATTAAAACTAGAATATCATTAAAACATAAACAAACAGTAAAAACATGTTATAATAAGTAGTTTGTTTAGCGTTAAATGATTTGTACTTACGAAGCACCGAGACCGAAGCAGTAGTAAGTAAGTAGGCGTGAACGTTGCTGATGTTGCAGGTGACGATGAAACCGGGAACCAGCTGAATGTTGGTCAGTAGCAGGTGCTCGTTATCAATCATTGACCAAGACACGCCAGCAATCACTGCCTCTGTAACACAAACGTTAAAAGTTAGAGTTGTTCATAGCTCTTCATAGTAAAAAACTCATCTCGGACCTACGGAGCTTCACCTGCCATATGTGACCACACAGTGTAACCTGCCTCGCGACAGTGGTGAACGCGCCCCATTTGAACGCCAGCCAAGCAGGCCGATACATACTTGATCTACCCTGAAGAGATGAAAAGCTAAGTTGACGGTTGTGTTCTGAACATAGTTTCTTTCCAAAAACAGAGTTTACCCCCTCTGCATGCAATATTGTTAGGCCTAAGTGGTATAACCATCAGAGCCAATAAAGCTCAGCTCCATACACTAGCAATCGATTTATATACAGACATACACCACGCTCAAGACAACACCTACATAACACAAAATTTAGTACATGACATGATGCCAAATATTTCAAGAGAAGTTGGAACGACAAGATATTTGTTAATCTCTAACAAATAATAATAAGATTTTTGAGTTGACTGACAGACCTGCAACTGGTTGAGCGTTTATGTACCACGTGTAGCGAGGAACCGGTTGACCTTGACCTTGGCACTTGAAGGTCAAAGAGCCGCCGATCACTGTACTTGTGTCCTTGAGACCGACGCTCAGGGTCGGAGCCTCTGTAACCATAGTGACAAAACACACACACACACATATCAATGCGCATCTAGGCCTATGCAAGTTGCAAAGGAACCATGCACTATCATACGGGTTTTTTTTGTTTTTGTTTTGGTACGTTTCGACCAAGGCCGGTGGTTTCAACGTCCTTGGGATAGATATAGAGCAGTTTAGGCAAAACATTACTATTATTCATGAGTCCTATTTTCTCAACCAATGGTAATGAGCGAAACTAGTTCCAACCTTTCAGAAAGTTCTAGAATATGGCGTAATTCACGTAGATCGCGACTGGCGAGAAAAGTGACTTAAAGGTTCTTTTCCAACTTAATCGACTCGCTGAAAAGGACGAATTGGTCGTTGAATTTGTACCGTCAAAATAGTTGTGAAATTATGATTGTCTCGAAATAAAATACGAAAACGTCTAAACTGTTATGACCGTCTTAATAACAGCATAAAAATCAAGTCTACAATAGTTTCGCAACATCTTGACAAGCCGAGATGTTGCAGATCTTGTTGTGCAAAAAGCCTGCGAATAATCGAACTAATGGAGTATAAGCTTGAATAGGCCAACGTACGGTCGACGGTGAGTAGTACGGTGGCGCGGGCGTCTCCGATCTTGTTGCTGGCGCGGCAGACGTACTGTGCGCTGTCTGCTGGGGAGACTCCAGTCAGAAGAAGACGACGTCCGAAGTCAGCGACTGAAGACAACGAACTCAACACATCACCATCACGTCTTGACCACTCCACACTCGCCGACGGACTGCAAGCCACACCAGTGGCGTCGTCGTGCGTTAAAAGTTGGTAACATCTAGTAAGTTGCAGTTTATCCACAGACAATTTACACGTTTACCATGGCGGAGCTATGGGTGTTCAAAATTCCGATTTTGTTTCTACCTTTTTCTAAAATAGACAATTTCCAGCCCCATAGTTTGCATTTGTGGATGAAAATTTCCCACAAAAATGAAATTTTCTGACCGGCCAAAATACAGAATACTGGTCGATTTTTACAATTCTTTTTCTTGCATAATTCGAAGAAAATGTGCAATAATATTGTCGTTAAAGAACAACCACAACCAAAAAGCGTCGATACATTGCAGTGTGATATGTGAATTTTCAAAAATTGCACTGACAGAAACACAACAACGGCAAACTAAGGGAGCATGAATTAAGGAGAATGTTGCTAACACCCGAGTAAAAACGTCTATAGCTACAGCAGCCATATTATAACGGCAGACAGGCCTACGTTATTGAAATACAGTACTGACTATGCGGCAAATATGCAGATGAGCGTGACGTCATTTCCGGCAAGTGACGTCACTTGCTGTGAGGAGTAAAGCAGTTCCGGCGATCGCCATGGCGTCTGGTACAGTGCTGTTGACAAATAGCGCACAACAATAGGCCTACATCACACTATGCCACGTTTTCCCAGCATGCTATATCTATTATTTACCAGTTGGGACCACTAGCCTACTATGTACTTTACGGCAGTTGTTAGTGCTCTTTAAAGAACTTTTTTATGCTTGGCTGCCATTGTGTTGCTATTATCTGATTTACTTGTTTACCAACAAATAAAATAAATAAATACTAAGACATGCCACTTAATTTCTTGGAGACATACAAAAATACAAAGCACAATAAGCAGTCAATATAATTAGCAAACGAGCCAGAATAATATATCCACAGATTTATCCACAGCACGGCCTATCATCATAGAAATCTATATCCACAGTAAGTTTGATCGTATGACACGGTTTTGATTATATAAACATAAATGTACAAAACATCAGTTTATACGCATATTAACGGCGACACGCAATGACTGACACTTCGAAAACAGCAAAAATCATAAAAAGGTGGTATCACCTAACATCACATCGCCTAATACCCCGTTTACACGATCCAGTAAACGTCAGCAAACGTCCAGCAAACATCGAGCTGGCTCGTCCATTATAACATATAGCAGCAACCGTCCAGCAAATTTCCAGCAAACGTCGAGCAATTAGTACGCGTATTTTGAACATATTTGCTGAAAGTTTGCTAGACGTTTGCTGGACGTTTGCTGGATCGTGGGTATGAGAATTCCCATGGGTATGGGTATGAAATGGGTATGGGAACTGTACTGAATTCCCATGGGTTCTGTGAGGATTCCGTGGGAATTTTTGAATAGATGTGAGATTAAGCGCAAACGCATAATAGTCTTCCAACAGCCCCAAGCAGCTGGTCGGTACATCGCCGTCGCTGCAGCATGGTGACCCAATCCGAGTTACGTCCAGCCAGCAGCCGTAGCCGGGCAATTTGGGCGTTACTTTTATGAATTTAACACTGTTGGTGCAGCAACTGGTGACAACTGCTAGTGTTCTTGTAACTTCTTTGGCTAGGCTGATTGACTTTCCATGAATAATAAATTCATATGTGTGTTTCTTTTAACGAAGTCTTTTATAAAGTGCAGATCACAGACAAAATGCTTTGCTCCCTAACACTGCCACAATTTTTTTTTGTTTCTGTACCTTACAACATGTACCGAGCTGTGTCAGAAATACCAATTAAGATTAAACATTTGAGTTGTGTCACTGGAGAGGGGAATTCAATAAACAGCAGTAGGCTTATAGCCTGAAGCCTACCACGTTTATGGATAGGCCTATTTTCTACAACAGACAACAAAAAACCCACTGCACATAGAGTATACAATATCATGAGAAACAACAAAAACATGCATCCAACAAAAAGACGCGAGGTGCGGAATATAAGTATGAAAGATTTTGGGATTTACTGGGTAGCGGGGTCTGTAAGAATTCTGTGGGAATTCTATGGTAATTCCCACAGGTTTTTCTGTGAGTATGATGAAATCCAATTCCAACGGCAGCCTTGGTAAACGGGGTATAACTGTCAATGTGCTGTTAAATAATATCACCTTTTCATGATTTTTGCTGTTTTCGAAGTGTCAGTCATTGCATTTCGCCATTAACAAGCGTATGAACTGATGTTTTAAACATTTATATTTGCTGTTTTATTACTAAAACTAGAGAAAGCACTCGGAGAGCGCAGGCACCTCCGCCAAGGCAAAGCTATTCGCCAGGTGACGTCACCATCTTCGCTTTGCTAGCGGTTCCCTTATGCCCTCTTTAACGCATGGTAACGAAAATTTCAAAGTGATCCAGAATCCAGGATTCCTGCCGGATCACCCCCAAAATTTAATCACTGATAGTTTATGCCATGCCCGACACTCCCTCAAAATTTCAGAAAGATCCGTCCATAATTTTTGAGTTATCTTGCTAACACACAGACAAACAGACAAACAAAAACCGGCATAAATATAACCTCTTTGGCGGAGGTAATAATGTTCTCTTATGGGTGGTCAATTATAATTCATATGTTTTGCATGACTGTGAAGACGCAAAGCCTCAGAGAGTTTGGAATCAAGACGCTGACTTCCTGAAGTCACATAACGTCATTGGTCACGTGATTATTAGACTCGCCGTGGTCACTTTCCTACTGGTGGTCAATGATGATGGTCAATGATGACCAGGCGTCTATCTTGCATCGTTATGGAGATATAAAGCCTCAAAGTTGTGTTTAGCCCATCTCAAGGGCTAAAAGTTTACTGCACATGCCCGGTGTCACGTGACTTGCAGGCAGGGGGTCCAAAATGATTACACATTTGGAATTTGCGATGCCATATTGCCTATTCACTATACAACTTCTGTGGGGCTACGATGACGATGCACGACATTACTCGCAAGAGGATATGTGCATTATTGGAAAAGAAGAAGAAGGGCTGTTTGTAGGTGAAAATTTTATACAGGAGCGTATTTTTGAAGGCGAAAACGTTCACTGCGCATGCGCCGTGTCACGTGGCTTGTAGGCAAGGAGTCAAAAATAACCACATATTTGGAATTTTTGTGGACATATTGTTTATTCACCATACAACTTTTTTGGGCCTACGATGACGATTAAAAGCCGTTTATAGGTGAAAATTTTATACAGGAGCGTTTTTGGCCAAAAATTTCAGTTCGTTTTTGGGCCCAATTTTCGACTTTGGGGGGATTCTTTAGAGATTAGATATAAAGTTTGAATTTTTTTTTGAATTAAAATGGCACACCCTTACGTGAGACCGCGTCGTTTGAGCCACTGCGCGTAAAAATCCGTCAATCGGTCTGACTGTAGGTCGGCCATTAAAAAGGTATATTTAATGCAGAAAAATTTCCGTTATATTTTACCCCTTTGCTGAGATGCCCCAATGGACGGATTTGCACGAAATTTTGCACAAGGGGTCGACTCGTTGACGTAATCATTTGTTTTAAATTTTTTGTCGATTGCTTGAGAGGTCTCGGATCTGAGAGGGATCGAATTTTGCCATTTCCCATTGACATAACTGGTCGCCATTAACACAGGTCTGCGCTACCGCGCGCCTGTGATAATAGGCCTCCTACATGTAATTTGAAAACCTCTAATACTAAGAAGTTTAGAATGATCGATGGCTACGACTTATATAGCCCCTACAGTGCCCAAGTCGAAGGTTGGCTATTACAAAATCGAAGGAGTAGCTAAATGTAGAGACCTCGTTGTACCACGAGTCGATAGTAACTGCCGCCTGTAGTTTGTCTGACAGCGTAATTGTATGCAACACATTTGTACATCATCTCGTCAGACCTCAGCACGCTGCTAAACACCAGACTACCTGCCACCAAACACAGCACACCGGCCCATAGCAACAGTTAGCGGCGTACTAAGGTGCGTACAGAGCGACGGATATAAAATAAAATAAAATAAAAGCCGCGCGCTCCGGGATATGCTGTATTTCATTTGATTTTAGTTTAGTTCAGTTCATACCATTTTATTTCATTTCTGCCGCTCTGTACGCACCTTTACGAGATATCTGTGGCCTGCAGAGCTGAGAATTCTGAATGGGACTATCACCAATTAAATATTATGGGGTACGGAAGTGCGGGTGTCCCCATCCCATTAAAGATGCGGTTTGAGACAGGGCAGTGACGCAGTGCCCCTCCCCATTTCAATACACCCTTGGGAATTTTAAGTGCAAAATAACCTTTGGACTGTAATAGGTCAACTGTTCTGTTCAGTGAAAGAAGATACATGTACTGGATATACAATACGCTGTACCTGTGTCGTCGACGGAAATTCTCTCATTGCTAGCGACCGGAAGTTGTTCAACTAAAGACCAGTGGACGTCACGTGACTTTGTGGCGTTTACCGAGTACCAGGTGACAGTGGCACGTGGTACACTGACGTAATGACTACAGCGCAGTACGATTGGTCGCCCTTCGGCCACTGTCAGTATCTTCACGCTGCGCGATAATTCCGTGTCTTCGAACACTGCAGCAGCACATTTCAACACAAAATGGATGCCTCGAGACTTAGTTATTGTATTGAACGTTCTTCAGCTCGGGCAATCGATCTGCAAATTTCTAAAACACCCCTTAAACAAAGTTCTTATGTTATGAGCAAGCACGATCACAAATATATCTATTTAGACTTGATTTAAATGACACACTACTGACTTCACTTTGATGATGCAAACGTTTTAAATATGTGAAAATACAGAATTTAACTACAAGTAAACTTATAAAAAAGACAAAACAACGAACGTCTACACTATTTCAAAAGTTTCAGGCCACCACTAAGAACTGCATCATCACATATTTGCACAACTTTTTATCGATGCAAAATTTGGTATTTCAAACTCATTCAGGTTATGGTCTTGTGCTTATTCAAATATTCTTGTTAATCTCAATGTGTTGCACAGTACGTTCTGAAATTTTGTGTATTACGAATAGAAGAAGGGAGAAAATTATGCACGTACGTTCAAAAGCAGGACCGAAGTATAGTTTGTCACTATACGTTGCATGTTAGATTATTCCTGTATCGTGCTTCATTATTACTGGTCCAATAAACACGTGTATCACGCAGGATTATAGCAATAACGCTGCGCTATTGTTACTGCTAGTAAACCAATTTAATGGTATCAGCATATATACTGCATTGGTAATGGTGATACCGTAATAATGACGTTTTTTCCATTACGAACTTCTGCGTACATGCTACTGTGTAATACGCTGTAACTTGTTACCGTCCTCTACCACAGATGTAAAAAGCATTTATGTTTTTTATATAAAAGTTAAAAAAATGTTTTATGTTTTTTTTTATAAAATGCTTTTTTTATATTTTTAAAAATGTTATTGTCCTATTTTTATGTTGCGTTTTTGTTCTTATTAAAACATAAACGTACAAAATTACAAATATGATGCATTTCTTATGGGCAAATTGCGTTTAGCCCTGTTTTCGATCTGTACCATAATCACCGTTACATAATAACATTCAGTACCTGTTGATATTTACTGTTGACAAATGGTAAGTTTTTGTTTTTAACATGTCATTGTGCTAATTTCTGCCAAATGTAGTTTAATGTTTTATGTATGTTTTTACATGTTTTTTATAAAAGTGAAAAAAACATGTTATTTATTTTTTTTATTTGCAAATTAATGTTTCTAACATCTATGTTCTCTACAATAGCTTGTTTCAGCTGACTAGAAAATTTTTGGTTACAGTTTGAAGAACTGCGTAATGTTGACGTCATTAAACGGAACATTTTACTCATGTTATATATACCCATAACCTACAGGGTGCGGCAAAAAAGTAACCCCCTAAAGTTTTTCGCCGTTTTCTCAGCGACCGCTTGGAATTTTAATCTGAAATTTTACACGTTAATTTGCAGAAACCTGCTACATCTAACTGCCAAACAAAATGTGATTCTGTTACAAAGTGACGAAGTTATAGACTTTTTAACATGAACGCCTACCAATTTTTCGGCATTCACTAATGTTCATGCTAAAAATGCTATTTAATTTTTAAAAACTGGTTACACGTTACTGTCGATGACGTCACAGTGACGTTTTAACAAACAGCAATTTATATCGTTTATAAATTATCATTAAATTATCCTTCCTTTAAAGCAATCGCCGGCTGCCCACTAGATTCATCTTCCAGCAGGACGGCGCACCAGCAAACACGTAGCGCGCAACGCCGCGCAGCGCACAGAACTGGCTGCGGACCAATTGTCCAGATTTCATCACCAAAGACCAGTGGCCTCCAAATTCGCCGGATATGAACCCAATGGACTATCATGTGTGGGG
>Ga0209367_1005320_pt1 | contig 17841 bp, 8 predicted proteins | sample WorMetLIZISLAND2_FD_187412 | JGI IMG/M metagenome (GOLD analysis project Ga0209367, IMG submission 187412) | Marine gutless worms symbiont microbial communities from Max Planck institute for Marine Microbiology, Germany - Olavius geniculatus... ... | reverse complement strand
AAATCAGTTATGAACAGATACATAAAAACACAGGTTTCAGCTGTAAGGCGTTAAAACAGCACAGAGCAGAAAACGATAGTGGGGTGAAAAATTCACCCCAGGTTAACCTCTAAAGGTTAACGGTGAAACTAAGCACGGTCGCAATAAGTTTGCAGTTTTTTTCTTCATGTACGTGATATTAATTTTTATGCTATCCTGCAAAGAAGTAAATGTAAATACAACAAGAAAGCCCAGTTGTCGGTAAGGAAGCCTATACAGTTCCTGTTGCAGTATTGACCTTCAAGGTCATCCAAAGTCAGTGATTTTCATGTCATTTGAAAGCCAATATGCGACTTCCTATTAGTGATCAATAGCAACCTAGGCCCTGTCTCGCGCTGTTTAACTGCAATACATCCGTTATGGACGACGACGGACGACAGACGACACATCGTGCCATAGACGCCCTATAGCATAGCTGTAGCGCGTCAAAAACCACTGACCGAATAGAGAAAAACTTTTCTAATAGGCCTACTCATTACGCCTAACCACCGAGGGATGGCAAGGTTCATGCAGTTTGCTCTGGATCGCTTGGAGGGAGACTAAGCAGAAAGCATATTTTCTAGCTTCCACAAAAAGTTAAGAACGTAGACTAGAGTTTCTCAAGCGGGATCCAGGATGGGGTACAATATAGGGGAAAGGGATCGGGAAAGCCACCATCAAATACTGAGAACGTTGCATGGTTGATATAAATTTACAACAATTTCAGCAACGTTTATACGACGAATCTGAAGTTATCTTACTCATTAGTGGGTTAAAAATTATTATATTTCATTTGTAATATAAATCTTACAAACATTAGGACTTGACACTTTGAAAAAAATTGGGCTTTACGTCTGTGTGGGTCACACACTTTGGTTGAATTCCACGTTTGCAATATGCTATGCTAAACATGCCCTACTGTTTATCAGTATCGACAAAACCGGGCGACCAGTAAAGGCATGACCCCACTTTCTAAAAATATCCATTTTGACACCCTCACTTTTTACGTATGCAGTTCTAGTTCCGTTCAGTTCCGCCGCTCACTACACTCCTGAAGGCAATGTAGCCGGTCACTGTCCAAAAAAAACAGCTTAAAATAAATTCGCACCTGAGTTCTATAGTTTTCGTTTTAGTTCTGTTTACTTCTAGTTTCAGTTTCATATGACGGCACCCCCCAAGAGCAGACAGAAGACAGGATCACACTAGCCCGAACTCCACTCAGTTCGATTTGTTGGAGATTTGTTGTAGGCTATACAAAAACTCCACAACGAATCGAATCTGGGCTGTAGCGTGATGCCAAAGACCTTCGTATAAGTTGCGTCGAGTGCACAGTTCGAACAGTGTCATGTGAGGTCTGAGCACGGAGTCCAGTAGATCTTCGACGAAGTCTTCTGACGTTGAACATTGATCACGCACTGACTGCAGGCACGACACTGACCACTGAAACCAGCTGAAAATACGCACACCGGCAAACCGTCGTCAGGATTCTGGGACGCTTTCTATTTCGCATCATATAGCGTACACTATTTTAGTTGTCCTGGGCACCGGGACCTGTTTTCGAAACTTGATAGGAAGATCTCTGGGAACACTGTCAAAACATTATAAGAAAACGTCGATAATGCGGAAGCAAGATTGTTGCGTTCCTCGCCTTTACAGTAAATGTCATAAAAACTTCAGCTGCTACTCTGTTCTTAGAATTTGTACGATGTAACAGACAATATTAAGTAGGCCTACTGACAATTAAGAACATTCTTTGCATTAAAATAATATTAAGCCAGAATCGTTAAAGGTACTTCAAAGTGTAACAAGGCCGGTTTTTTGAGACACACACTGTAGGGGCTATACCTTTTTTTCTTCAACTCAAAAGGGCCTACACCGCGCGCGACGGCTCAAAAGCAGTCTCACCCAACGTTGTGCCTTTTGAAGGTTAAAAAAATTCGAAATTATCATTTAGGCACAAAATATTTGACCGGCAGCCGGTCAATTATCCCTGTAGGCTGAATGACCGCTAAAATTTTGTCACCGCTCAAACGCGCTCGGTCATGACCGGTCAAACATTTGTCTTTATGAGGGCCGGATGTTTGATCGGTCACCACCTTGAACAGCCTTAAAACCGGTACGTATGAGCGAATTGTGCTCACATACCGGCTAAGACCTTGTCCTTGCGGCGGTACGACGGTGCTTGTCCTATCGCTGCAGGGACGGCGGCAGCCAAGCAACTGACGACCTCAACCGAAGCAAGTACGGCATCGTGGATCCGCCAGTCGGCCAACTGGCACCTCAAGCCTAATAAGTTGCCTGGCTATCACGGATTACCAGTTGGCAAGTTTTGTGCTTGCCTGCAGGAACCTCGAATTTACCACCCATATTGTACGCTAACTTTTGATGTTCATTATGTCATATAAGTTTTTAAAAACGGTAACCCAAACCCTAACCCTAATCCTAAACCATAATATTCACGCAAATTTTAGTCAGTATAGCGTACAGTGTATTTAATGTCATTCGCTAGGTAACGAATGCGATTTTTTGTTTTGACCGGTCAGATTGCCTACAGGCTGCCGGTCAAATTGTAAGTGCGTATAATTTAACCCATGAAAAAATTTCTTAAAGTCGAAAATTAGTCACTGTGATGCGGCCAATACGCCTGTTTATGACTTTTGCTGTTTTCGATCTGTTAGTCCTTAAATGTTGCCGTTATATGCCGTGTATAAAGTGTTGTTTTGTATAAACGTACATTGACTGACTGATACAGAATCTACAGAGTGGGCCAAAAATGGCACAAAATTTTTATACGCCAATAACTTTATCAAATATTAACCGATTTTCAAAAACATTTTCACTGTCGGAATCAGAAGAAAATTTGTAGTAACACTAGGCTATTACTAAAGATCCCACCACTACCTAGTAAAATATCAATATCTTTAAAGTAACAATTGAAAACAAGGCAATATCTGTAACAACACATTTTTAAAAAAATTAACAACAAACAATTTGTTTATTACCTCAATTATTGTCCAAAGTAACTGCAACATCTCACAGTTTTCATATCAGAATGTTCAATATGTCCGTCTTGCTGCTGGACGATTCACTGAAGCCGGCGACGTCACTGACCAATAGCGCAATAAACCAAATGCTGTGACAGTTTGCCCCACTCAGTGCTCCAGAATTGTCGTGAATTGTCAACATTGATAAACCATCTATGAAAGTGCCCCCCAAACAGCATAATCGACAAGATTTAAGTCCGGGCTGTTTGGAAGCCACATGTCAGGCTCAATCAACGTTGATCATGCAATTGGTCATTGTCGTCGTCGCCGGCTTGAGTGCGATGTTTGACCTTTCACAAGGTAGTGTAACGACACCTCTGAGGTGTGGTGGAATTTTTAATGTTATTGTTACTACAAATTTTCTGCTGATTTGACCAGTAAAAAATGTTGAAAATCGGTTAATATTTGATGAAGTTGTTGGCATATAAAAATTTTGTGCCATTTTTGGCCCACCCTGTATAGCAACCTGCAGACGCTGCGAATCAGCTCGACGTCAACGCCGGTGAAGTAATTGTGACGGGACATCCTCAGTGCGTCCAGCTGACTAACGAACTCTCGCGTACATTGACGCGAACTCCTCTCCAGCTGCCGCTCAGTGCAGTGTGCAGACATACCACCACCTATCACACACACATTGAACGTTGTAGTAGCGGCAGTGGGCGTCAAACCACCATAGCATGGGATGATCGCAAGTGGCGTTTTTCCAATGACTTTGGTCGCCATATCTTCAAAACCTTTACAAATTAAGCCAAAGTTAACGTGTAAGCTTCCGACATATATAAGCTTACTCAGCATGCATTGACTCTTCTTTGTGTGGGTGTACAGACTGTGTTTAAAGCAAATAGTTGTGTGCGTATGTTCTTTAGCAAGGAAACATCAAACAATGCGTGCGTTCAGCGTTCGCGTGCGTCGATTGCGAATAAGCAGTTATTTGACAAGTCAAAGCGTAACGTATAAAACCCAAAGAAAGATCCAAAATCATAAGAATATCATTATGATGAAACAAAAACATATGCAGCTGACGACGTGTTTTCTAGGCGGTAGCTAAGTTTTTTTGTCTTAACTTCATATTCCTAGTCTACGGGCTACAAACCATTGAATGGCGTGCACCGCGTTGACCCACTGGACAAAAAGGTCGCCCGACAACAATAAAATCACCGCGGTATTATAAACAGACTGATCGGATGCATGATAAGGCGTATCAGGTAATCAGGTAATCAGGTTGGATCATTTCTGACAGTGGTATAGTTGACCACCTAAAAGCAGAGGCGATTGCTGGCAAAGAATATACAACTGGCATCTGGTTGCGGTGTAACAATGCAGAAATTTTTTTCCGATAACTGGAATCCGCTAAAACATATATAGTGTGAGTCAGAAAAAATTACCCCTTGACGTGTTCTGACATTTATTTTTTTAATTTTTAAAGCGATATTTCACGCACATTCTGCGTTTAAATCTACTTTAAACTGCAAAGTTTTATGCAATTATTTCTAACTTTGACAAAGTTATACCACGTTAAGCGCGATCGCCTAGAAATTTTTTTGCATTTCACTTGAAAGCCTACTGTACGGAGCTCATCGTAAAATATAAATGGCCACCAATACACCAGATGTTAACAACTTAACTACACTGTATCCGGTAAAAGTTTTTGTGTCTAACGTTATCCACAAAGACTTGAAACTGAATTGTTTTGGGGTGACCTCACAAAAACTGCTGTAGCTCATGTTTGCTTAGGCATATTTAACTAAAATTTGGCATTTTGATTGCCAATAAAGGGCGCATTGTTGGTGTAAAACTTTGTTAGAATCAGCTGCTGTTTGTTGGAGTAACGCAAATGTAAAGCAACAGAGGAGTTTACTTGCTTAACGCAATATTGGTAACGGGGATATTTTGATTCAACATTTAATAACTTTGGTAAAAAATAATATTTTTCAATGAAATCTGGAATTTGCTTCAAAAATTTATTGTGGATTAAGTGTACAAAACATTATTCAGATTTATTCAGATATGACATTTCTATTGCACGATGTCTATAAGGGATTAGCCTTTTTATTAAACACTGTGTATTAATGTGTGGTGTGCAATGCTGCAGACATTTTACAAACTTAGTGGAATGACTTGCTGCAGACTTTCACAATATCGTCTGAATGCACGCGCTTTGGCCGGTGGCGAACATTTTTGGAAACATCGGATATGAACTTTTTCAAGAAATATTTTATGGAATATTTTCAGTTTTTTTCTGAAACTGTAATACGCCAGTAATTTTTGTGTTTTACCCATTTGTTTGTTGGCAAATACCAAAAGTTTGTCTTGCGGTAAATGCACTGTGAAATGTAAAAAAATTGTACGTGGTTGCTCATAATTTGGCATAACTTTGTCAAATTTAGGAATAATTAAATGAAAGTGTAATTGCAGCGTATATTTGAACGCAAAATATGTGCGTAAAATATCGCTTAAATGTTTTGGTCAGAGAAAAAATGGGGGGGGTAAAATTTTTTGACTCGCATTGTAGACAGTCGCATTTAGGAAGAGGTTAAAACTTCTGGGTTAGCAGTTCATTAAGCAGTAATAAACAAGACTTTTTTCAAAACTAAGACAAACAGTTAATTTTTTTCACGCGGCATCAGAGTTTTAACGTAAAATGATGCACACGTAACCTATCAACAACACTGAACCTGTAGCAACTAAGTTACAATTTCTAAAAGAACATCAGTGTCAGCAAATGTCAAATTTTAGGGGACAGCGTGCCATAAGTGCCGACGTATGGTTCTGCAAAAAAAGTTAAGCCTAATTTGGATGGGTCTAAACTCACACGTCTAACTTAGTTCTTAGTGGACGAAAGTTTGCCGGACTTTAATTCGCCGAACGCAGAACGAATAGCTGTAGATCAATTAGTTTTCTGATTGTCGATATCTTGATCACTGCAGAGATATCTGCGATCGAATTTTAGAGTTGTCGCAAATTTCCTCCAAATTTGGCGCGTTTTAGCCTCCCATTTTTTAGAGGAAAAGTCAAAAATTCTGGGACCGGAATTATGTAATTAAACTAACTTTCCGTCATGTGGCGAAATTTCAGCCGATTGAGCTAGGCGACTTCCCAATGAGAACAAAAAGAAAAGGCTACCCAACGGCACCATTAACATCGCTTTATGACGTACCGTTTAGCCACAACACAAAGCATTAAAACGACGACAAACAGACAGCGTGACCTAAGTCATCTTCCATATGACAGAGTGGCCAAGATTATCGAAGGTCATAGGAAGGCGGGTGACTCTCCATCTTAAAAGACTGCAGTAGCCTACTGTCGGCTGAAAAATCGAATCGTAATGGCACGATCACAACGCAGCCCCTAGTGCTTAGAACCGCGAACTCTGCGTGCGAATAATCAATTTTTCATCATAGCCAAACTGACAATGAAATGAAATGTTGCGGACAAGGATCCATCTGCGGCTCTGTGGATGGAATTGCGTGTTAGCAATGAAGGCGGACTAAAATCTGGCGCGTGTAGCAGACCTCTGCATGCACAGACGCTTGACTGTTGTTGACGTGAGTGACGTGCGGCTGCGCGGCGCCATCCTGCCACTGAGATTCGTATCGTTTTGACAGCGCAGCACTTAGCCGTGCACTGAGATATTATGGCACTTAGCAGACTGATAGATTATGATCTCTGCTGGTCCACCCGCACGTCTAAACTAATGCATATACTGGACTCACAAACACACGCGCACGCGTCCGCAATGCTGCTGAACTGACGTGACTTAACTCGGCTACTTTCTACATAGATATAATTATAAGTAAGTAAGGAAATCCTAATGCAGAAAACAAACTTAAACGCAGAAACACGAAAGATAAACGCTCAAAAGCTACGCAAAGTTAAAAACCTATGGTTAACAAAGAACACTTGAAAACTTACAAGATAGTGTTCATACGAAAACGGTGTCTATCCAATGCATTTCGATAGTTTACAATATATGTCCATAAAATATAATCAGTGAGCTGTTTAGACTAGTAGAAAAAAATCAAAAAGTTTAATTTTAAATTGTACAGCAGCAATGTTACTGATATCTTTCGCTATTATTATAACTAAACAATAAATACTGTCAGTCACGAGGACCATTCGATTCGTCACCAGGACCTTACTTTAAATGGTCCATCGTCACCATGCGTCCATCTGGCACCATTACGGAGATATGGCGCCTTAAATGTTGGACGCACGGACGTGGACACGGAAAGAAAAAAGGAAGAAAAAAAAGAAAAAGAAAGGGGGAGGGAAATGAAAGGGAATGGAAAAATGGAAAAGGAAAAGGAAGGTAATGGGAAGGAGAAGGGGAAGGAAAAAGAGAAGGGGAGGGTGGAAAGAAGAGAGCTTACGAAAAGTTGGACGCACGGACGCACGAACGGACACAAAGGGGATTTTATACTCTGACAATGCTATGCATTGCATCGGACAGACAATAAACACACGGTAGGGGTACACACCTGCAGCGCCCTACACTACATTACGCTACAGTAGACCTAAACCCGATTAGGCTCCTTTCAGTAAAAATGTGCCCTGCCCTGGCATAAATTTTCTCATATTAATGTACAATAACTTAGGCTACTGCAAATGTAGCGTCACGACTCTAGGCAGTTTTACTGCTGTTAACTGATTCGAGAAACGGTTTTACGCGCGACCAAGCACGTGGTGCTAAGCGAGTCTTAGCTATCGTAGAGGCGTCCATCTGTCCGTCCATCACACCCTGCAGTGCGTTTGTATCCATACGGTGCAAGCTAAAAAATGAAATCTTCACTGTATGCAGCCACGAAAACTCTTAGTTTTTTGTGATAAAATTTCGTAAAGTCTAAAAGTGTTTTAATGACTGTTCGCGATTTTAGGCTGCGGAACATATTAAATTAAAAGTTAATTGTACCGAAATTACTGTACATAAACAGGAAACCCTGCGTGCAAAATTTTTAGCATAAAAAGTACGCAAACTACAAGCATGGGTAGAATTCCAAAACGCATTATCATTATTATTCTACTGCACGTTTTACACTGATTTATCAGGTAGCAACACCGATGCTGTCGCGCGTCCGGTGAGCACTGCTCAAATTAGCCATTTTGCCTGAATTGGAAGCTAACTTGTTGCTTTGCATAAGCACGAAAATGTCGTGCAGTACCAAGTAAACTATTATCAAAACACGCCGTAGGAAAGTATTTAATCGAATGAGAAGTAGGCGTAAATGTTTATCGCGGCCGTGGACAAGTTTCGTGGGACGACGAGATGATGAAGATGGCGGAGAACATTATCAAGAGGCGTGCGCGCGAGTGCCGAACGTCAAAGCCAATTAGCAATGACATCAGTGCGGGATGTTAAGGAACACGGCGTGCCGAAGTTAAAATGTCTCCCCATGAAAAATCAGCTCGAGGAGAGAATCACGGAATTGATGTTTCCCTCTTATTTAAATATCGCCGGCCCCATAAAAAGTCTCCCCATTTTAAGATCGCCCCGTAAAAGTCTCCCCTGGGCCGACAATTTACAGATAAAAATCAGTTCCGCTCGGGCGGCCGCCAGGCGGGACGGATTTTTTGCCGGTAAATTGTCGACCGGGGGAGACTTTTTTAAGGGGCGATCCTATAATGAAACACCGGCGGCCGACCGACGGACCGCCAGGGTCAGTGGACAGCTGCTGTTGTGCTGACGATATCGTCGACGAGGTTCGCCGGGGTGAAGTCAGCCGTCAGACGTTCTGACGCCGCGCTGCGTCAGCTGTGCTCGCCACATGACAAACTACTGCTAGCTGCATGCAGCAATTTACACTTCTTTCTTCTGCACTCTGTTACTTATCACTGCTCATTATAAGCAAAACCCAGATTTTATAATGAAATTTATGGAAAGAAAACCAAAAACATCGACGTAATATAATAATTCTGATACTATAGCACTATAGTGTACAATTACGGTTGTCTGAGACGGTTATAGCGTCACACGTCAATTCCAGGAAGTGAACTTCCTTAGCATTGACCAAAATTACAGTAAAATTTCGCGTACTAAATTTGGACAGGCCTTTGTCGTCACTTAACAAGTATGGATGCAAAACAAATATATCTTTAATTGAAATGTAACAGAGTCACAAAGACACAGTTTGAATAAAATGTAATAGGCTTTAAATTTCGTATGCTTTTTACGCGCGAAATCAGCTACTGCTTTCAGCGCGTCTTAGCCCTCGCAACTCTGTCCGTCTGTCACACGGGTGGATCAGTAAAAAACGGTGCAAGCTAAAATCACCAAATCTTCACTTTCGGGTGCCTGGAAGACTCTAGTTTCAGGAACCGTAAAGCTTTTCCATAAATTCGAAGCGGGTCACCACGAACGAGGGTGCTAAATGAAAAGGGGTAGGCAAAATGTGCGATTGTTGGCCAATAAGTCGCTGTATCTCAGTAACAGTGCGAGATAGAGCCGAGGTTACTATTAGTCAATAATAGGAAGTCGTACACTGGCTCTCGATTGGCGCCGAATTCAATGACTTTGAATGACCTTGAACGCCAAAATAGGGGGTTTTATGGATTTTTTGGCGATTTCGGGCTGCGACACAAGTCTATATCACTCACAAGGTGGCGCCACGGAACTATCGTTATGCGATCCAGATAGAGAATTTGGTATTTGTATATTAACTTAGCGTGAACGCCCCAATTTTCAGCTAAACTACTGAACCGGAACTGTTATTGGCTTTCGCGCGTCTCGTGAGCATTAGCTCAAATCTCTTGTTTAAAAGGCCCAACCCCGTGAACGTTATTGTGATATGTGATATGATGATGATATGATGATGATTATTAGGTTTAGGGGATCGTTATAATAAATCAAAATAGCTATAAAAATAATGTAGACTAAGCTAATAAGTAAGTAAGTGAGGAACTGACCAGGCACGGCGGATAGCAGCAGAAATACGCCGACAATAATGACTGGATCGTAGAACATGAATCGACAGAATCGTCCAAGCCCCGCCATACTCCAAATTAATTACGCTGACAGTAACTATAGCGGCCTTATTAGCAATCGCAGTAACTGTATCGCTGATGCACCGCGTCACCGCTAAGCACGCAACGTCATTGCAATCCGTTCAGGACTTCTATGCAACAATTACAACCTGGCGAACCGTCAGACCCAGAAACATTAACCTATAGCTTCTACTTTGGCGCAGGTAGCCTAATTCGGCCTGTATAGTCTAAACCGATTCAAAACTGATCGATATGTCTGTATTTCTATTACACATATACTAAATGACGGCAGCCAACTGTATTACAATTACGTCTGTCGAGTGGCTATACGACGTACGGCATCTGGAGAGCTATATACTATAGGCCTATGCAGGACTCCATTATGCTCGTATAACTATTACGGCGCAGTGCTATTTTCGTTAGCTCACGGTCGCATAATACAGGTATTAACTACTGACGGCTGGGGTTTTTTCAGCGCCGGAAAAGTAGGCCTAGTTTTGACGCCAAGAATGCACAAAATCATCTTCGCCTGACTGGGGTTTTTTAAACCCAGCTAGGGAGCTTATGACGTTCCGTTGGCCCATCGTCCGCTGAAAAGTGGCAATTAAGTCTCTTCCCCGGAATGGCAAAATCTATTCCGTCGCTGAACCCAAATCGTGCTCCCACTGTTGCACTAGCACATAATTAACGCCTATAGGTGCAGGGTAGACTCCTATAAACTGCCACACGTATGGGCATCGCATAGCTACTTTCATTTATACGCGTAATAGGGTATTTACACGATCGAGCAAACATCGAGCAGCTAGCTCGACGGTCTATGGTAATTAGCATGCTAATTAGGAAGGCGGGCGGGTTGTAATTGGAAGGCCTATATAACATGTGATCAGCTGTGGGCTAAGAGTCTAAGCCTAGGCCTACATTTGAGCCAGGGGCTGGGTTCCAATAGGCCTGCTTGAGCCAGCGAGATGTTTGCTCGATCGTGTAAACACCCTATAACGCAACGTATCCGCTTAAAAATGTATGCATTAGCTGTATATTAAACACACACGGGTCAAGTGAAACATTGCTAACTTATAGTGTCAGTCTGTTACGTAAGTATTGTGGCTAAACGGTAAGTATTATTGCAAGACTTAGTGTCACGGCTCTTAAGGCGCGCAAAATTTCAGCGATCCAGTGCAAGGGAAACATTTTTTTGCGCGCGAGAGCTAGCTGAACTAATTATGGCGCATATTAGCTACGTTAATTCTGTCCGTCTGTCTGTCAGTCACGACTCGGTAGGCCTACCGATTCAAACCCAGGCGAGATAGAAACACGGTGTTTTCACCGTCTGATAGCCTACATGCAGTCATGCTGCTTATCGTAATAGTAACAAGCTTTTTCGGTTTATAAGCATGGATGACCCTGAACGACCTTGAACCTCAAAAATAAAAGTTCTTAGTGATTTCTTGCGATTTTTGGTTGCAGCGCACACTTTATGAGTGAATTGCATCGAAATGGATGGAGATAGACCAAGACAATCTGCGAACAAAAACTGCTATAGACTCTCGCGCGTCTCATAAGCATTAGCTCAGATTTTTTTTGTGAAAAATGGATTTGAACAAAGTACAAAGTTAAGCCTACTGTATATAGGAAAATGTGCGTTTTTCAACTGATAAGTTATCCCAGAAACAGTGGGATAGGGTCAATGTTGCTATTGATCATAAGTCTATAACAGAACGTCGCATGACCTTTTTTAGACAACATAAAAACCGACGACTTTGAATGACTTTGAAGAGTCATTACGCACTCTACTATGCCAATCGTGCGGTCTTATGGCTAAACGGTACGTCGTACGGGGTCGGCGATGGTACTGCTAGATACGGCGATGACGAGTTTTATATAGGCTGCCAATACTTAATTGTAATCGTGTTTCTATATATGCAGCGGTTTGGCTGCAATTTTTAATGCAAACTTTTTGTCTGCAGCTATCACCCATGTGCGCCAAATTATCGTATCATATCGCGATAACGTTGATAGTAGAGTTTGATGTAGCAGCGCAACCATAGCGTATAATATGTCTGCAATCACTCTGGAAAATCGCTATTTTTCTGCGACCGGAAGTCGGTCTTGTGGCTAAACGGTACGTCGTAGATGGTCGGAGAGAGTATACTTCAATTATCTGGCGGTACCATATCTGGCGGCACACGGTCGGCCCACCATAGCCAAAGCTGGACTAGCCAGCTTGCGAGAAGTAGAGGGCTACATGTACGCACGATAGGCGTCTGTAAATATGAATATATCTATAGATATACACGGAAAATTTGTGGATATGGATATGGATGGGAAATTTTATATCCACGGCAAGCTTGCCTATGACACACTTCTGGCCACCCGCTAAAGCCCTCGTAAAGGATATGCAAGTCTAAATTATAATGTTTTTAAGCATTATTTGGACTGCATTGTTTGCGTCCAAGGCATCGCATGCACACAGACTTGCATATCGACAGCGAAACCCGGCTTTTGCTAAAAGGGCCGACCGTACGTACGCGAATTGGAAGAAAATAATTTTTGTGTCATGTGAAAGAGCTTAGGCCTATGCGACTTCCTATTAGTGATTAATAGCAACCTTTGCCTTATTTCTCGCCGTTCCTGAGATACGGCCAGTTTACAGACAAAAACCGCTAATGTTTCTGCCCCTTCTCCACGTACCCAAGTTTGAAAATGTTTCTCTTGCACCATAAATCGCTGAAATTTTGCAGGCGCCCAACCACCAGATTAGGTTAATTATTCTTGTAAGAAGTTTTTCGGTAATATTTATCGCTAAGGCACAATACATGCGCGACAGGCGACAGACGACAGACAGACATGCCGTAGGCCCTACCGTAAAACAGACCGTTGAGCTTATTAACGATTGGCCCAAAAATGCACATGTATTGGCAAGAGCATGTGAGTCAGAAAATGTCCGGACGCATTCGCGTGGACCGCGAACGGGACGCTCGTCCGCAAGACCTGAGCCCATGTAGGCCCCACACACGGAACGTGTTCTTTGTTGTATCCAGTTTACTTATTTATCCCTGATACTCGACCACGCCCCGTTGTTTACCTGCTGATTTTAAAATGATATGGTGTGAGGATCGTGCTACAAAATCGTTTTTTGTGACTGAGAAAATGGCTGGCGATGATAGAAGAGTTAGCCAGAACAGTGCGGGATATTCTCGGACAGTTGAGAAAGCGTTTGAAGATTCGGAATACAGCGGCGCGCTGGATTTATGCGGACACAAACTAACCGAACTTCCCTACTATGCCGGCAGTTTCGAATTAACTAACCTAATTTCTATCGGTACGACCTTTTTATTTTTTTATTTTTTTATTTTTATTTTTATTTTACGTTGTTCTATTCCTTACCACAGTGTTGGCAATGTTATAACTGCTCATAATCTCACTTCAGTCAATACAGACGATTAAAACGCATTTCACAGACGATGGTAAAAGGCGGATGTGCGGATGAGCGGATGTGGCAACGGGTAAAAGACAGATATCGATGCAGAGGACATCCGCATTTTACCCATCGTACTCAGCCATGCTTTTGGACCAATAAGCGGTGTATAACGGTGCATTAATTTTGGGCCTTTTGGCGCCGGACGTTTGGGCGCCATGCTTTGTGACTGGCACGTTATTAAAATTACCGTATTTTGCATATCGTTCGAGTAAAAATCGTAAGTTGGCAGAATAAGAAAGTTGGCAAATCTGGAGAAACGGAAAAGAGAGGGGAAGGTAACAGAGGAAAAAAGGTAAAGGAAAGGAAAGGGAAAAAAGAACTTTCTGCATTTGCTCTCTGAAGAAAAATTTTCTAGTTATACTGAGACACAAAAAAAATTATGCTCTTATAAGCAAAAAAAGCTTCAACTTCTGGGAGACTTCGTCCCACAGACCCTCTACCGGGGCTTTTCCCCTGTACCCTACTGGGGGACTTCCATCCCCCAGACTTCCTCATTTCATGCCCCCTAACTAGAAGTCTTGAATACGCCTCTGGTCGTCGTGCATTGTTGCGCATTGTCGTATGTCGTCATGCATCATCATTCGTTGTCGTCCCGTGTCGTCGTCGTTGTATCTTGCTGTTGTGTGTTGTCGTCGTCAAGTGACAAAGCAGACCATTGTTTTGTGAGTAAATGCCTAGACGAATTCGCGATCAGGAATTAAGCTATTGTCTAGGCCTATGCAGAGTGTGAACTTTTAAGAAATTTAGAGTGGCAGACTTCAAACGACTGCCACCTATAAAGCATTTGCTGAGCAGTTATAATTACGGAGCGAATGATTGAAAAACTCAACAACTTTCATGACTGGTAGGCTAATGTACGTGACAACTGTTATTTGCACATCCGTCTTTTACCCACACATCTGCACTTAGCATCCACAGATTTTATCCGCCTTTTACTCACCACATCCGCAGGTCCGCAAATCCACACATCTGCTTATTACCCATAGCCGCATCTCACGTCTGTTTGTCACACGCACGGTTTCAACACTTGCATAATATTTTAGATCATAATTATTAATATTGACTTTAGCTGCCGTTTTCTTATCTTTTCTTCTCTCCTTTCTTTCCTTTTTTCTGACTTATTTTTTATCTTTAAGCTTTTGCAGCGGGGTTTCTTTAAACACTACTTGGTCCATCACAGGCTGAATGGTAGCTCAAGCCCTGTGTTAACGGCGACTTCTCTTTCCTGTGGGGAAGCCAAAAATTCGACCCCCACAGAATCAAAACCCCTGAATTGATTGAGATAAAATTTGGCACAGTTGATTACGTCGGCGAGGGGACCCATCGTGCAAAATTATATGCAAATCCCTCCAAGGGGGGGCTTCTGAGCAAATGGGTGAAATATATGCAAAAAGTTTGATTTATATATGCCTTTTTGTCTTCAACAGACCTCTTAAGGGATTTTTACGCTTAATACGTCAAATGACGCGGTTCTGCACAAGGAAGGGCCTTTTTGGGGTTAGAAAATTAAAATTTAATATTTAACGTATTTATTCGCAAAAATCAAAAAAATTACAATGGTGCCTATAGGGAAAATTAAACAATTCTTTAAACGGTCATAACTTTGGCTGTGTATAAGGTAAAGTCGTAATTTTTGGTTCTAGGCTATGGTTTTCAGGGATGGTCAATCTAATGGTGTCATTCAGTTTTACCCCGGACCCTCCTTGGTTGCCATGGCAACAAAATTTGGGACAAAATTGGCTATAACTTGGTCTGTGTAAGAGATATCTGCGAGATTTTTGCGTTTATAGGGTGATTTTGGGGGATGGGCCATTAAATGCTGCCAATCACATTTTCCCCCCGACCGACCCCCATTGCCATGGCAACGAAATTTGGGACAAAATTGGCTATAACTCGGTCTGTGTAAGAGATGTATGCGAGATTTTTACATCTATAGGGGGTTTTCGGGGATGGGCCATTGAATGCTGCCAATCGAATTTTACCCCAACTGACTCGTTGCAATGGGAATTTTATGCAACGGTCTGATAACTGCAATAACACGATTAGTTAAATTAGCATTATTGAAGTGTTTTCCGGGCCTATATTAAGTGGGTGATGCATGCAATATTAGTTCATTTATTTATATAGCCATTTTGTGGATATAAAAGTAATTTTGTTCAATATTGTCAGCAATGCAGGCCAGCAGTGACATCATGCATGACGCGTATCGTCTGCTTTGTTCACTCACGCCATTAGGTAGTAAGTAACAGTTATAAGCGGCTTGGCTACTGTAAAAAATGTGAGGTGCAATATTTTTGTAACTGATCACCAGTATAGGAATTAGGAAAACAGTATTTTAGTAATAAAGCCGCAAATATAAATGTACAAAACATCAGTTTATACACTTGTTAACGGCAGCATTAAAGAACTCGCACATCGAAAACAGCAAAAATTACAAAAGATGATATTATTCAGCAGCACATTGACACACAATCAGTGTGATGCGGGCAATATCACTTTTAGTGATTTTTGCTGTTTTTGATGTGCGAGTTCTTTAATGTTGCCGTTAACAAGTGTATATACTGATGTTTTGTACATTTATCACTGACATTAAACCAGTTGTCTTTGTCACGTGCCACCAGACTGGCATGAAGCATTTACCTTTCATTTGGTAAGTGCTGTAGAAATAATCCCTAAAGTACTCATTGAGTTTGACTTTGTGAGTGACTTTTTGTTCCATTATCTTATCAATTCTAGCAGAATTTGAGACCAGTTCGACTGTTGTAGATCTATCTAGTAATGATCTGACTGAAATACCGTATGAAGTATGCACCTGCTGGAGCCTAGAATGTTTCAACTGCTATCATAACAGCATCAGGTCATTGCCTGATGATGTCGGACAGCTTCATAACTTACTGCTACTCAACTTAAGGTAGGAGAGTTGCATCTATTAAAATCCCTGCTAGATTTTACGTAGTACAGTACGAACTGTATATAAACGATATGTGGTGGACTGTGTAATAATGTATATTTTTGGTTTCAAATTTCCCAGGGTATGTTTTTTCCATGAATTTTAATATTGGATGAGGTCTGATTAATATATCACAAATACAACAAAAAAGCCCAGCTAACGCGAAGGGGAACGTGCAACAGAGGTGCATGTTCGAAAGCCCGGTGCGAACGAAAGCTTAGCTCACTCATCCTAGCAACGGTGTTTTATTTACACTCGCCAGAGGGCGCCAGACAGCACAATTGGTTTCGCTTAACCATATTGTCTTATAATTGCAAATTTCCCCCATCCCCTCTCATTTAGCACCTTCACTCGGGGTAACCCCTTTTGAATTTATGAAAAAGGTTATGGATCCTGAAACTTGAGTTTTCCAAGCAGCCAATGGTGCAGATTTGGTGATCATAGCTTGCATCATTTTTGACTGATCCACTCATGTGACGGACAGACAGACGGACGGACAGACAGAATTGCGATAGCTAAGACGGGCTTTAGCAGTTGCTGCTGTTGCACATAATTGGGTGACATCTCTTAAGTCTGTGCATTTTTTGTTAGGATTGGTCCACTATAACTACGGCCCATTATAGTGAACCCTGACCATAATCTTAACTTTAACTTTAAAATAGGGTTTACATCTCAAATATTGTATAGCAGCTGACTGACATGGTGAAGATGGTTTATTTTACTTTTATATTTCTATTTTTAAATTAATTGAATTATTATTTTGTTCTCTGCTTGATATAGCTAGTGTACAGGACTTAGCTCAGGGCTTGCCATTTGAAAATGAGAGGTGATTGAAAAATTGTTTGTGTCACACAGGGTTGGCGATCGATGGGTGATCGATTATGATGTGTTCATCACAGGCTGAACGGTAGTTCAAGCCCTGTGTTAACGGCGACTTTTCTTTCTTAAGGTAAAGCCAAAAATTTTACCCCCCACAGAATCAAAACCCCTGACCCGATTGAGATAAAATTTGGCAGGGTTGATTACGTCGGCGAGATGACCCCTCACGCAAAATTTCATGTAAATCCCTCCAAGAGGGGCTTCCCGGCAAATGGGTGAAATATACGCAAAAATTTTTGAGCTGTACACATACTCTAGCTGTACACATACCTTTTTTTTCAGAAACTCACCTATAGGTCAGACCCTTCGGCCGATTTTTGCGCGCGATGGCTCAAACGACGCAGTCTCGCGCAAGGATGTGCCTTTTTGGGGTTAAAAAATTTGAAATTAATATTTAACGTATTTATTCAAAAAATTGCAATGCCGCCTATGGGGAAAATCAAGCAATTCTTTAAACGGTCATAACTTTGGCTGTGTATAAGATAGAGTCGTAA
>Ga0209367_1005319_pt1 | contig 17842 bp, 7 predicted proteins | sample WorMetLIZISLAND2_FD_187412 | JGI IMG/M metagenome (GOLD analysis project Ga0209367, IMG submission 187412) | Marine gutless worms symbiont microbial communities from Max Planck institute for Marine Microbiology, Germany - Olavius geniculatus... ... | reverse complement strand
CCCCTGCACAGTGCCGCCCGGGGCGCATGCCCCCCTTCGCCCCCCACTTTCCGCCGCCACTGGTATAGTGTCTTTTATCTCCCCAAATCTAATATGGAAATCGGGCTTAAGTTCCCCCTTCCCGTTAGGGGGGAGTTTTGTTAAGGGTGTAGACTGCTTAGTGAAAATAGGAATCAGACTTACCCCCTTAACAAAATTTCCCCCCTGACAGAAGCCCCTGACTTTATGTACAGGTGGTATACAAGACTGTGTCGGTGTAAAATACCTGTACCAGCCGGAGTGCTGCGGTCTGGCGCGTCGGATCTGCCAGACGGCTGAGAGTCTGTTCTGTCGTCTGTCATCTGGTGGGGTGACGCTGACGACGTCGCCGAATGGCGACTGCCAACGCACGTTGGGTGTGGGGTCAGCGCTCGCAGTGCACGCCATAACCACGTCAGAGCCCTCTAGCACGTTACGACTGCGAGTTGATGACGAGATCACGGGTGATGTGCAGATGAACGCGGACACTGGCCGGTTCAGCAGCCCTGCTGTGTAGTTTCTGAAATACGATATCCAGAAATCGTATCTGATATATTCGAACAAAGCAGAAGCGTCATGTAAGGGGGGGGGCTGGATGAGACTATGGATCCCCAAGGACTTACGGTTTTCAGTTTTTCTTTGTAAATCGTATCTTTGAAACAGACAGACATCAAAGTTAGACAGACCACGTTACGGACAATGTGTAGCAATAAGCGGAATCGCTTGCGCTGCCATGACCATCCCATTCCATTCGTCTGACCCCCAGTAGAACTGGAATTTTGGAAACCAACCTCTAGTTAAATTGCCAAATGCCAGTCTGCCACCTGGCGAATACAAACGAAGCGGTGGCGGTTCTATGCCATGAAATCCAGGGTGCTGTGCTCTACCCAAAACCCCGCTGAACAGGATGGCCTTTATTTACACCGTTATCACCGATAGAAATTTCAATCAGAAGTGTGCTATGCTCACTAAGCTGCGGGTACTAAGCCACAATCTGCGGGTGCTACCGCATCCCTAACTCAAGGCTAGAACCGCCACTGCAAACGAGGATTTGCGTAAACTGACGACAGCAATTCCGCCTCTTACAAGATTACTTTGGTGCTTGTAAACGTATCTCACCGTGCACCACTGTGAAGCAGCGCGGAGGCGGGTGTAGCGGATGAACCGTGACATCGAAGTGAGCGGGCATCGTCAGGATGACGTGACGCCAGGGCCGCAGAGCCGAGCCAGCGTCGCAGCCACGACAACTCACAGTTGCAGTGCAGCTGGTTCCCGGACACGTCAAAACTCCGAACCCCGGCCAACACCGTCTCCAGCGCTTCCGGCAACACCTGCATCCGTCCATAGATGTTAAATGCATTAATACTGTCAATAAAAGACTCAAAACATGTTCTTGGCCGACCGTATAGGCTGAGCCTTGCGTACAATGTGTCTTCTGTCTGTCGTCTGTAACGCATGCGTTGTGGCTAAACGGTACGTCTTAGAGAGTCAGCGATAACACCGTTGGATAGGACGATGAGGAGTTCCTACAGACTGTAGATAGTAACCATGTTTTTACCTATTGCCATTTGGCTGCATTTTTAAATGCATGTGCGCTGAATTACCGTATCGTATCCTGGCGTTGACTGTAGCGTTCGATATAACAGCGTCACCATAGCATGTATGGACTGTAGTGACTATGGAAATCGTTTTCTTTCCGCAACCGGAAGTCGGACGCTGTCGTGGAATATATGCGGTACGGTCTGCTTACCATAGCGACAGCTAGGCTTTTTGTTAACTTTAGTAACGACATGCAAAAACATGCTTAAAGCATAAGCGTACTACTGCGAGTCTACGACAACGCGCAGTTAAGTCAGCTTGTACTGTTAAGTCTATTATTCACAATCGGAGTCACTGTTACAATCTGTGTCAGAATCAAAACATTGACGTACTTTAGTGAAGATCGGAAAGTAGCCTACTGAATGATACACACGCAAGAAAAGACCCATCGCAATTCGCCAACCGTACGATAACTGCCGCATATTTTCAATTCTGTATACGGCATGTTAGCAACACAAAAACATTTTTTATTACAGCTTGCGATTTATTGATAATTGGCAGAGTGATTGACACAAGACGATAAAAACATATTTTTAAACATGTTTATCATAAACTTTCACAAAGAAACAGGCACAAAACATCTGAAACCTATCACTGCATCACCTGGATGCGGTTGTGCGAGAGGTCAAGCTGTCGTAGTCGCGTCATTCCGCTCAGTGCCGCTGCGTCGACGTGTGATATGGTGTTTGCGGACAGATTCAACCACTGCACGGTAGAAAAATGTTGTGCAAAGTCCGCTGGCAGGCGACTGAGCAGGTTGCGACTCAGGTCCAGACGGCGTAGTTCGGTCAGCGGTCGCCAGGCGGCAGGATCGATGTCCCGGAGTTTATTGGAGCTCAGATCAAGCACCCGAGCACTGCGAAAACTGGACGCCAGTGTAGCGTCGAAACGTTCCAGACCTGGACGCAAAATTGCGTACAAAGCGACGTAACTAAACTGAACTGAACTGACACGGTGTAGTTTTTGACGAACTGACCAATGGCAAGCAGGGCGAGCTTACTGGTCATTGGTTGACGCGTACGTGAGCGTATAGTCACGTAGGTCACTGACGCCGTTAGACGGTGCCTACAGTTATGCATTATTACTTGTCCACTGTCCAGTTCGTTAAAAACCAAACCACGTCAGTTCATTTGAGTTTAGGTACGTGGTTTTGTGTGTGCCTTAAAGTCCTTCTACAGCCATCAGACCCATTGGGAGGCCCTGATTTTTGTTCTCTTACTCCCCAGCCAGGTACTATCTTACACTGCCAGAGCACGAATACGGGGCTAGTGCATCGCGCGGTGTGCCTGTTTATGGTACGTCCCAGCTTTTTGCTGGTACTTATTGCGCTTACCCACAGAGGGATGGCCAGGCTGAGTTGACCTGCGTGGCTGGTTACGTACCGGGATAATTTACCCGTTTATTGACGGTCTCCCACCTAAGTGCTAACCGAGCACGACGTTGATTAACTTTATTCATAAGACCAACGACGTTACCAACCAAGCCAAACCGCTACCACTGTATAGGATGGCATAAAAGCAAAATATTGGCGAGTAACCATCAGTGCAAGTACACAACAGACAGAATATTACATAAACATACTTCCATAATTTCACTATCAGGATTATTATCATCAGGGGCGTATTTAAGGAGGCCTGTTTGTCTTCCTTCTTTGGGTAATAAAATGTATTGTAAAGCAACAAAAATAAATAAAAGATATGAAGAAAAAAACAACGATTGCTAAACCTTAACCATAACTTACACCGTTTACATAAAAAACCTTGGATGAATCATACTATTAGTTCATAATATTATCGTGATTATACGCACCGATAGCGTCAAGACGAGTCTCGCGGCATTGCAGCGCTAGCGCGGCACTCCACGCCAGAGTCAGCTCAGCACCCAGCTCTTCATTTCCGCCTACATCCAGCAACTCAACCGCAGCCACGTCTTCTATGAACTCCAGCGACCGCAGCCCTGACGAGCGGACCCGGACCGCGGCCAGCGAGAAGCCCACCAGAGCGTCCGCGTCAACGATCAGCGGCACGGCGTTGTGCGAGATCGTCAGATTGCGCAGCGAACCCCGTAGCGGACCAAGAGCAGCACCCTCCACCTTCACCAACCTTCACAGTTCCATACTAACACGTTACGTATAGGCCTACATTCACTGGTTACAGTAAGAGATGACTTTGCAAGTAACAAAGAAAAGTAATTTATTACATTTCACGTATAAATATTACAAATAACAAATACTGATGTGTCAAATAGAGGCTTATCTTCTTTAAAAAACAAATTTTATTTTAAAACTAATCTACCCAATCGTTCCGCCTGACGTGCTGGAAAATGCAGTACTCAAAATACTTCGTCGGGCTATACGGCGAGACGGCCAAGAAAATGTATACATCATCAGACGAGATCTGAAGGATACGGACACTAGCTGGCAGTGTTTGAATTGTGAAAAATTAGCTCGGGAGGTTGAGCTTTTCGACGGTCGAAGCCCAACCAAGTTGTGAAGCAAATCCTATAGTACGTAGTACATAGTATATAGTACATAGCTGATCCCCCCAGCGCATAAAATGACAGGGTGTTAAGGGGGTTGAGAAAACAGTTGGGGGGTTGAACCCCCTACCTCTCTCCCGGCAATTCAAACACTGCTAGATGGGAAGAAGCCAAAGAACTGGCGACAGACGAAGCAGAATGGTGTCAACGTGAGGCCCAATGCATGCATCACGATTCACGATGCGGGTTGAGCCATCATGTCTAAACTAAACTAAACTAAACTGACCAATGGGCAAGCAGAGCGACCCCACTGGTCATTAGTTGACGCGTACGTGAGCGTACTCAAGTAGACCATTAACGCCATTAGATGGTGCCTACTATAATGCCATACTGCTTGCCCATTGTGATCAGTTCGTCAAAAACTAAATCGTCTCAGTTCAGTTCAGTTCAGTTACGTCGCTCTGTACGCACCTTAAGAGTATAAAGTCTACCCAACACTGAGCCTAACCTGTTTCTATCCAGGTTGAGCGTCTCGACCGCAGCGCCATAAAAAGCGGACAAATCCAGTTCCCGGATGTCGTTCTCGCCTAGCCGCAGTGTGGAGAGCCTCAGGCCGCGAAAAACGTTGGGTTCAATCGCGTCGAGTCGGTTGTTATCCAGCCGCAGCGTCCGGAGCGCGGGCAGACCGGAGAAAACATCCTCGAAGAGCTGATCAATGTGGTTGAAGGACAGGTCGATGTACTGCAGAAACTGGAAGTGACTGAACGTGCCTGCGGATATCCGCCGAATCGCGCACCTGTCGGCATAGAGTCTGCGCATGCGCGGTGCGGTCAACGTCGACAGCCAATCCAGCGTCGTTATGCCGCCGTTCCTCCCGACGTCCAACTCAGCCGTTTCCACCGAAAGTAAAAATTTTCCGCCGGCGGCGATCACGTGGTCTGTGAGTGCCCGGCCGCGACATTCCGCCCTCAGTCCGTTAGTGACGTCACGGCACGAGCATATCTGCGGGCACGTGCACGCCGCCATCTTGACCACGACCACCAGCACGATGACGCAAACATGCGATGGCGTCATTGACAGTGACGTCATAGCGACCGATCGGCTAAAGCGTTTCCGGTTCTGCTGTCGACCATTTTAGTTAATATCGACGTGTTCTGCGTGCAGCGTAATTCCTGCAAGTACACAATAAACGCAACAATAATATAGAAACATAGCTCTATAATTTCATTATAATCACGACTATTATCATCACGGACATATTTGAGGGTGTGTGCCTCATCCCCTTTCTTTTGTAATCAAAAAATAGATAATATAGGTGTAAAACAATAAAAAATATACCTAATTGACCATAATTTACACCGTTTACACGCATAAAGACGACTCCAATACGAAAGAAAAAGATACTGTTTTGATACAACAAATAGGCTTCAATTTTAGCGTGCGTACACCGATTAGTTTTGATAAATCGCACAATTTAGCTATAGTTCTAACTGCGTTTGACACAGCGACAAGCGACACCGTAATCGATCCACAAAACCCCCATGCATCTTAAAAATCTGTTAAACAATCAGGAGCGAGTTGTAAAGTCGTAAATTTTTCGACGAAGAAGACCGTTAATCGTTATTATTGTTAATCGTACACAAAAGTCGCGATATCTGCACGGAGCGAGCGCAAAGCCGGAGACCTATCTCGATCGACAAATCTCGCGGTAAATCTCGTCGGATCTCGCACGACGAACACCGTACGCGGTCGGGCGATGACGCACAGGTCCCGGATGGATGAGTCAGGACATCACGTGACCAGAGCAGTAAACATGGCCGCCAACCACCGCCCGTAAGTCGTAACTAACCACAGACCGGCGACGTAGTTCTATTGGTGCTGGGCCGGGCTGGGCTGCTATTTGCAATTGTAATCGTTTCGCAGTTATCGATTTTTTTCTTCGCTCAGACTTGCGCAGTCGCACTTAACATTGAGTGTAATTACACAATATGCATACGCTTTAATTTTCACTGTCGTCAAAATCATGGAGACGTGTATATTTTTTTAGATAGAATGCTAACTCATATTTAAGTAAATTAATGCACTAATTTTCAATCCCATTTTTACAAGCATGGACATTAACCCTTCTGGGCCCATAAAAAGGCAGCCTAGTTACTATGAGTACGAAATTAAAATTAGTGTTTGTAGACTAGATTAGTAAATGATTGGGGTTCAAGGTCGTTCAAGATCGTCAATGTTGATACCCCTTAAAAGCCCGTCAGCAGTTAGTGTTTCGGTGAGCAGCGAGTCTAAAGTATGTCTACCTGCAATCGTTTTCACGCTAGACTGTGCACAAAATGCAGCAGTGTAGCGATACCCGGTATCAGAGTAAAACTGTTGATCCGTGCATCACTACTTGGTTTAGCGGGGGGGGCGAGAATTCATCGCAATTCCATTCAGCCATTTGCGGGCCCTGCAGTCGTCCGACGTCAGTCGCGGCTACAGTTTGTCTTGTAGCATCCGTTATTGCACAGCCACGTACGGCACAAGTTAACGACGAATGTAGGTGTTCTAATGAATTGCGGTGTGGTATATGAGCTCTTGGCACGAGATCGCAGTGCTTTCCAGCTATAGATAACGAAAATTAAAACGAAAACTAAACAATCTCGACAACGAAGAAAGAACGAAACGCTTAAGTAAAAATTACAACAAAAGAAAACAAAACTATGACAGAAAATACGGTGATTAGTTTAAAATTAAAAAAAATACTTGCAAAGTAATATTTTAATTTTTTCGCATAAATTAATTGACAAATAAAAGATAGGCCTATGACATAAAAATGAACCAGTAATCTGTGTTGTAGAGTGTACAAATAAAACGACAATTTACACATAAGATAAAAAAAAACTTTTACATTATAATTAATCTGAAAAAAACAGAATACCAAGTCTATCAACAACGTCAATGTATCAGTATATTTAAACAGATTAACTAAAAAGCTGGAAAAAATTTTTGGACACTATAAAAGTAAAATGCCAACTAGAAAACCACTACGGTGCCAGTCCAGCAATTTGTGTGGATAGCGGCATCGTATCGTGCAATATACCACGAGCGTAGGCATATAATATGGTGAGTCAAAAAGTCCGACTGATTATACTGCACAGGGTGGCGCAAGATAGGAAAATTATTCTCATTTCTAATCTTTATATTGTGTACATTAAGTGCAAGTTTTGGCAACTCTTCCTTTTTTCTGGAGGTCCCTAGGGGACCCCATCTAACACAATGTGTTTTTAAACCCCGCAAGTGTAGCTGCCAATTTGCATTCAAAGCCATCAAACGGTTCAAACAGGGTGCACGACAGTGACAGACGACAAACCGGACAGACAGAAGACAGACCACGCTATAGAGAAATGTGTAGCAATAGGCTAAATCGTTTGCACTGCAAGAGCGGTTTCGTCTAAAAGTGCTTAACATGAGGCCGCGTGCATTTCACTGCAATGATGGAGCCGCCTAAACGTTTCCGAAACCACGCCGGAGCGTTATTGACGCGCTACAGCTATGCTGTCGTCTATGGTAGGATGTGCCTGTCGTCTGTCCGTCCGTAACGAATGTACTGTGGCTAAATGGTGCAAGATGGCATAGGTTGCTATTAATTACTAATCGGAAGTGACATATTGGCTTTTAAATGACATGAAAATCATTGACCCTGGATGACCTTGAAGGTTAGTACTGTAATAGCAACTGTATAAACTGTACGGCGTCTTTCCTAGCAACAGCTGGGCTTCTTGTCTACATAAAGCACTGCAAGCTTAATGTGTGTTCTACATTACATGCACCACCGAGCATTGTCATGCAGGCCTAGTCGCCTCCTCAACTAATGAATGAATGGATGAAGTCGTAATCTCGTCTTAGAGACATTGCTCTGCAGTTTGCAGTCGTCTTCACAGAGTTGTAAATAATTTACTTTCTACTCACGTCCACTCGGCATGTTGTAGGTAGGGGCCCAGATTCGCCAAATAGTGATTCACGTCGTCGACTTACAGTCCGACTCTCGACTCCTTACAGACGAATATTTACAAATACATGCAGTCTCTGGCTGCACCGCATCTCGGCTTTTCCTCGCCCACGACGTGTCCGCTCGTCCTTCTTCGGGCTCGATTTGTGCACAAGCAAAAAAGTCGAACGAATAAATAAAGTGAAGGCTAACCCAACAAAATAAAATAGCATACAGTACAACTAAGAGGTTGTATTCACAGATACAACCTCTTATTTGCACTGTGTGCTATATGTCAAGCAGAACTAACGATAATTTTCGTTAAAAGCAGTTGCGTCCGGTATATTTCACGCCGGTTACGACAACATCTAGAACAAGCGTTCTTTGAGAAGCGGGAAAAAGATGAGGTTTGCATTAAAGTCAGCTTTAAAAACCACAATGCTGCAATCTGATTTCAAGAGCAGTCGAGATGTCGAATATACAGTACAGCACCTTTGGTAATTGGTGGAAGTTTAAGAAAAAAAAGTTTGCACTTTGCAGACTAGGCCTATATACACTCACCCTAACCCGTTAAAAAGACGATTGAACTATAGGCCATTTTAGCACAGAGACTATGGTTGTTATGAAATCAAATTATTTTATTGTAATCGCACATCTTAAATCGTCAGACATCAGCCACGTCTCATCAGCATTTCAGAACACTTGATACTTACTTTTACTTACTTACTTACTTGATTAAGAACTCAGGGTTTTACGCCTCAGGCACCGATTGGCGCCATATATCAAACACACTGCTGCATTTATGTGAATGATGTGACTTCATACAGATTTATACACATAGGTCTACTCAGTAGGACAAACTTGAAATGATTCAAGAAATTCTCAGCATTTAATCAATCTAAAATGATTGATACAGGTCACACAAACATCCGACGAATCGAACGTTTGTGTTATGACCTCTATAATTATCGATCAGGATTCTTTGCCACTGCGTAAACCGAGACTCCCTTGTGTTCGCTATAGGCAGAAGCTCTATTCTGGAGGGGGGTTGGCGGTTTGAGAGTCATAGCCGTTTCTAGTCGTAACCTGTACAAGTAGACCTAAGTTTATTTCTTTCTTGAGTTGGCGTTCGGCCGCCCTTCGGTAAACTTACTGTTACTGTCAGTAGGCTTAATCACAAAAAGTAGCCCTTACCTTAAGACTGTTCATCAACATCTAAAAGACTATCTCTTTCGACCACAACTGCTATGTTTTTTTCAAAACTTTCAACCACAAGCTTGCCTGGTGTCGATTCGTGACACGACGTAAAGAAATCTGGTTAAGAATAGATGCGTAACCTCTTACTTGCAACGTGACGTCATCACTCATCTGAGGCAACCTACGAGTCGTGCTACGCCCATTAGGCTACTGAATAGACCTATTGAATGGACACAGACGACCTGATAGTCTATTGTTAGATACGTAGACCTGTACTAAGGGGCCTATTTGAAATGGTAAATATGTGAAAGCTGCATTCTCTTCATGCCGCAGGCATCAGAAGTGACGCCGTCATGATTAGGCCCATGATGATGCGTTACTTTGACCTCTTGAGGTCACGATTATAAAATATAAATTGGGAGTTGTTACAATTTTATACAAAAATACAATCTTCAACGTATAACGCAATTGCCTCTACCCTAAAGGCAACTGCGAAAAAATTGTCGGCAAATGCTTTTCTAAGAACAAAAATGGGGCCGAAAATTCCCCATTTTGCGAATTTAGAGGCAAAACTAACATTCTGAGTAGGTTACCCACAATCTCCTCTGTCTAAAACTTCTGCCGAAAATTTGCAACTTTCTGTTCCCCGGTTTTTTTTCAATCTATGACACTGGTGTTTAGGCCTACTAAACTACAAGAATGTAGGCCATATAAGCGCTGTTTAATGAAACTATTCCGCACGTGTAATACTGATATCATAGGAGATTGCTGCATTTATTTCAAATTTAAGTTACCTAGCGAGATAATTTTCTGTAAATTTCAGAAATTTGTAAACAAACTCGAACTTCAACGCTCTACGTTAAGCTATTAGAATACTCTTATAGTTAAGGTTATGTGTGTCTGTGATATGCTATAGCCCAGTAACTGTTTTACATATTTTTGTTTCGTTTTCTACCACATTGTGTTGATGAATAAAGATTATCATAAGCGCCGAATTTTACGCAACTTGACGATAAATACATTTTATTCAGGATGCATGCCCTAGGCCAAAGCACACTATTAAACTCATGCGTCAAATATTCTCAGTGTTATACCGCAGATTTATTTTTAGCGCCGAACTTTGACCGACTTCATAATAATGATTTCGACTATGACACGAATGCAGACGTGCATAAAATATGTGCGCACTACACTCTAACGGCAAATGGTTCTTCCATGTAGAACCCAAAGGTTCTAGGCCTACATGTAAAACGCAAAGGTTCAATCCCATTTTTTAGGAAAAAGTTTTTCAGCGTAACCGGCTTAGATCAGGGTTCCATACGGAGCCTTTCGCTAAACGCAGAAACTCGATAAAATGCTAAAATAGTATTTTAAGCATATTTGATTATTTCAGTGTTATTATACTTCGAGTTCGTAATATGTTACATAAAGGAACGCGCTGGCCTTCGGCGACCATTTACTGCCCCTACATTAATTATGCAAGGTTCTTCAAAGGGTTCCATTATTGTTCCATATAGAACTCCCAAAAGGTTCCAAATATATACCAAAGCATTGAACCTTTCAGGGTTCTATATCAAACTTTTTGCCGGGAAAGCGTATATTACTATCATTTGAATAGACCTACCGAGCCTTTCTTGAATTTGCTTTCGCCCTGAGAACTAAACAGTAGGCCTAACATTGCATTTACACTTGTCGTATGACTATTATAAACAAGAAACCCAGCTGTCGCTAGGTCTTAAGTAGGCTGATTGTACCGCCTGTATCCAAAGGCCAGCGTCCGGTTCCGGTCGCAGAAAGAAAGCGATTTCCCAAAGCGACTGCAGTTCTATGCGCGTACCCAAGACTCCACCTAACGGTCAGCCAAAAAACGGCAGAGGCTACATACGGAGTGTCTGTATTTGCACATACGGGTCGAGCTCATTTTTGGACAAAAAACGCCGTCTGCCTCTACATGTAGGTCTATACTCTGTCTCCAAAAACGTCACACTAGGTATTGTCCATATCTTTGCCGAATATTAACCGATTTTCAAAAATTTTTACTGGCACACTCTATACAACTGGCAATAAAGCAATTACTGAGTATCCCACCACACATTAACTGCGTCGCTACACTACCTTGGTTAAAAATTTCCAAGTACAATTTTTGGAGAATTTTGTCAAAATTTTTTAAGGTAAATTGCAAGAGGGACTTTGTTGCTAAAAAGATTCGGAAAACAAGAAGCACCGACAAAAGACATGAGACTGGCAGACTAAAGCGTGTACGCACAGAAAAGAAGGTGAGCACTCACCACAACGGATAAAATGGTAGACTGACTAAACCACAGAGACCAGAAACAAACACGTCGTTGAACTTGCCAGATATCCAAAAAAGATGGATTTAACACAGTGTAGCATAGTACTCATCATTTATCGCGAACTTGGGCTGAAGTGTCTTTCATTTTACAACACGCTTTTTACCTGTTATTGTTAGTTTTTCTTGCATCTATATTTCACAAGGTAGTGTAGCGACGCAGTAAGGGTGTGGTGCGATACTCAATAATTTACTCTATAGCCAATTGTATAGAGCGTGCCAATGAAAGAATTTTTAAGATCGGTTAGTAATCGGCAAAGACATGGACAAGTGTGATAAGATACCAAGTGTGACGTTTTTTTTTGAGACACGGTGTAGTTGGAGTCAGTGTTTAAATTGCCGGGGTTGGGGGATTGAACCCCCAACTGTTTTCTCAACCCCCTTCCCCTCTAACACACTTTCAAATTATGTTTTGGGGGTCAGCTATATGCTATATACATATGATTTATATCACAATTTTGGTCGAATTCTAACCGTCGAAAAGTTCAACCACTGCTTGGAGTTGAGATAATTACAATGTCACGTAATAAGCGCAATCTGGCGTCGGTGCCGTCCGTACTCATAATGATGGTTATTAAGCGGTTATGCAGATGCTGAATTAGCCGCATCAGAGGTGCGTGGATTGCAAAAGGTTTGTTCCACAATTCCAAGTCCGTAATTCCAGTGAGAGACGTCTGGTGGGTTAATACAATACAATAGGGCCTACAATTAATTTGAAGTGAAAAATGCCAATGGCACTGCAGTCACTTTACAGGGTTAGCCACCCTTTGACTGTTACCGGGTAGTATATTTTTTCACGTAAACAATTATTGGTCATATCGTAGAACTTAGAAGTTAGTATCCACTGTCAACTTCTGCGCTTAATGACTATTGTTTTCGGGCGGCTTATAATTTTTCTGCTACTAATAGACACATTACTATACTAACTACCACTAAGCCTACCGCACGACACGACATAGAAACCGATATTCTAAACGCCTGTTTAGCCGAAACAAATCTGTAGAAGATATTACACCCACTGGGCGCCCGCAAAAACACCACGCCACTGTCGTAGACCTATGTACAAAGCGACATAAATGAATTGAACTAAACTGAAATAACAGTTTAGTTGCGTTGCACAACTTAGTTCACTTTGTTTCAGTTCACTTCGCGAGGCACGTTTGACACCGATCGTCAACTGTATTTTATCGGACATTTTATGGCATTCTATGTGACATCTTGTAATTGCATTCCATTGTGCGTGTATTGACGTAATCCAGCCTTTTGACTTCAACACATTCATTCATTCCGTTTAATTCATTTCTGTCGCTTTGTAGCCCTACTGATCTTAAGACGTAGTTTATAAGGTTGTGATTAATATCCTATTGCATAATTTTGGTGTCTTTTTATTTTTCTACTACTGATGGCTAATAAAGAATATTAGGGACTGTTCTCCGCAGATTCAGAGAGCAATTCACTGCGCAATGCACAGCGTTCATGCACGCAGCGTAGCGCCTGGAGCAGGACGCCGGATGTTTGATGCCGCCGGCATTTATCGTCCATAGACAGAAATATCACCTGCCCAATAACTCACTCACTCACCGTTACCTGTAGTACCACTTCATTATTACCGTTCACACCTGGACCGATTGCAGACCAGGACACCTGGCATAGGCTGCTAGGCCTACAGAATGCCGGATATACTTAGCTACTGAATAATAGTCATTATTGCTCCATCCAGCAAGCTTCTTGGTTGGTTTTTAAACAGATGTCAAAGCAGTTATGCTCATTTCTATAACCTACCATGTCGTTCACCGAGAACATACGACCAATGACTGATTTTTTCATACCACAGCTGCACGCTTTTGCGTAGTCAGTAAAACACTCGGCCGAATGGCCTATTCAGTATTTTTGCTTTCGACAAAATCACTGTCTGCTATGGCTCTATTAATTTTGTTTCGCAGTCGAAGTTTTGTACGCTTTCACGCGTTATGGCTTTGCACAACTTACAGACTGTGTACAGTGTGTAGGCCTACGGAATCGCTGATTTTTCGCACAGGCCGTTTCGGCAAATTCACACACACGACTTATGGCCTATGAAAAAAAACTGTAACACGAGAACAACCGAACGGCTGCGTATTCAATCGTAATGCACCCTCTGCCTTTGAGTATCTGAAATTTTGATGTTTGGAGCAATTCAAACTCTCGACTTGTGCACACGACGCTGCGTAGGGCCTATTTAAGTGAACGGCAAATCCGGCAGAAAGATAATTCCACGACAGATGTAACTGGGTCGGACTATAAGACGTGTCTGGACAGGCCAGTCGGACACTGGGACAGCTGGGAGTGACCGGAAGTAAATGAAAGACTGGGCAGATGGGACAACAGACCTGTATTGAATAGCGATGACACATGGAACAGACGAGGTATCGTCTTACACTTTACGTCACAGACAGTCGAAAAAATGACATTTGCTAACCCCAAATTCTTGAAGATATCAAGCATTTATATACTAGTATACCACGTTATGAAATCAATTCTGACGATATCCCTCCCTCTGCATCACACCTACTTTTAGCGACATTTTTTCGACATCGAGATTGTCGACTTACTGCCAGAAGTAGTGACTCTAGCCTCGAATAAATGGCTTAATTCAGGCAGAACTCACTAAATCAATAAAATTTAAGACAAAGACAGTTTTTAGCCGACCGTACTTCTAGTAACGGCCCGGTAGAGCTTATGGTATGGTTGTTGTCCGTCCGTCTATCGTCGTCGTCTGTCTGTAACGGATATATTGTGGCTAAGCGTTTTAAAGGTCACTGACAACCAGTACGGTAGGCTATCTTTGCGACAGCTAGGCTTCTTGGTTTTATACAATATAAATTCCTGATTGCATCGCCCTCAGAATGCATGCAATCAGGAATGAGCCACAAAGTCGTATACAATACAAAGTACGGACTTCACAAGTAAATACGATAATATATAACACACACAGAAAGGGCAGACAAAAACTAATAATAAACCTACTGGTTGCAAAATATACTGTAAGCTTAGCGAGAATGCACGAACTCACCGATGCGAGTACCGGTACGACGACATATGAAGAGCTCGTACTTTGAGGATGCGTCAGCGCTGCCTGTGACGTCAAATACGACTGTGACATGAATCCGTAGTTATTACAATGACAACAGCGCACATGCTTCATACAGCGTCGGAGACCACAGACGGACACGCAGACAGATAGACGGACACACGCACGCACGATATCTGTAACTGAATGAACTGAACTCGGCATGCATGCATTCTGAGGGCGATGCAATCAGGAATGAGCCACAATGCTGGCTTGCTTGCTTGCAGCATACACGCACGCTCTTGCAGCCTGTCCAGCATTAGAGATGGGCGAACTCGACGTTTTAAACATCGATTCAGTGACGTTTTCCAGGGGTAAGAGGCAAGGGAGCAATTTTATTTATTTATTTTTATTTCATTTAATGACAAAAGGCCGCAGCCACTAACATGCCACAATAATATAACGGTATACATCAATGAATGTCACTGATAACACAATACAACAATAGGTCTACTAGAAAAAATAAACTTTGCAATAACTAGCCAAGAACGTGGAAGTAGTAGATCGTTTAAAGCTATTTAAATTAGAAAAGTCAGTAATGTCAGCTGCCAAGTTATTCCATATTTTTTCTGTACGGTAAGTAAAAAAGTTATGTCTAGTGTTGGATCTGCAGCTTGGTAGGAATAATTTATATTTATATTTAATTGAGGCAATTGCCTCGTTATCTGAATTTTTGAGCTTTCAGAAATTTGTGGAATTTTTTTCTGTAGAAAAATTTTTTAAAATGCAAAAAAAAATTAAGGCTGCAGTAAGACCCCACAGATGGGGAAAATTCAATGGCAAAATTAAAATGTCAGAAATTTGCTGCTGTCTGTCGAAATTTTGTCGGAAATCTGTCGGAAAATTGCAACATGCTGCCCGTTTCACGACCCCTCTGCATTGATTTATGTGCGTAATATTTATTCAATTTTATTGCCCCTAACGTAAAAATGGAATATAGAATACGGTACAGCTAAGGGATATGGCACCAGTGACGTCGTGCAAGAAGGACAAGGGCAGCTGCCCGATCTCTTTCCTTTAAATAGTTTGCCGGAATTTTTTCTCTCCAAAATTACACAATCATCATCATCGTCGTCGTGGCATGTGGCGTCTAGCCATAGCATCCCGCCGTTGCGATTTTGTCGCCAAAACGACTTGTCTTCTGCCAGTTCCAAAGCATCGGTCACCGGTATTCCCGTGTCCCAGGAGATCTGATGAATCCAGATCATGGTGGGAGGTCGACCTCGAGCACGCCTCCAGTCGGGTGATGGCCGCACACCGTCTTGAGCTTTACAGCAGGTCCAAAGGATCTGGTTTACTGGGATATTGTCCAGGTTTCCCAGCTGTAAAGATGCAGCTTTTTGCGTCCGAGCAGACGCGCAAACTGACACCGAATATACTGAAACGAACAGCTCATTGCCCAGCTCTACGGGCACGTTGTTCAACGCACTCTGCGGCCTCCCACACTAAGGCAATTGGCTCTTTTACGTGGCGACTTTGCTTCATCGATTGCGGACAATAATCAAATCACGAATCATCGGTTGACAACTGCATGGCAGCCAGTTCTGTGCAATAGTCCGCTGCAGCTCTTACGAGACATTAACGACGTACGGAACCGGATAAAGTCGACACTAATTTATGTAGGCCTAATTATGCCTTCATCTTAGGCTACTTCGTAATGCATATAACGAATTTGTTTCCGTACAGAAATAAAGCATAATATAAACACTAAGCCTAACAAAATAAGTAAACCAGCAAACGCGAGTATTTATTGGCCCTAGATACAAATAACGATAGAATACAAAAGACAAATTTATGAATAAAAACGTTGGTATAACACCCTAAAAAGCATAGTAAAGGAACACTTCCTCTTTCTAGAAAAAGCAAAATGGGCAACTATACTATACATTCATGACATTGTACGCTTTATCAATACTTGCTTAATACAGACGTAGGGCCTATCCATGGTAACTATCCATATAATCTAACACAAAGCTTAATATTATTTTGAAAATGAAAATTGTGGTGTGGGTAAGTGATTAGAGCACATGCAGATGAAATAAAAATCTGAAAAAATACCCTGAAAATTTTTGCATGCGTCTACACATGGGTCATGCAATGGGTCTACTTACTGCTTGGGCCAATAATCCTATCAACCTTGAATTGTCAAAATCTAACTTGAAAACAAACTGCAATGTGCTTTCTAAACGGAAAACAATTGTTCAAATTTTGATAATTTTATTTACTTTTATTTATTTGTAACTTTTATTTGTTAGTCAATTTCAAATAAACTATCGTGGTGAATAAATGACGATGACGATCAATTGTCCCAATTTCGTATAAAATCGGTCACAACTAAACTGAAAGGAAAATAACCGAAAGAAAAGCTTACATCTTCCATCATCGCAAACGATCGATGCTAACCACTTCAGCTTCAGCAGCAGCCGATCGACGAGATGACTACCATCGATTATATCTTGCTGAGTACCTCTTGCTTTCTTGCGTATCCACAGAGATGAAATTAATATTACACACTATAGCATAGCAATGACAATATCCCCCATAAAACACCACATAAAACAACTGAGACACTCATCCAGAAGAGAGAAAAACAAAACAGTTTTCGCCATACTAATATGGCCATAGAAACAATATTTGTCATGTTTGTTGATAAAATATACTGCTTGGTTCAGAGAGCGATGTTTGGCGTCAAAATTCTAGAACGGAAAGATAATTTTCGACAAGAATTTTGACATAATAGTGATGATATTATATATTTTAGCAAGTTTGAATGACATTAAATTGAATAAACTATTTCGCACGAATTTGTTATTCATTTTATTTGGCGATTTGCCATAAAAGTGACATGCGAGTGTTTTTTATTATTTCTGACTATAGGCTTGCCAACATTCTTTGCGAATGAAAGCTGTAGCGCAAGATATATAGCAACGTGCTTAGGTTTTTTAATTACTAAATTCAGCACTGACGTCCACAATAGCAGCTTGTCGAACACAGAGATTGTATGACATCTTGGGTCGTATTACGTCACCCTGGGGACGGACACCTTGGGTCCTTCCTTTGAAGTGGCGCCGCTGACCGTGACGGCGGCGACGCTAGCTATTGGCTTAAACACCTGAGC
>Ga0209367_1005318_pt1 | contig 17843 bp, 10 predicted proteins | sample WorMetLIZISLAND2_FD_187412 | JGI IMG/M metagenome (GOLD analysis project Ga0209367, IMG submission 187412) | Marine gutless worms symbiont microbial communities from Max Planck institute for Marine Microbiology, Germany - Olavius geniculatus... ... | reverse complement strand
CAAATTTTCCCTATCCCCATCCCATTCCCATAAGAAATTCCCCATCCTCACCCCATCCCCACGAAAAATTCCCCATTCCCATCCCGATCGCACCCCAGAACCTAGTCTGAAGATGAGGACTTTACTGTTCACGTCATTTAATGATAATCGTTATTAATAAAAAATCTGCATATTGCTATAGCGGATTGACAATGCCTTCAGTGTCTTCAAAAAATAGGCCTACCACTTGTACACTTATAGGAACTAATTCGTTATGAAGTCCGTGTAGAAACACTATGCCAGTGACAAATGACTGTATGCCCCACGTCGTTAAAACCTTTGGGAGAAGCGCCAGTCACACGTGTCGCTAGTTAGCCAGACCTGGGCCATTAATGCACGTCTGTGCCATCTCCCAGTAGATCCCAGGAATGCTCGGCAACAGTCGGCAGATATCTGTGACCTCAGTTGCTGCGGTCAGTGCAGTGCGCTAACGTGGCAGACACTAATTACTTGATGGGTGATAAACAAGTGCCCAGTGCCCCTGCATAGCTATACCATACAGCAGGCAGTGGTCGTCCATCGCTCATGATCTTAATGAGCATCCTACTGTCCAAAATGATGCTCACTTTTACACTGCATGAGGCGGGAAATTAACTAATTTTGTTTTACCGCTGCGGTAACTACCGCAACTTTTTTACCGTTACCGCAGGATTACCATAGAAATTTACCCCATTTGCATAGGCCTAATGATTGACACCCAAAATTAAACCCATAAACCCAGGTTTTTGCTTGCTCTCAAACCCGGGTTTACGGGTTTGAAAAAGGCCGGGGTACTCGGGTTTTCGGGTACCTGGGTTGCATTCCCTAAACACACTCCTACAAAACATGCAGCAAAAGTGATGATGACAAACAGGTCAGTATAACAAAACATTTAACATACATTGTACATTTCATATACTGCTGTAGATTAAATCCTGATATAAACTGTTTATAAAATAGAAAAAAAATTCATCTATTGTTGTGGCAGCATAGTGTAGTTAGTTGTTGGCAAACGAGCAAACTATCTCAGTATATAACAGAGACACCTAGGTCAACTCAGCCTGTAGGAAGCTGCAATAAGTACCTGCCAAAGCTAAGGTATAAACAGGCACTTCCCCGCAACACGATAGCCCGGTATTGGCGGTCTTGCAGTGTAAGAGCAAAGGAAACGGACATCAGTGCCAACCTAAGTGCCTTGTGATTTGCTGGGAAGAACTATCTATAAGTTATGTTTTTTACAGTAACAATCTATCTGCGCAGTCGTTTAGCAATCGGTGCATTTTCTTCCTCGGACTGCCGGTAGCTAGCGCGTGTCCTCAGATGTGCAGAGTCCACACTGTCTGCAACAGCTAGTCTTCTGTGCTGTCTGGACTGCAGTGTCTTGGCGGCCATCGCAAAGTCTGCCGGACCTTTGCCACTGGCACCCGGGTAGAAGACATGTGGGTAACCAGAGCTGGTGGCAGACATACGGCGCGAAGGTGACTGATGATCACCGCCAGTACTGTCTATCAAGTCTGCTGGTCGTCCAGCCCCTGGGGCGTCCCATGACTGCACCAACGGTTGAACGTCAGTGTCAAACTCCCTCGACTCAGACGATGATGTTGACCGCTCCCCAGGTGAGCGTGAACGTCGAGGCTTGGGCGGTGCAGGCAGAAGTGACTCTATAACCACGCCGGTGCCAGCAGTGGAATAATGCGATGGCACTGGTGGTGCTGGTAATGGTTTAGTGGTCCAGACCGTGACTGGACTACCACCAGCCATCGGTCGCATCAGTTCACTCGTGGATGCTGACGATCGACTCCAGTCGGCATAGCCGGCGCCGTACGTACTGTCATAGCTAGAAGCATAGGCATGGTACGCTGGTCTACCGGCAATCCTCAGCGACGACCTACACAGCACGTTCAGCAAATGTCATACATTCATTGACAAACTAATCACAATTTTATTTTCCTTAAGCTAAAACGTAAAGTTACCTATATACAGATACAAGCGATGGGTCCAGAGCAGATCTTGGTCTCTAAGCAGTCAGCACACAGACGACCCAACAGTTAGGTTGCTATTGCTTTCCACCAGGCTCACTGTTTACCTATCCAGCTGCAGAGCATCGCTGCCCTTTCAATCAATCAGTCAATCAATCAGAGTTGCCTTAGTAGTTGCACTAGTAACAAGGCTACTTCAAGGCTGAACAGTAACAACAGATTCAGATGATGATATCCAGTTAAGACTTTGATAAAATTGTACTACTGGTGACAGAAACAACTTGCCTGGAGTTATCTTAATCATCTAGCCACATTACACACCAAAAATTGCCATGATTTTAAAACTGGACAAATCAAAGACTAACCAAATGAATAACCACTAAAATTTTGGAATGACTAGCAAACAGTTCAACAGCACTCAAAAGCTCTAATCTCAATAAAATAATAAGTAAGCCTAGTGCCCCTTATCTTTACCTTTACCTGCGGGGAGAGTGACCACATAAGCGGCCACCCTGCGCTGAGGCCACTTCATGGGCCCAGTGCGCAACCCCGACAGACCTCAAGATCAATAGAACCTCTTGGAAGCTTTTGCAAACTTCAGGAGGAGAAACCAATGGGTATTACTCAAGGCGTCTAACGAAATAGTATAGTCTCTGCAGACTTTGGCCAGTTCCTATGTATGGCTGGAAACGAATCGTCTATCTAGCTAATTTACCGTACTATACAAGCCGCTAATGGCTATGACAACAAACGCAAAAATTGACGTTTCAAGATAACATATCGTAATAAACACACAATAATACGCAGTAACAGTTAGTCCAGACTATATCCTACGCATTTATACGTAAAATGGCTGGCTAACTATACATTTAATCGTTCTTTATTGCAGCAAAGCAAGCAGCATTGCAAGCATGCGTACGCATATGCCTGATGAGGGCTGCCGTCGATTCAAATTCTCCAAGCTTCTGTCGTCATCGTTCGCCGGAATTATCTGCTGATGTTGTCTGTTGTTGGCTGAAAATGATCTTGATGTCGAGTTGCATGGTACACTACATGTTGTCCTGGAATTACCCAGAAATTCTCGGTTTGACAACACCTCACTGCCAGGTCAGTGAAGGTTCTGTGTCCAGGCCCAAATTGTCAGATTCAATTCAATCAATGCTTTCAATGTTCGACGTACCTCTCTGTTGGACTACGACCACAACGTGGTTTTCAATATTTCAATTCTAATTCTCATGTGAGAAATATATCGTTTCTCAATTTAAAATCCACATCTGTGAGCCTATCAATGGCTCCTCACATCTCATCACTTGAAATTATATCTTGTAACTCCCGTTGGAGATAGTGATGCACGGATTCTCAGTTCTGTAAACATTAATTCTGGCAATGTTCCAGTGTTGTGGTTGATGCCTGGGACTGGCAGGAAGCAAGCAAGCGTTACATATGCGGATTATGGTCTATTTACTCTTATCATATGCCAGCCTTGCTATAAAATATTGGTGTGAACATTTCACAACCTTACAGTCTCCATGGATTTCCTTCCGAAGAAGCATGCCTTGTGCCACTTATTTGAACCGAAAATTGGCACACTGTTTACTCATGCCCGAAATCATTTTCTGTGTCGTTTAGTTTTAAATGGACAGATGGATGGACAGGACCTTATTACAGCATATTAGAATGACCACACAACAAAGGTGAATGTTTCTACATTACAAAATCTGCTCTTTTTACAATATGCACACTACTTATAGTCTGCTGATGCACAAAAGATTCAGAAGAAGTTATTAGAATTTGCAAATACAAGGAAACAGTCAGAAGTAACAGATATGACAAACATACCGATGTCTTGGCCTAGACTGGACTGCAGCAGCTCTTGCCGGCTTATAAACATTACTGTGCCCTGCACTACCATATGAAGCTTCACTCGATTCATCCACCTGCATCAACACACAGACAGTCAATAATAACAAGAACCAAAATAATTTGGTAAAAAGTGGAATCACTGTCACAAGTCCGCAAAATCCCTCGTTTTTATTTGACATGTGGCAGCATGGGACTGATGGTTTAGCAATTTGGCTCGGTTCATTACGATGAATATAGCACAAGCACCAGGCGACCGCCACACTTTAAACCAAGCTGATAAGCTTGAGGCACAGATCTACCTAAACTGGCACATTTCATTCACTATCATTAATTTATACTACTAACTCACACACAGCAAAAACCTGTATATCACAAACACTTATGGCACAGTTTATAACAGATAGGCTGCAATTCAGAATGCTGTGTTTGAGAAATGCCATAATCATAATAGTAGGAGTAGTAGCATTTGTTGTTGTTGTTACTATTGTAGCAGTGCTATAAGTACCATGCTGGCAGAATGCTGTGGCTGCGAAGTGTCATAATCACTGCCGATCGTCCACTGCACAAGATCATCTCTGGACATTGTTCTGTACTCGTCACCAACAGGTGACCGAGACCTATAGACGGTGCCGTGTCTGGTGTGTGCAGACATGCCCCCACCGGGGGATGACATCACGTGTCTTGTAGTCGTCCGAGGTGAATTCGACGCAGCTAATGGCGAGTCTCTGTGCACACAGCCCCAAGCTGACTTTTTATTTCAATCATCGGCTAAATTGTCAAAATTCATGGCTGTTTTTCCGCTATGCTGAAAAAGCATGTGATGTGAAATTTATGGCTAAGATAACTTGCAAAATTTTCAATTTATGGCTAAGCTGAAAAATTGCACAGTTATATACTGATGGCAAAAATTTGGTGAAAATTCTGTATTTCGATATTTTGCATTTTTAGAAATTTGTATGCGATGAACTAACTAATATGTAACAGTTTTAATTAACACTATAATTATAAATCAAACAAAATGGTCCATTTTCTGTGCTGACATTCATATTTTATTTCATCAAGTTATAATTTTTAAGAAGGCTTAAAGTATTTGCACTTACAGCAGTTTTGTTACTAAGCCAAAAATATACGATAGTTTTACATTTGTGTGGAATGAATTTGGCTTCACAGCTAACGGCAGTGGCTAGTCTCTGGAACTGCCATCGGCTCTTGATGATGCGATTGTACTGTGCTCCATTCTACACTGTGTCTCAGAAATAAACAATCAAAATTGTTTTTGTCATAACTTTGTCAAATTTTTAACAACTTTAATAATTTTTGGCACGTTGATGGCAAAGACGACAGAATTATGTAAGGTGCACTCTTTTTCCACCTCACCTAATTTATGTCAATGCACTACCATGTGAAACATAGATGCTCCAAATTGTTGCATAATGCTGTAACGAGTTAATAAGCACAAAATACACTAAAATATAAATAATTTAACGGAATTATAAGTTTCTATAACAACTCGCTTGCAAATTAAAATTTATGCCAAAGTGTGCTCCGCATACAAAGACGCAATGGCTTAGATGCAACGCCAATGGCTGATAGCAGAATCAATGATTGACTGATCAAATGCATTCACTCATCGATTAGACGTGTTTTAAGCTCATCAGCCAGCTATTTTATAATCTGCTGCTAAAGATGTTTTAAGCATAAAATATTTAATACCTCAAAATTATTAAACCACGTTGCACCCTTTGTCGAATTGATGATGCAAAGGTGAGCCACCTGATACAAATAATTGCCACGTAATGTCACAATTTGGAGCATCTGTGTTTCACACGGTAGTGCGTGGACAAATTAGGTGAGGTGGTAAATAAGTGCACCGTACATAATAATATCATCTTGGCAATCTTTACGCCAAAAATTACCAAAGTTGGTGGAAATTTGACAAAATTATGCAAAAAACAATTTTGCCTATTTTTTGAGACATGGTGTATAGTGTACTAAAAGCTACTAATGTGACTTCATGGGAAAGCGGTAGTTTATCTTATGTCATTACAAATGACATAAAGATTGTTGCTGTTGGGTCTCAAAAATGACTACCAGCAACTGCAGTTTCATTGGTTCAAACCACTAAGCCAGCTGCTAAGGCTCAGCGATCCAACCAGCCACTAGCTGAACAGCTTAGGGCCGGTTTCTGGATCTTTTAGTTAACCAATCAGTTAGCAAACCGTCCGTTAAAGGGAAACTATCATGAAAAATCATAATTTAGATAAACCCAGAAACTAAAACAATAGCATGTCTTTTTTCATGTGTAGCGAAATTCGCACACATAATGTGCATAAAAATAACGTAAATTGCTTTTATTTGTGAGCGAAATTACCAGATCTGAAGTGAACAAAAGAGTCAAAACAGTTTGGCATCAATGATGCGCGCGTTGCGTGTGAGTCCGCGTGTGGACCGGAATCCGCAGAATATTTCTGATCCATGTATGAAATGCGAAATCTCTCTTTGACGAAAGTTGCTGGTTTTCATAGGTAAATATTGTGGGCAACTATGGGCAATTTTTTATTTTGTTTTAGCCATTAAATACGTGACTTTTTCACGTATGAATCATTTTTATCAAGTGTTGCAGCTTTAGATAACTGGGCCTATAATAGACACTATTGGTCTGAGATGAACTTTCAATTCACATGGTACTAAACACTGTGGATGCAAACAGACTGTTCATAAAAGTTTGCATACTGCTGCAAATGCGGGTCTCAAATCAGAATCTGCGGACGGGCGTGGACTCAAAAGTCGAAAATCTGCACATCTTTGCTGCTGAGCTATAGTGTGAGGCCGGTGAGCATAATCGACTGTCTACGCGCAAGATTTCAGTGACGAAATTGTGACAGTATGTTTAACAAGCCATAACAATTCAAACGTAGACAATTAAGAATTGATTCATCTACAAGACGGCCGACTGTCTTGGCATAAAACGGACGTACGATGTTGGAATCAGCCGATTTATTGGCGCTTGTTTGGCGCGCATTATCCAACTCTGCAGACGGCCTGCAGCTTTTAATGTTTTGGCAGACGGTGCAGGGCGATCCCCAGAGTGTCCTGGTGATTGGAAAATCCTGTTCCCCGACATAGTATTCGATCAAAATCTCATCGAAATTGATCAAAATCCTATTCGCCTCACGTTATTTTTGGCTGCTCTTTGTACCAATGACGTCATCAGTACCAAGCGACTGCGCAAGTGTGTCATACAGTATGTTTTGTGTCGAATTGTAAAAATGATTAAAGTTCACTTTTTTGCAACAATCAGTCAAAATTTGTTCAAGATTGGCTCGCCATAAATTCTATCTTGTTTATATGTTCAGGTATGTCATTTATTCCAAAATGACACACTAACGCAGCTGTTAACCCTTCTATGCCTAAGCTTTTTCGACAGCCTTCCCAGCCTAAGAGGAAGTTGATTTGACCCCCTCCACCAATAGTCGCAATTTGCTTGATATTTTGCAGCATTTTACACATCACTTGAATGGATTTTGGAACAGGACATCAGATCTGTCTGCGATAAATTTTTTTGTAAAAAAAAGTAAGTAAGTAAGTAAGTAAGTAAAACATTAATTTATATAGCGCATAAGGTCAAAATTAACCGTTTTTTCTTTTGTCTGAAGGTAAAATATATTTTAAGTATTTTGTATTGCAGAAACGCATTAACTATTCAGATAAACAACAAATAAACACAAAAAATAAGAAAAATGCCATTAATTATAATTTTCAGCATCAACAGCAATACCGGGGAGCTAATTTATCGGTATTATCCAATATATTCTAGAACCTAAAAATCCTGACCTTTTAACGGTAAGGAGTGTGTAATACGTCAAAAATGCCTTTGATGCTTAGGAACAGATACACAATATATACTGGTGCTATCGGCGCAACAAAAAATAATTCTTAAAAAACTGCCGGAGGGAGTCGTTTTGACCCCCTCCTCAGGCATAAAAGGGTTAAGGCTCCAGACCAGTTGTAAATGGTTCTAGGAACTAGCAGTGGTTTGAAATCTACCTGTGCATGTTGATGTCTGGAGACCAGCTGGTGCTGTGGGCGGCTGGACTCTGGACACCACGACTCAAGCTGCTGCTATACAGACTCCGATCATCACGATCACTGTGATGTGAACTCGCCTTCACACTCCTAACAATGTTCACACACACAATGCATGTAGACATGTGCACACCTAATATCACAAGTCAAAGTAATTTAGCAAATGGCGGAATCGTGGTGGCAAGTCCACCCAACTCCTGATTTGCATTCATTATGTGATAGCATATGACTGACAGTTTGTCGGCAATTTGCAATTGCATGATTTGGCTGGACGGTTCAACCTCTTGATCTCCACTTGTCATGTAGTTTGATATCACAACTCAGACACGCTGGCACTGATGTAGTGTGAATGGTCTGTAACTGAGAGCTCTTTGTAGAAACCTGCTGATGTATGGGAGACAAATAATGCATGAGAATATACGTCAAACAGCCCTTAGTCCTGTCACCACAGCTACGATGAACTAATACAGTAAATAATCAATACATAAGCAAGTTTTATGCAACACAAGACTAAGCTTGCATGATCAGCACGACAATAAGTCTTACCATCTGCTCACTCAAAATACAAAAATTAATAACAAGTAAAAACAAACAAATGAAAAAGAAATTGGTAGCAAAATTACCATTGCCAGAACCCATTATTACAATATTACACACATATGTATTTATACTAATCACTAAAAAATCATGAGCCTCTGTTGCTCTTGCTACAGATACTACTACTACTGTTACTATTAGTGTGCTAGTGGAACAATGCAACCATCCATTTTTGGAAGTTATTACAACAAGCAATGTTTTTTAATCACTGGAGTCCTCAGCACAGCTTCAGTGAGAACAATACAATGAATATGGTCTTCAAACACCACCCTACTATAGCTAAATTTCACAAATTTAGAACTATACCATTTGCGCTGGGTAAACTTTCAACATGCATTTTGCATCAGTGTCAGCATTGCAGTCAGTGACACTTAGTGCACACTAGCAACGAACTAAATCAAAGCACAATAATGAACTTCAACAAAGTAGCACAACTGACAATCCCTTAGCACAACTGGAAAATAAAAAAAACAGAACACAACGTCTGCAAACACTATCTTAATGCAGCAACATATGACACCAATACTAAAAAAGAAATCTATGAAATAACATCCAATGCAAACATAATAAGAAAAACTCATGCATATACAAAGACGCACAAACATTGCGCGAATGCGTGCACTGTGTGGTTGGTGGCATGGTGAAGCAATTGCTTGTTGTGTCTGATCAACAAAGTTACTCTACACTGGGATCTGTTAGTACTTGGATGGCAGGTAAATCATCTCACTAAAGGCCAGTTTCTGGATCTTTTAGTTAACTGATCAGTTAGTAAACCATCTGTTAATTGTAACTCGCTAGTTAAGTTTGTGTGCATTTCTGAACAAAACCTTGACTGGCCGTTAGCTAACTGAACGGTATAGTTGCTTAGCAACGATGCCTAGCGAAGGCGGGTGTCATGAATATTAACGAGCGCAAGCGCTCGTCAGCCAGCCCACGAGCCAGCCAAGCAATAGCGGACGGCCATTTTGTCCATCCATTCATGAATGAATTTTGTAGTAAAATTTGTAGCAGCAAACGTCCCCTTGAGCGTTTTGAAGACTTTGCTATGCGGTAAAATCACTGTATAGTGTCACATTCGTCAATAAACTGCTTGCAAAATGGTACAAAAGTTGCGTTAAATACAATAACTACGTTCGACGGTTAGCTAACTGGCCGATTTCGGCCAGTTAAATTTTTGGCCATTTTGATCATTGGTTAGTGCAACGGGAAATGCGAGTTATGCAAATCTGTCAGTTAACACTAACTTGACTGTCCAGTTAAGATCCAGAAACCGGCCCTCAGTCTTCTATACTCTGTGAGTGACTAGGGTTTAACGTCCCACCCGACACAGTACAGGTCATTTCGGGATGGCCTTTTCAGGCAGAATGGACACAAACACAATAATGAAATGGTAAGTTTAAACTTTATAATAAACAGAAAGCTTAACCTTTACAGAAACACAAAACACAAAAATGAGGTTAACCTAAAATTGTAAGAACTCCATTTTACACATGCATATGTAATTAACATAATGGTAGTTCTAATAATGTGAGATGGTAAAATGCATATCAGCTTTTCATGGTGAATGTAGTACTACAGCTGCCAGTTTAGGCTCATTAGTTTGGTCTGAAGAATGGCAGCTGTCTTCATGTAGCAAAAGATTTCGCATAGGCAGTAAACAGCTATTTAAACTAGGCCTGTTGCGTGGGAGCTCATACCCAGTGGCACTTTGAGCCAGCGAGGGCGGAGCCCAATTAAGCTAGCATACAGTCCAAGTCGGCCGGATGGCCGGCTCAAATTAACAGCCAGCGCCTTTAACTGACTGGCCCAGTATATCTGCAGTCTTGGCCACAGGGCCTACTATTGTGCAGAACTTGCCGTTTCTTCCCTAGCGATGGCCATAACCACCGACAGTACTCATTTTACCATCCCACGGAGGGTAGAAGGCTGAGTCGACCTAGTTAGCCGTCGACCTAGTTAGCTAGTGAGTCGACCTCCGTACTGTAGACAGTCACCCATCTAAGTACTAACTGGGAGCAGCGTAGAATAACTTTGTTGATCGGCTGAAATGTGTTACCGCTCTGCCAAGCCACCAACCACCAGATTAAGCTCATCAGTTTGGTGCGAAGATTGGCAGCTGTCTTACACTCATCCTAAATTCATCAAATGAACTGGCTAAACTCTCACAGTAGCTGAGTCATGATGACAGCACCATAAACACGGATATTCACTATTACTGATAATACTATAACAATATAGTAAGACCTGTACAATAGTACAAACAAATTAACAAATGAAGCATAAAGAAAACATGACTCACAAACTATATGAACTTATGACAAATGAAAAATAAACAAAATACTGGTTGACCACTTTCGTAAACTAAATCGAGCACAATGGAACAGCTCTTTGAACACAAAACCGTAAACCGTCTATTGACAAAATTACTGGCAATGACACAAAATGATTTCGTTTTTAAAACAAGTGACTGAAGAGAACAAATTGGGAAAAGCATAATAACTGCACCATAAAATAGGTAAAAGTGTTTTACCAGTGTGATAGCAAGATATGCCAAAAAACAACAAAGAAAACAAAAAAAATCAATAACACAATCAAAAGTACCAACACCATCTACAACAGCTTTTGTGCTGAAAGTTCATACAATGACACAATGACACAATATCAAAGCAGCCACACCATGTTATCAATCATACCATTCATGGCCGTCATAACTTAAGTTAGCCGATGGAGATCGCCGTCGCGACCTCTGTGGCTTATACAGTTCTGCGGTGGAATACCGTAGATTGTCTCTTGACATAGGACCACCATGACTAGTGTTCTCCGGACTGTTACATATGTGTGCACACTGTTAATGTTATCTTAAAATGATAATTAATAAACAAATAATAGACTATGTAATAATGAGTTAGTGATTTGCTTGAGCTAACGCCATCAATTCATCCTGCATCGACTGTCTGGACCAACAACCATCCAAGTTAGTTACGATCTTATCTTGGATTGCAACCCTTGGAATCTTTACTAACAAGAGTATAAAACATAACAGTAAAAATAATAACAATATTATATACAATAATTTACTTTATGTAAAAAAAGACTTCAGAGATGCTGGAACAGGCAAGTAAGTAAGTAAGTAAATGATTTATAAAGCGCCAAAGTCTCAGAAAGAATCAGGGCGCAAGACCAAGTAAAAATTAAATCCATGGCTTATGAGCTGAAAGCCCAGCATTACAAACAAGTGTTACACTGACAGCTTCTGAAGAATGAAAGCAGGCAACTATAATTTCAAATCTTCCATAATCCAACAACCATAAAAAGCAACTGAATAACACAATACCTGTGCCTTCTTTGCTTTCCATGGGCATGAAGCCTCGCCGAGGTCACTGGTGATGCTTCCCGATGCTGCAAAGCATGGGGACTTTCATGCTGATACCCATGACCATCGGTCGTAAAATCCGACCTGTTTTTCACCGAGCTGTAGAGCCGATTTTCACCACTACTGTACGGTGACTCGTGCCTCGATCTCCACGCAGAAAACTCGGAAGATTCTCTGTCCGAAAGTCTTCTATATGGTGATTCATCAGGATACTTGTCACGAGTGTAAGACGGCTTCCTGGTCTCAACCGGGGACTGAGACTGTCCTGAAGTTTCCCTCTGGCTCCGGGGCTGACTTGCGGCAGATCTGGACCGTTCGCTGGCCTCTGAAGTTTCGGAAGATATCGAGTACACTGTGGAACCATCATGTGAGATGTCGCTGTATGGTGACCCCGGTCGGCTAGCCGAGGAATCACTGTCGTCACTGTCTCTGGACATGTGCCTCAAGGAATAATCAGAACTCGAGCTGCTTCCAACCTCTACACATTCTTCAACGACGTTCTCCGCATCTTCTATTATAACGACTGGTGCATCGCTGGCGTCCACCACCTCTTCTTCAACATCCTCTTTTCTTACCTCATCCACATAACCCGAGCCAGCCAGAAGATTCTTCTTCTCCGTGAATATTGACGTGAAATCGTCGGACATGTACTTGTGGTTGCGGGTGCGCTGTCGTCGCAGCTCACACTGTTTCTTCTGTACTTTCTTCTCTCGTAGCTCTTCTTTCAGTTGTGCTTTTGTCCTGCGCCTGGCACCTCCGCTTTTTATCGGACTGTCTTCGGTGGACAGTGCACCATTTTCACTGTGTACTGGTGCTTGCTTCACTGGGGACCGTTCCACTGCATCACTCCTAGAAGTCTCGTCGATGTTTGCTTCTTCCAGCACATCCGCGCTGGATGGATTCTCTGTTTCTGCAGCAGAACATCAGAAACAAACAATTTCCACACACGCTATTTGGTGTGAAGTGTGTTGTACGCAACTGAGGCAGTAAAACTTACACACTTGATTAATTAAGACTAAATAAACAGTCTGAGAAAAATCACCAAACCAGTAAAGTTTTGACCTATTTTGAAGAATGCAGGGTCTGACAGCCATTGAAGTGACGAAGGGCAAATTTATAATTGAATGTCTGGTTTTTCACATCTGAGAAAGCTGCCATACCTTATTTCATGACCTACTTTTGTCACCTATCTCTCACTGCAGTGTCTGGAGTATTACAACTGCAGCCCATAATCTCACTCCGCTCAAGTGTGACGACCAAAAAGTGGCTCAGGTCCGTGTACAGCATCAATTCTCCAGCAGAACACAGCGTCAATCACAGACATGACATAAGTAAGTTTCAACACGGTCCACAGTGTATTATGCCTCATTACACTCGCATAATACACCGTAAATGTTGTTGAAAACTATATATAAATCTTTCACATCAGGTATGAAGAAAATCCTTGCACCTGAAGCATTAGCTGAGATGGCTGTTGATGAAACACTTTCGGACACAGTTGATTTGTCGTGGCGTTTCTGTTCCAGTTCAGCTCTACGCTGCTGACGCCTCAAATATCTTTCCACCTTCTCCTTGGCCTGTGACAGTCACAGAAAGTAGACAATTGGCATTTGCCAATAGCACGTTTTTCTCAAGTTCATCCCTGTCAAGTCTCACGCATCTCCCGTGAATGCCACACGTTTTCAGTCAACTCACACTTCTCCAACCAAGTTTTATCTCACACATTTTTATTTTACTGTCTACTAAACATAGTTTTCTACGGCAGTAGTGGTAAACCTCCCTTTTAAACATAACAGTTCACACCAACTATTTTTGTTCATTGACAACTTAGCAACATTTGATTAGCGGTAGAAAAGTCAAAATTTTCAGAATGTTACCTACAAAAGCATTAAATTTGAACATTACTGCAATATAGGGATGTCAGTGATATGCATGCAATCGCACATTATGTCAAAACCCGCATATCGCATATTTTTCCGCATACAATGGCATTTTCAGCATCGCATATGTCGCATATGCAAAAATTTGCATATATTCAGTATTATTCACATATATGCCGCATATTTCCACTTATGCAATTGCATTTTCAGCATTTTCCTTGTCCAACATTGTTTTAAGACTACTAAATATTCTGGCGGCAAACGATTACCGGTATTGGCAATTAGACATTGAACAAATTGAAGTCAAAAATGTCAAAACTGTGCAGAAAAGGCCTATTAATAATAATGATTATGATTCTCCATCACTCGATTTTGCATATGCTGAAAATATGCGGAAAAATATGCTGCATATGCAGCATATATGCGCTGCATATTTCGCCAAATTCCGCATATTTTTCCGCATACTGTGCCTCCAAAAGTTCCGTATATTTTAAAAAAATTCTCCGCTATAAACCAACATCCCTAGCAATAAAATGTTCTTTGCCTAAATAATGACCACCCCCAAAATTATGCTAAATTTGATAGACTTGACTTAATTTGCATTCATCAATTTGGAGCCATGAATGAAGTGAGTGAGTAAGTGAGTAGGATTTAACGTTTCGTCTGACACAGTATAGGTCATTTCGGGGACGGCCTTTCCAGGCAGATGCACACAAACACATACTAATGGAACGTTAAGTTTAACCTTTACGACAAATAAACAGAAAGTTTAACCTTTACAGAAACACAAAACACAAGAAATGAGCTGAAATTAAAATTGTAAAAAAAACTCCATTATATGTGTGCATACGGCATATGTAATTAACAATAATTGTAGTTCTAATAATCTTCCCTGTTATCTTCCAGACAGTCATTAATTTCAGAATGTTGTCTATTGGAGAACAGGGGGCGAACGAATGGAGCAAGTGCTTAGTAGATATACAAGGTGCGGCAAAAAAAGTGGACCCCTAAAGTTTTTTGCCATTTTCTCAGCAACCGGTTGGAATTTTAACTTAAAATTTTACAGATTTATTTAATAAAACCTTCTACATCTAATGCCAAGTAAAATGTGATTCTGTTAAAAAACAACAAAGTTATAGAGTTTTTATCATGACCGACTACCAATTTTTCAGCATTCAAAAATGTTCCAGCTACAACACCAATTTAATAACATCGTTGAAACAACACAGCTAAATAATGATCAGATGCCAGAATTCCATTGTCACTGTGAATGTTCAAAGTGTTCATCACCAGCTCCAAGCTACAACACCAGCCTCCAGTCGCCTTATTTAAGAAATCTTTTACAGCCTTGTCGATTGGTCCCTGTAGCAGGTTGTCCCAAATAACCTGAAGTGCTTCCTTGAGTTCAGCGCTTGTTTTCGACTTTGATTTAAGCTTGCAGTACGCCTCCAATATTGCACCCCATACGCGATAGTCCACAGTTGGGTTTATATTCGGCGAATGTGGAGGCCATTGGTCTTTTGTGATGATATTTGGACAGCTGGCCCATGGCCAGTTCTGTGTGCTGCACGGCGTTGTGTGTGCTGACGTGCTGTCCTGCTGAAAAATGAATCTGGAGGGCAGCCAGCAATTGCGTTAAAGGAACGATAATTTAGTGATAATTTATAAACAATATAAATTACTGTTTATAAAAACGTCACCGTGACGTTATCGGCAGTAATGTGTAACCAGTTTTTCAAAATTAAATATCGTTTTTAGCTTGAACATTTTTTAATGCTAGAAATCGATAGGTGGTCATGTCAAAAAGTCTATAACTTCGTCACTTTTCAACAGAATCACATTTTATTTGGCAATTAGATTTAGAAGTTTTCTTTAAATAAAACTGTAAAATTTCATATTAAAATCTTAAACAGTTGCTGAGAAAATGGCTAAAAAACTTTAGGGGTCCGCTTTTATGCCGCACCCTGTACACCAATTATCAGTCATTTATGAGTCAATTTAGTGACAATCAGCCAATCTGCCAATAATCAGTATCGAAGGATTTTAGTACTGTTTTACTGGTAATGTGCTAAAGTGAGAGATGAGAAAGTATGAGAGAAATATGAGAGAAAATTTAAAAAACATTCACGATTTAACAGTACAAGACCAGCGATTGTTACTAACACAAAGTAAACTTGGTCAAAAAAGTCTGGTCTGCTTCCACTTCTGATAGAACTGGGTGTGTTTTGCCGTATGTTTAAGTTTTGTACAGGAATGTAACGAAAGCCCTTTAAAGGCACAAAATATTGCAGGGACAACTAAAATCATCAGTCATATAGTGTACCGTACAAACCATTCTGGCTCTGCTTTGCTCACGTGTCTCTTCATCGTCACTATCACTGTACATTGATTGCAGTCCAACATTCTTCAACTTCTGCTGCCCAGCATCTGACTCTTGCGGCAATTCATCCAGAACCGCATCTACTTTGCACCAACATACAACAGGGATCCGTTCTAATTCGCAGTGACATAAGCAATCTGTTTTAGACGTAAAATTAACAAAATTGCAGAATTCGGCATTTTAAGCCAAAAAATGTACACTTTTGGACTGTGACCAAATTTGGATGAAGATGGTTAAATGGCCACCAGTATGACGAAAAAATTGCCAAATTCTTTCACATTAACTGGCACAGTACTAGCACATATATGATTTCAAAATCAAATCAGTGCATATTTGTCTGTTTGCAAATTATATACCTTATAATAGGAAAAAATTTTGGATGGATGAAACATGACGTTTTGGATAACACATTTCTTATGTCAGAACTAATTTAACATTAGTTTTGAATTGCAACAACCACATTTTAACAAGAAAATATTTTGTGACCCAATTTCAGATAAACAGACCAGGGTCACAGAGGTAACGCAGGATTCTGACACAAAAACAACTTAAAACCAATCACACCTCACACTATCGTGTGAGTGTTGTAAGGACGACATTCAAAGTTTATGGGAAAAGACAAACTTTGACCCTCAGCCAACCCAAAACCCCTGAACCAATCATCACCAAATTTCATTGGCGTGATTACGTCATGGACCACCAAAAAAAATTTGGGCTCAATCCACCCAGAGTTTTTTACTCCTTATATAGGTGAAATATACACCCCTCCTGTTCGAAATTTACTATACTTTTTTTGGTTCTTGAACACGCCTACAGGTGAGTCCGTTAAACCAATTTTTACACTTAATATGTCAAATAATGCAGTTCTGCACAAGGAACTGCCTTTTTATTGTTATAAAATAATAAATTTATTTTTCACTTATTTATTCAAAAAATTCAAAAATATTACAATGGCACCTAAGGGGAAAATTTTTAAATTCTTTAAACTGTCATAACTTCGGTTGTGTGCAAGATAGAGTCGTAATTTTTGGTTCTAGGATATGGTTTTCGAGGACAACCTAATTAACGGTGACATTTATATTTACCCCCGGTTGACCCCCGTTGCCATGGCAACAAAATTTCGGACAAAATTGGCTACATGCAGTTAAGGCCTAAAAATGGCTAGCACATGGATAAGTTCACGTTCTTATTAGACAACAACAATGTCCAGTCACTTTATTATCCGGCCATCCATCTGTGCATTCTACATGCATTCATAGCTCAAGCAATAAGGCATAAAAATCCAAGATTGATGTAAATGTTTTCTATGGCACAGTAGCTGCTACAGCATCTTTCAGCTTTAAAGTGTCTAATGTCAGGGTTAGGATTGTGCTGTGCAGTTGTACAGTTTGTATGCATATTGCATAGGCCTATGAGTGTGCAGTTAGCTGAATATTGTGTCGGCACAGGGTCATATTTTCGCTTCCTTGTTAGGTCTACCATTAGCTAAACCATAAACTAACAAAAACATTTCCGGCTGCTACGCTAATCGGTAACCATTGGGCAAGTAGGCCTAATACGACAAATAACATCAAATGAAGAAGGCTTTAGACTATGTTAGTGATTACCAACTAAAGTCAGCTTGTAAGGACGCCATATGCATAGCCCCATCTAAGGTTACCCAAATG
>Ga0209367_1005317_pt1 | contig 17849 bp, 10 predicted proteins | sample WorMetLIZISLAND2_FD_187412 | JGI IMG/M metagenome (GOLD analysis project Ga0209367, IMG submission 187412) | Marine gutless worms symbiont microbial communities from Max Planck institute for Marine Microbiology, Germany - Olavius geniculatus... ... | reverse complement strand
ATATTAATTAAAAATAAATTAAATTAAATAGTCTATGCGGGTACCCGGGTAGTAAAAAATTACCCGGGTAGTTTATTACCCGGGTACCCGACGGGTACCAGGATACCCGCGGCAGCCCTAATAGTCAGTACGTAGTTTAAAAAATTCATTTAGGTTAAGATGAGATCAGCTTAGATATTGCATGCCTAAAAATGGAGCAACATGTTATGTGACTGGCCTGTAGACGATTTAAACGAACTAGATGCAGCAATTTATTAGTTTTTCTATCAATTAACTTTACGTGGTTTAGCGGTCATCACGGCGTTTCTACGTTTATTGCCTTTTACTAGGCCCTATACAACTCTGAATTCATTATCATAGATTTCCGTAAGGCCTAACAGAGATTTTACTCGTGACACGCCTGTTTCTTCGCAGGCGCTGGAGGTCACTGAAGGTCAAAAAACGAAGCAAAAAGACGCAGAGATAAAAAAACGTGGTCGGTCGGTTGGTCGGTCGGACGTTAGTGACGTCACGAAGGCTATTGCGATCTGGGTGACTGGTCATCGGTAACTGAGTGTCTGACAGATTAGAGGCCTCCGGACAGAACTCCCCTCCCAAGAAACTCCACTGGTGAAAGCTTGCTGTCGAAAACAGATGAGACGTATCGCCGAATGTTTTAAAACTGAATCAATCTGCATATTTAGCCTTTATTTTATTTTACTTTTCTTGACACTACGATAGGCTATTCGGAAATTTCAGTGTGCTAAAGCGTAGGTATTTGTTACCTATCATTAGGTTAAAAAATCGTTAAAGTGGAAGTTAGGGAGTGTGTAGGCTATGCAACATGTCGATTATGTCGGTGTCTACAGCTCTTTAGACACCGACATAATCTCAGCCAGACAGGCTCGATTTACCTGCCTCGGAGGGATGAAAGGCTGAGTTGAACTTGCTGTTGCCCATACATATTTTATGTGTAGCCACTAAGCTACCATTAAGCTTTCCGAAACTGAGTTGAAAGCACTTAAGATTCGAAGTGGCATCGCCGCGCGCCGGCCTGAGCCAGAGCAGAGTGGAGGCAACATACTTTACATCTAATTGGTTTTCGACAGTTTTATTTGCGACGTTGCTGCACAGGAATCGATTCATAGTAATCAGCAGATGTACTGAGAATTGCACTGCGTCTCGGGGGGAGGACATAAAGCCAGGCACGTCGAGAAGGGGTAACGTCGAGAAGGGTGGGGTAAGTTATCCTGGGCCCTTCGACGTTTGAGGGCCCCGCCGTCGCTCATAAATATAAAGTGCATCAAAATGCACCATTATGAAACGAAGAAAATAATTAAAAATTCCTTAGGGGCCCCCGCGAAAATGTTTTGGGGCCCAGCGAGAATGTTTCTCCGGGCCCCGCCGTGACTCGACGGGGCTGCATAAAGCAGGGGGTTGCATGTAACGGGGGTTTTATAGTCAGGGGTTTTGTCGTGGGGAGTTTTGCCTGCTGCCTTGGTAACTCCGTGCAGCCAGTCGAATGAAAATTGTTACGTCACAGCAGGGTTGCGCTGTCAATCAATAGCGGACTACCCACGCGGGCGGGGAGGAGGCTGAGCGACGTCACGTGACGTGGACGCACGCACGGAGACGTCCAATCGGAATAATGATCGATTTGGCGCGGTCTGCAACAGTAACAATAGCCATCAGACGAAGCACTGGCGTAGCCAGAAATGTGAATTAAAGGAGGGTGGCTTGCCACTTTTTCCTCATTTACCTTCCCTTTTTCCTTCGTCCTTTAATTTCTTTTCTTTTTTCTTCTTTTTACTCGCAATTTTGCACCTTTCACTTCTTTTTCCTTTCTCCTTTTCCCTTGTTTTCTCCTCCATTTAGACATAGAACGTCCAAAATTCAACTAAAACGCCTAAGGAGCGTGTAAGCTCCCCCAGCGAAGTATGGGGCTGAGCCCCACCCAAAATCGAATTTGGTGCATTGTGACTTTAAAATACGAGATCTGGTGGCAACAAGTTTAATTATTTTCCTAAGAATAAACCGAACACATTGGCACATTTAATGCAGTCTAAGTGTGTGCTTATGTTTTGTCTGGGGCGTTTGGCGCCTGGGTCCCATGTGCCTTTCTTGTCCTAGCCACTGAGATGGAGTTTCGGTAACGGACCGACCGACAGATACGCAGTGATGGCGCGACCAACAACGTTGTGCCATTGCACTCAGTCACACAGGCGGTGGCCCATAAAACCTGTCATTTTTATCGTCTTTCCAGGGCATTGGTCAGAAAATACAATTTCTTTAACATGTTCGTCTGTCCGTCCGTCCATCTGGCGTCTGCGGACAAAATTATGACGACATTTATGAACCGATCTTCGCCAGATTCGGCGTAGATTTCGCGACGTCTGTAACATGCAGAAAAAATGTTTGTGGATGCGACAGGCCTCTATAGCTAGCATACAAATGAAAGCGTTTATTCGTAGATAAGTGCAGCAATCTATACAGTGCACAAAAAAGAAAACAAAAACGGAAAAAATACAAAGAAATCACACGACTAATGCAACGCGTGAACAATGCGACACACCTTAACTAATGAATTGGGTGAATAGTACAATTAACAAATGAAATGTCGCCTTCTGCTTTCAAAGATAGATTTCAGACATTGGAGGTTAATTTAACAATATGCGCTACATAAATTCACATTTTACTTACTTATTTACTTACTTACTAATTCTACCACATTATCTTTGCAAGTCTTGCACGAACGTTCACTTTTTTATTCTAAAAATTTTCTTAAAAGCATTATTCTAGCAAACATTTAATTTGCCAATGTGCTGACTTTTTGTAAAAAAACCCAGAAAACTTTGCTAGACACAGAATTACTTTTTTCATGCACATACGTTGTGAAATGCACGATCATTAATGTTGAATATGATGAAACTCCTTTTGGACAAATTTAGTACTTTCTTCTAACGACTGTTTCTGCGGTAGATTTAGATTTTGCAAAAATAACATGCAACATTAGCTCCGTGCTTGAATAAAACGTTAAAAAGTGATGTTAGAATGTGTCGAAACTTGTAATTTTAAGACTAAAATCTCATAGGTTAACTTGTGCTATCTCCATAGATGTCTTTCCTCGTTGAAAAAAATCCTTCCTACCGCTGACATTAATGACCACATTTGTAGTCGCTGCTCCGCTACAGATTCGGCCTGTTGAAGTTAAAATCTTATCTGCAGCTATAACGTAGTCGTAAATGCGGCCACCCACCACAAGTGTATATGCAAGTAAGCAAGCAATCTTTTATTTTTCAACGGTCAAACGTTATTGGCAATAACAGAAATATCACAACATAGCAAAATTGCAAAATTGCAAGCTAATAAGCCTACAGTGTAAAGGGAAAAATACACAAGTTGATTTTAGTAATAGTAGTTAACGAGACTATTTCGTTCTTGTTCTTTTCAATGAGTTAATTTTCGTAACTTCAACGTTTAGTTATAGTCGTAGCGTTTAAACAAGTCGGCTTTTAAGTTAATTTTAACGTTATACGCTATATAAAATCACGTTTTTCTTATTTACTTAGTAAATACTTACCTAATACCTACTTACACGGTGTTTCATGAAAAGGACCCCCTTTTTGTTTTTTTATAATTCACGTAAATGATGAACAATTTGCATGAAATTTTTACCAGTTGTACCTGAATAAATACTTATTCGAAATGTTTTAACAAAACATGGCAGTTGATTAAATATTCTTTGCTAGTCGTAATTAAACGCTGACATTATAATGTATTAAGTGTACAAACAGGTTAATCCCAATTGCTGCCAGTTGCTACTCTGCTTTAGTGGTGAAAAATCTGGTTTATTGGTGTATAATATTTGAAGTTTTACAGTTGCAGCCACAACAACGTGCAAAGCGATTGAATTTACGTGTCTGTGGGGATAGTTGGTCTTTCACATGTTCGAGCAAGACAGTGCACTATCACACCGAGCTTGCAAGATGTTGAGTTTTTGGATCACAGGACGCCCGATTTCATGTTTCCATGTTGCTCAGTTCTGACACGATAAACATTTTTCATTACCGAACCAGATTAAGTTCACCATCGAAGCAGGGTAGCAACTGACAGCACTAGTTGAGACTAGCAAGTTTGTACCTGTGACACATTATGACGTCACCGTTACATCACGACTAGCAAAGAATATTTAATCAACTGCCATATTTTGTTCTAATATTTCGAATTAGTAGTTCTTCAGCTATAACTGGTAAAAAGTTCATGTAAATTGCTCATAATTTGAGCAAATTATGAAAAAAAACAAAAAGGGGTCCTTTTATGAAACACCGTGTACATAGCCTCGGCCTATTTATCGTTTTCGCTGCGAAAAACAATACAACGACAGTTGGATGCAGGCCATGCCGGTGGTAGCTGTATTTATTCCAAGTTAATTTCGAGTTGTCAGTGAGCGTGCGTAAGCGGCCGACTTGACGGGTCACTACTGGGCAGAGCTGTCTGCATCGATCACACATCTCGCGGTGTGCACTGCGACGGCAGTACGTTGGAGACGCCATGCGTGCAGTCTGGTGGCGTTAAGCACATCGCGGCTTAGCTCTCACAGAATCTTCCGATAGGACGCCATGGCATAAGGCACGTACATTATAGGCCTATGTTCTGTTTGTTTGTCTTCTGGTTAGCTTTATCTGTTGTCTTCGTTGCATTTTGCTATTCGAGAGCAAAATGGCAAAATATCATGATCTACAGTTACTGTAGAGGGAGTAGAGTTGACTTGGCTATGACAGAACGTTCTAACTACAAAAACAAAACTAAAAAGTTGTTTAAAATGCCAATAAAATATTTATTTTATTACAACTATTGGTATTATTTGTTAATAAATTTTACAAGAACATGCAAAACACTGGAAAAAGTCAAAAATTGCACTGCGTGGAAAATTGTTTATAGTTGCTTTAAAATGTCATTACAAAAAATTAGAATGTTTTAATTATTTTGTATATTTTGAGATTGCTGTGAGCTATTTGTTTTCTGAAAAACAAAACAATTTGGTTGTATATCTATACAACCAGTTGTATTATCTACACTGTGTCCGGAAAAAAACTGATCCCATAGACATCGTGTAATAAAAATGTCAAATCTGAACGAATTTGAATAAAGTTTAGTACACTTAATTTCTTATAAATTCCTGAGAAAATTGCCAAATTTCGTTAAAAATATTATTTTTTTTACAAAAGTTATTAAATGTTGAATATCGATAACAAAATATTTTCGTTACCAATATGGCGATACATAATGCAGTCGATCAAGCGGAAGTGACGTTTGTTGACGCAATCAAAATAACGTAAACAATAACAAAATGGTGTTTTCTGCAAACGATCGTGTTTTAATTAAACTGTTGAGACACGAGAATGAGCATGGTGCTAAAAAGTTTATCGCAGAATTTCCCAGCAAGCCGTGGAAACTGTCAGGATTAAACGGACACTTCACGTTTTAAGGCAACCTCACAAAAGCCGCTGTAAGTATTGTTTCCGTAAATAGATTTAACTGCAATTTAGTGTTTTGATTGTCAATAAATGGTGCATTGTTGATGTAAAAATTTGCCAGAATCAGATGTTCTTTGTTAAAGTTACGCTAATGTACACAGGGATTTACCTATGTAATACCATATTGGTAACTGAGATATTTCGTTATCGATATTCAACAATCAATAACTCAACTAAGAAACAATATTTTCCAACGAAATTCAGTGACAGATGCAGGGATTTATTGCGAATTGAGTGTACAAAATTTTATTCAGATTTATTCAGATTTGACATTTTTTTATTGTACGAAGTCTAGGGGGTCAGTTTTTTTACCGGACACAGTTTATAGCCACTCGTCCGCGTACTAACCGGGCCCGGCATGAAGCATCTGCGTTGATCGGACACGACGCATTAACCATCAGACCACGCCACCACCATAAAGGCGTATAAAAACGAACAAAATAAACTAAACTAAACTGCACAGAACTGAGATCTTAGTTTAGTTGAGTTGTGTTTAAATGCTTATACCACTCCAGGCAATAGTCTACTGTATCGTACTTGAAACACGCTCAGATGGCATCGACTACACCGTCGTTTGCTTTATGACGCACGACTGCAGCCGAAAGTTGTGAAAACAGTACCAGCGAGAGCTGAATGCGGTTTAAACAAAGCGAACGAGTTCATTTCGTCTCAATTCGGTTAATTTTCGTCGTTCTGAACACGTCTTAAGGCACCACGGAGTCTCTCCTCGGCTACGTTGGTTGGTCAGTAAGCGTCGAGAAACACGTCGCCTCGTAAACAGCAGCACTCACCGCGGGTCCCGATGCAGACATAGCAGGCCATCGGCGACCGATCACGTCAGTCCCAGACCGCACGGACTCCCTCTCAACAGCTGTTAAAGCGCTCGCACATTTACGTTGAAATAAAACTGCAATAAAAAAATCCAAAACAACTGCAATGAACAACTTAAAATTCGGTTCTCTCGCAGTACACGCAAACCCTTGCGATAAAGTCAGGGATAGGGTACTCGAAGACTGTCGTCGCGGTCGAGAACAGCTCTAAGATAAACAAGAAGCCCAGCTGTTGCTAAGAAAGCCGACCCTACTGGTTGTCAGTGACCTACAAGGTCACCTAATTCAAGGTCATCCAAGGTCATCCATTTATATGTCATTTGAAAGCCAGTATGCGACTTCCTATTAGTGATTAATAGCAACCTAAGCCCTATATTGCACCGTTTAGCCACAGTACATCCGTAACAGACAAACGACGGACAGAGGAACAGACGGACAGACGACAACCATAATGATGATGATGATGATGAGTCGATAAAGTTAGTGTTCGCCCACTCTTACAGCAAGCGTGTCGCTGGGACGGCAAGGTCACCACGTGCAGCTGAGCGTAGGTGCCGACGGCTGGGGTTCTCGGCAACCAGATGACACATGGTGGAAAGATAGTTCGGCGCCAGGTTGTGCAGACTGTTAAACACCGTTACGCACAGTTTAAAGTCTACACGCTGCCGAATTGGCAGCCAGTGCAGAACGTCACGTATGGTGGCAGAGATGCTATGGTATTTCCGCTTGCGAATGATCAGTCGAGCTGCAGCGTTGAGAACTCGTTGGAGCTGCCGCAGGTGGACTTCGTGTACGCCAGCGAGCACCGCGTTACAGTAGTCGATCCGACTGACGACCAGTGAGTTCACAAGGGTAGTGATAGTGTCGGACGTCAGCATTCGTCTGATAGAACGTAGCTGCCTCAGACAGTGAAAACAGCGACAATGCAACAAAGACGGAGCCGTCAACTTTGGCAAGCTGATACTTCGTTCCGAGACACGTAAACTGCGTTTTCTCGGCTTAAGTCTGTTGGAAGACATCCAGAGCCTAATATCGTCGATACACTCTATCAGGTGTGCAAACGTTGCTTCACAGTTAATGGCCAGTGTATGTAGGTACAGCTGAGTGTCATCAGCGTACGAGTGGACACTGACGCCCTGACGTGCAGCGATGACCAGCACAACAGTGTACAAGAGGAACAGGATCGGTCCAAAGACACTGTCCTGCGGTACACCGTATACTGGACTGCAAAGCACTTCGAGTACTGGCTTACACGGATCCTTTGTGTACGAATCCATGACAGAAAATCATCACGAAAACCAAAAGCATGATATAGTCTGTCGGCAACAGCTCGACCGGTATTAAAGTACGGTCGGCTAAAATCGTGGCCTTGGTCTTGGTGTCGTCGCCTTGGCCTTTAGTCACTTGTGATAAATGTGCTCTGTGCAACGAGTTTTTAGAATTTGCATGACGGGCCTACTAAATTAAACGTCGAAACTATGATTGTCTGAGCATTTTCATGACTAATTAAAATTTGCATAAAATTCAGAGATTAAACTGCGCAGTATACTTCACTTATTTACTTACTTACTTATTTCATAGTTCTAACGTTGGCCTTGAAAATGCTGGCCGCGCATCTCCTTGGATAAAATACATGTCATGTACAACTTTCTTCGCAAGTTTGCAGCGAAAAACTTCGCTCTGAGATGAACAGTATAAATCGATTGAGTCGGCGGCGACCGTCTTCATTAGTTGTTTCAAATTAGTTAAGTTTAAGTTATTTTTGTCGCACGTTTGCTAGCGTCTTAACGGCTGCTTGCAGAGTGGTATGAAACGTTCGCTGTCGTTTGTATGTGCGAAAGCGTCTTTAGTCACTGCTCTTCCGACTACTCGGGCATTTTCGTTCAAGCACTCGTTTGACTGACTGTTTACGATGCAAGATATCTCGAAAATTTCCGCCCTATACCGCATAGTGTTGCTAGAAACTAGAACACGAATAATACTCGAACTCCAATGTTTCGATTTGTTCTGAAATTTTTAGCTCACTTTCAGATTTGGTGTTGCATTTTGGACTGTGTTTTTATGCAACCTCGTACCATAACTCGACTCGTTTTTGCGACAAACGTTTTAAGCTGTGTACCCACGGGAACCAAAAATAATACCTCTTTCAATTATGTCAAAATGATGTCATGTAAAGTGCAAAACACAACGTATTTATATACAGTTTGAACTACTTTAAAATTTGCGTTTATTTATTTACAGTTTTTATTCACAGAAAACTTTCCCATATTTTTTCAGAATTTTATAGTTTATCCACATGCAGTTTAAAGAGTCACACAGCGTTAGTTAATCTAAAAATCGTGACGAAATTATAATTTATTCGCATGAAAACCGAATCTGTTCACATCGGAAAGTCGAAATGAAACAAAACATAATGAAATGCACGACGTCCATGTTCGTTGTATTTCAGCTCGATCCATTTTATTTCTGCTGCTCCGTACAAACTTTGACAATGTTCTGCGATGACAGTGATGCGCGGTCGTCTCATAATGTATCGTATCGAGTCAAGTAACGATTACTGCACGTCACTAGTAGCGGTGTCGGTGGTCGTGACAGCTGTCACGTGGTTGGTGGCATTGCTATGGGTTGAGAGGCGAGCGCATGCAGTCGCAGGACCCCACACGAATCACACACCATTTCCGATGTCTTACTAGAGCTCTGCAGGCGTGTCAACATTTGACCTCTTAGCATCGCCGGTTTACAGTATCGAATTCACAGTTGGTGCTGCGTTCGGTATATTTCGGCTTTTCGGAGTCGATCGTCTGCAGTTATATGTCGCTTTCCATCACTACTGGACAACAGCAGCGACGAGACTCGAGCGTTGACGAACAGTGGGAAAAAATCTAAGCCGAGATAGAAATAGCAAGGTAAGTGAGTTGAAGTTAACTTTGTGGCTGATTATCCGAAAACGTATCATTATACGCCGTGTCTCACAAAAACCAAGGTACACTTTTATTTTTTAAATAGCTTCTTGAAACATTGACCGATCGTAGGCTAATAATTTTTAGCACGCAACATCACGAAAGAAACTTGACATAACTGATAATAATTTTGCTAACCTCACCTTAATACTGTTGCTGCACTTTGCACTACTTTGTAAAATGCAGAAGTTTTATACCCCGTTTACACGATCAAGCAATTATCAAGCAAACGTCGAGCAATTAGAGCACACGTCGTGCACGTGTATTTTGAATGCATTTGCTCGATGTTTGCTTGATCGCGTGAACGGGGTATTACTTTGGCCGTTTACAACAATGAATTTATGCTTGGTAGCGCATGTGTCAGCTCAAAAATTCATTGAGATCACAAATCATAATCTGTTATCTGCTCGACATTAATCGTGTGAATTTTTAAATCGTACGTCGACAAACTGAAACGACATAATCGACAGCGAGTGAGCCGCTCTGAGTTATACGGTTATTACACGTGCTGTTGGCGAGTTGCGTCAACGTCTACGCGCTTGCGTTAGTGCTGGAGGGGACATTTTGACTTTTGAGCACATGCTGCAGTGAAAATACCGTAATGTGACACGTGTAACTTTTTGAGTGATAATAACTGTTACTTATGTTTGTCACCATTCAGTTAGTTATTTTTACCGAATTTGTCAACATTGTGCGTTTCTCCTATAGTACTTTTCCCCCGTCAAATTATCAAAGTTTAGCCATTAATTTTGAATGACACGATTAAAGACTTGGTGACAGCATGTTCGAGACCTGAAGCCAAATTCACAAAACATCTCAACCGATTCGTTATAGTAGTGTTTAATAAACATTAGTAGGCTATTAGAATGTCGTAGCCTAGACTTATAATTCACACGTATGTTGCATGTCTTTCCGTGCGCGATTCTTTCGTCAGATATTTAGGCCTACCTGAGATACATCTTAACGACGCAATATATCTGACTCTTTTATGTACCATAAACTCATAGGCCTACTTGCAGTAGGCTTATTCGAACGACTAATGACCTTTGACGGTTCGAGACCAAAGCAATTGCGCCATTTGCCGACTGTTAGGCTAATAGCGGCCGCTGCTAATGCTACCTATATGCCCAGCCGGCATCACGTCACGTGACCAGGATGAATTTGTATCGCGTCCTCGCCGTGACACGTTATTGCCCTATCCGCCACGTGACGGCCAGAGTGCTGTGCCGTCAGACGTATAAGCAGTTTTATGCCGCTACTGCTATTTTTGTCCTCATGGCGACTGAAGGGCAGCTTCCGTCCATCCAACGCAACGTACGCGACGAACACAGCTGACGCAACAACCAAAACGCAAGGATACAAGAAGCCCAGCTGTCGCTAAGATAATCGACCGTGATGGTTGCCAGTGTCATTGAAGGTCATCCAAATTCGATGATTTTCATGTTATTTGAAAGCCAATGTGCCACTTCCTTTTAGTGATCATTAGTAGTCTAGGCCCTATCTCGCACCGTTTAGCCACAATAGCGCGTAACGGCCTTTAAGGTCATTCAAGGTCAATAATTTTCATTTTATCTGACAGAGCATATGCATTTCCTATTAGTGATTAATAGTAACCTTGGCCGTATCTCTACCGTTTCTGAGATATGACCAGGTTTCCGTTGAAAAACGCACATTTTTCCAATTTTCCTCCATTCACCCCAAGTTTGAAAATGTTCCCTTTGCACTTGATCGCTGAAATTTTGCATGTCTAAGTTTATGCCACAGGGCTGATTATTCGTGTAAAAGATTTCCTCTACGACCTACCGTTTAGCCGCAATACATCCGTTACAGAGGGACAAACAAACAGACAAACGGCCAGCCGGCCGGACGACAACCATGCCAATAGCTCGACAGTTTCTTAAGTACGGTCGGTTAAAAAGCGGTCGTTACGTTGGTTGGGTTTGTTACGTTGCGTTGCGTTGTGTACGTTGCGTGCGTAGCTTTCGATGGAACTACGCTTGGCTGCGTGGCTTGGCAGACGGAAGTATACGAGTGATAGGTCTACGCTTGGTCGCTTGGTGGTGTAACGATAAGGTGTCGGACTTGCGATCGTGAGGTCATGGGTTCGACTCCTAGTCGGATCACTATCATGTAGTGACTACTCGGATGAGTGACTGTCTGCGGACAGGTAAACCATCTAGGTATCTAAGGTCAACTCAGTCTTCTATCCATTCGTGATTATAGGCAGATCGAGTACCGGCCTGCATGTCTGCCGAGAGCCCCTTGTAGTCTATTGGTAGCGTGAGCATCTGCTGCGCGAAAGGTCCCGGGTTCCAGTCCTCGTGCATGCTAACTTTTTGCAACATTTTTCTCTTCGCTGTCGTAATTAATTATTTTGATGTACTAAATGTCTGACTTGGGGTAAAATGTTGCAAAAAAGTAAAGTGAGCGTAGCGAACTTCAGGGATGTGCACGAGACCTTCTGAGCCGAAACCGAGACGAGACCGAGACGTTCAAACTTTTGTCCGAGACGAGACCGAGACGAGACGTTGCAGCTTCCGAGACGCTGGCCGAGACCTTGAAGATCCCGAGACTCTCGGGAGTCTTGGGAGCTTCAACGTCTCGCCGAGACGTTTTCCGTGACGTAGGGCGTATGGTGAAACACATTGACAATGAAAAAAATTATACGGATTAATTAACTTGCACCATGGTAAGCGCTTTCTGTTTGTGATATTGTGGGTTTTTTGCACTTTATTTTGACAATTATCACTGAATAATTAACGGCTTGCACCATAAAGAACTGCAACTGCAGTGCTGTAGACATGAGCCGTTATGTTTATTGCAATTTGCAAGCAACTGAAATTAGTAAACTACACTGATTATAGCCTTATACGTCATCTACATTTGGCTGATAGTATTCATTCTGACGTCATACACTTTATCTTCATTGCGACTAGGTCATTTTATGACGAAAAAGACTGAGATGACGTAATTCTGCTTTATAAATAAGTAAATGAAAAAGTAAAATGTACAGTGTAAACAAATATTGTCTAAGCCCCAAATGTCATGCTGGTTATAGTATCGCTCTAACTGCAGCTACAGTATGCACGGCGAGCGCCTGCACAAAACGTCTCGACGAGACCACATCCCTGGCGAACTTTACTTTTTTGACAACATTTGTCACATTTTAGAGTTAGAGTCGGTTAGGGTTAGGGTTAGGGTTAGAGATAGGGTCAGTAGGCCCTAGTTAGGGTTTGTGCCAGTGTTCGTTCATTTTTGAGAAATTGTAAGAAATTGTTCGGCACAGATTTCTCGTGGTGCTGGCGTGAGGCGCTTGTCACTCGGCTCGCACTGGCACTGTTTCCAATACTTACGGCTGCAGACGTTTGTCATCAAGCAAACGACGCTGTAGTTACCTCCGCCAAGGAGGTAATGTTTTTGCAGGTTTTGGTTTGTTTGTTTGTTTGTCTGTGAGTCAGCAAGATAACTCAAAAAGTTATGGACGGATCTTTCTGAAATTTTGAGGGTATGTCGGGCATGGCACAAGCTACCAGGATTTAATTTTGGGGGTGATCCGGCAGGAATCCTGGATTTTGGATCACTTTGAAATTCTCGTTACCATTGCGTTAAAGAGGGCATAAGGGAACCACTGGCAAAGTGAATATGGTGACGCCACCTGGCGAATAACATTGCCTTGGCGAAGGTACCTGCGGGCAATGACTGCTTTCTAGTTAGTCTATGCGATCTGTGCATAATTTAAGTACGATACCGCACTGTCTGGACTCTGGATTGGTATAAGCTGGTGCTACTCTATACTCGCTTATACGGTATCTAGCACAAAACGCACAGAACTGGTTGGCTGCAAGACAGACAGCGCAGAGCAGAGATTGGCAGCAGCAGGCGACTGAAAATGCGCGACATTAAAATGCGGCACAAGAAATGCAAAGCTGAAAAATGCGAGACAAGTCAGTATGGAAAGCGAACAAACACATCAGTTGGCCCTGGAAGTCAACCCCCAAAAGTTATTTGACATACGACGTTTCTCGCATTTCTTTTTCCCACTGTTTTTCGTCCTGCATTTTCTTGTCGTGCATTTTCAGTGTCCCCGCAGCAGCAATTGCAATGAAGAGCGTCGGGTGGCACTTTGCGTGTTTCCTCTGCACCTCGTGACTGTCTGTCCGTCTGTCTGGACCCTCTCTCCGTCGCTGTTTGCATACTAACCAGCAATTTGTGACCACACGCAACACAGAGTGAATTAAATTGCCGGTTTCTCAGACATAGCCATTCAATTTTTTTTTCAAAATGTGCGCCGACCGCCATTACGTGACGTCATTGGTCACGTGACCGCTGGACTCACCGCGCAGGCTTTCTTATAGGTGGTCCGTTGTGACCATGCGTCTATCTCGGTCTCTGTGCTGTTTGCATACTAACCAGCAGTCCACCACGACGACGATTCGGCACTGAGTGCTTTAATTCAGCGCTCCTCCCAGTGCACCGCGGAGTATACGCTAGGGGGAGTTCACCACTGGCGACAGCCGCCGTGGAAAAATTACTTGGAGGGGCGAGTTGCGGGTGGGGCAAATCAGGCTTGACGTAATAAGATAAATCACGTTTCAGTGAGATGCCGATGCCAGACGTTCGCTAGGTGGCTGTATTGTCACTGCCGTCTACAGCCACGAATGTAAAAGCGTGTACATAGCGATAGAAATGAAGTTGAACTAAAATGTAAAATCTCTCCATCCGTTTTTTGTTTGTTTTTCCTCCTTTTTCCAGTTTTTATTATTGGTTAGACACGCAGCTGCGACGGACGGGCTTGACCTTTTCTGGTAGTCTTTTTGTATTATTTTTTTCTGTACGAATAATTATGTAAAATTGCTATGTACGAGTGCTGTTTTATTGGTAAACTTTCTCGCTTTATCTCTCTTTTTCTCTCTCTCTCTTTTTCGTTGGTCTGCGAGTAAAAGCTCTGGTAAAAGGGGGTCCGTGAGTGTTAGCCAGAAAAAATCGGATGTCGTATGTAGTAACCGTGTAGATACTGGTGCACTTTTGGCGACAAATCTGCATGCGACTGTTCAATTATTGCGCTTCCGCAGATCGTGAACAGTGTTTAGTCAGTGAGACCACCGAGTGGTGCGGGCGGATTCAGCAGCTGATGTTTGTGACGTCACTGATGACGTCATTGCTGTTGATAATGTTGATGATGATAATGCTGTCGGTTGAATGATACGCTGTCCGCTGCGGTCGAATCATGACAACTTAAACCGCGTTTCCACATGTCCGTCCAGAGTAGCGAACGCAAGGCACACAACGCAAAGCTCGCGCGTACTTTCTGTCTGACTGCAGACAACGCAAGTAAAGTACGCAACGAACGCATGTGACGCAACGGCAAGGCAAAGCAGAGATAAAAGCAAGGCCACAGGGAATCCGAAAGTTCCAGGAAATTTAGGCTAGACTTTTTTGAAGTTTTCGCGGAAATTCCCAGAAATTTTGAAAATACTGTTATTTTTTTTGTATTTTCCGCACTTTTTTCATTTGGTAGACAGTTTAGGTAATCGTAATTTTAGAAAAATCTAGAAAATAGTTTCGAAAAACTGGTCGCGATCGATCGATCGAGTGTGCGTGGGGTTGACTTTTTTCAAGAACTGTTTGTGCTACTGTAATAATTGTGATAATTAAGAGCTGTGTAAACGGGGATTTTGTTTTTTTTTTACAAAATTTGGAAATTTTTTATTTCAAAACGAGAATTTTCGGTGGCCCTCAATAGAAGCAGTGTCTATATTTTTTGTTTGTATTGATGGAAACCAGACTTTAGTAGCGGGTAATGCAATCACCAGTAACCGACGGATATCAGCTCGACGCTTGCGATGAGGGTGTGTGGTGGCGCCGTCCCCATTTTTCACGGTAAGGGCATATCCGTCACTATTTTATTAGAATGCGTGTAAAAAGCAAGGTCGCAGTTGAAATTTGCTTACGTATTGGACAAATTCTGACGCACGCGATTTAGTGTAAGTTTGTAATTATGTTTTTCGTGCATGGTTAGTAGATGTATCAGAACGGATTGGTTATTGCGAATTAGCCACTGGCCGTCCGATCACCTATATGCTAGGCCCTACCTGCTTCTTGACTTTGCAAACATTCCTAAACTTTAATAATTGGTATACACACTGCTACAAGACCTGCTGTTGGGGCCGACAATTTAGGATAAATGGAATTTATTGACGTTTTTTCATTCATTTTAACTCGTATTATGCTGGCTCTGCTTTCCCCAGGTAGCGCAAAAGCAAGCGTTTGGTGAGGTAGAAACTAAAACATTTATTTAATAGCCAGATGTGTCGGAAATATTTTGTCAAATATTATTAAAATCTGCTAATTTTTATTCAAGGCACTATCGATAATGTTGGGGATGTTTTTAAAGGCTTTTTTAAATTTTAACACATATTTTGCTTGATTTGCTTTCCCTAGGTAGTGCAGAAGCATACATTGAGTGAGGTGAGAAACTAAACGGTTATTTGATGGCAAGTTGTGTCTGAAATATTTGTACCAAACATTATTATAATCTGTTAATTGGTTTTCAAGTTACAGTCGAAAATGTCGGAGATACTTTTTTGAGACACAATGCACAATAAAAATAAATTGACTTTTGTTGTAGTTAGATTTAGTGTTTTTATTATTTTATTGTATATATGTGGTCGCCATTACTGCTATTACTGGACAGAGATGCTATGGTGCTATGCTTTTTCTCATCTTAGCTACAGCTACCGCTGCTGCTGCTGCTGCTGATGATGATGATAATGATAATGATTATACAGGGAGGTCCATAAAAATATGGCTTCTTACTTTTGTCCATATCTTCGCCAATTATTGGCCGATTTTCAAAATTCTTTTACCGGCACATTTTGCAGACAATTTGCAATAAAGTGGTTATTATATATCCTACCGCACCATAAATGCGTCTTTACACTACCTTGTAAAATACAAATGAAATATGAATGTATAACGATAATAAAAAACAAACATTTTGGTAAATAAACAAAAACAGCTTAGACTAACGTTGCAGTTAATGGTCTGCATGACACTAAACTGTGTGGGTTTAACACAGTTTAGCGTCATACGGATCATTCACCGTAATGTTAGTCTGAAGTGTTTTTTTCCATTTACCGAAATGTTCGTTATTATCGTTAGTTTTCTCTTACATATACATTTCACAAGGTAGTGTAGAGACGAAATTATGGTGCGGTGGAATATATAATAACCACATTATTGCAAATTATCTGCAAAGTGTGCCGGTAAAAGAAATTTTAAAAATCGGCCAATAATTGGCACGTTTTTTTTATTGAGACACGGTGTAGCAATAACAGACATTAAGAAACGCGTCAGTGCAACTAGCATAGTGAAACGTACGTCTGATGGACAATAGAGTATACAGCAGCAGCAATTATTACAGCCAACCGCAACACTAGTCTCCATACGCTGGCAGTTATTCAACAAAATCTCTCCAGGGCTGTATAATTGGGGATGCAAATGGCCTTCCACCATGCTCTAAGTAAGGATCGCGTCCCTTTTAATCATATTTGCTTAAGTGTAGTCTCTACATTCATTTTGCCTTTAAATAATTAATGCAACGGACTGGGCGCAATATACTGATATCTGTGATGTTTTTGTGCTTCCGCCATGCAGAGCCGGACGCATTATGTTTTCGTGTAGTCGGTCCGTTTGTTCGTCTGTTTGTTATTATGACAGTGACTGGTGAAACAAAGCACTGTGTTACGCTGCAATAAATCAAATAATCAATAAAAAAATAACATCTTTCAAAAATGACCAGTGATGTACAATGAATGACTAAAAGCTAAAATAAAAACTGAGAACAATATGCAAATTAAAAACAAACTTTTTGTGTTTACAGATGTCAACAAGATGAAGAGTGTTGTGGAGACGGTACCACCGTCAGTCCTGATCAATCATCATGATCACTGCTCCTCGACCTCAGCGCTCCACCGTACCCGTAATAGACGTTATAGATGTTTTCTTAATCTCACTTTTTAATGATTTTGATAATAACATTTTAATTTTTTAAAAATATAAATATCTAAATTGCCGTCAGTTATCTATTAACAATTCGTAAACGAAAAGTTCTTTCCGAGCCAGGGCGTCGCTGATAAATTCGATTTCTTAGCTCTCAGCCAGACACCAGTTCACGTTGCGAGAACACGAATACGGTGCTGGTGTTTACGTTTCAGCTTTCGCTGGTAGGCCTATTTATCGTGTTTACCCACGGACGGATGGCCAAGCTGAGTCAACCTGGGAGGCTGGTTACATATGATTTTTAGACAGCGTCTGTATAGCATATCACACATCATGACCTTTGTATTTTTCATAGTTTATGTATTAGTCATACGTGTTATTTGTGCACGCTGTATTGCGTTTTGTCAAGCTGCCACTAAACGTAAATAAATGTACAAAACATCAGTTTATACACTTGTTAACGGCGACGTGCAATGATTGACACATCGAAAACAGCAAAAATCATAAAAAGGTGATATTATTCAACAGCACATTGACAGTTA
>Ga0209367_1005315_pt1 | contig 17855 bp, 12 predicted proteins | sample WorMetLIZISLAND2_FD_187412 | JGI IMG/M metagenome (GOLD analysis project Ga0209367, IMG submission 187412) | Marine gutless worms symbiont microbial communities from Max Planck institute for Marine Microbiology, Germany - Olavius geniculatus... ... | reverse complement strand
GGTTGCATTTGTCTAGTTTAGACACGCTCTTACACAATGCTAGAATCTCGTTTGCTAAACAGTGTTCTACCTCCAGTAATTGTCTTGTTCAGTACTTGTCTCAGCTTATGTCATATGCTGGTTTTTTGATGCATTTCTTACTGTTCGTACTACATTTTGTTTCTTTTATGTGTATTTCTTTTATGTCTCTGTTTTTGTGTTGTTATGTGTTGTTTGCTGTGTGTGTCAATGGTCCCTTGTGGACTGATTTCCAAATAAATGGAATGGAATGGAATGGTAGCAGATAATCTGAAATGATGATTGAATATATTTTACCGGTGCATCGCGCTGACCCTGATATTACATGCACGTGTTTTGCTCCGTGCAGGACGCAAGAAAAGTTCTCGAGATTGTGCGCCACTTGCGTAAAAAGGGTCTGCAGAAACTCGACAAACGAAGCGGCGACTTGAAATACTTGTGTTCGATGGGACTCGATGCAAAGGACGCCAAGCTACAGAAGGAGGCCGGGCACATTGAGAACCGAATCGCCATGTGGGACGTCAAGCTGACTACCGCCAAATTCCTGCAGAATAAGGTACGCTATTACGCACCGTGCGTCTTCGCCGCTCTTTCGATCAATCAATCATTTAGGCCTATTCGTCACAGAAATATAGTACACGCGAAATAATGCTATTTGGCATTACGCTGACAGCCACTGTAGAAAACATTATGTAGAAAGCATTACGCTGACAGGAACAATTCCAAACATAAAGTTTTCACGTAAACCAATAATAACAAACATAACTGAACGGAACAGAACGGAACTAAAACTCATGCAATTCAGTCAGGCCAGTTTAGTTCAGTTTTGTCGCTTTGTGCACTCTTTTAGCAATAAATCATGTCAGTCATCGTCCATCGCCATTGTTTGACTCGTTGCGTGACAAAATAAATTGTTACGCGCGAAAGCAGAATGCTTCGCGCGTCTTTGCCATCGTCTGGGCATCTGTCTGTCTGTCCGTCCGTCCGTCCGTCCGTCCGTCTGTCTGTCACACTCGTGATCTGTATCAAAACGGTGCAAGCGAGGATCACGAAATCTTCACTGTGGGCTGCCCTAAGGTCTCTAGTTTATCGTGACAAAATTTTGTGCCACTGGGTGCAGGGGTTCCTCTCGAACGAGGGCGTCAAAGAGGGGTACCCCCTAAAAAGACGTCATTTTGCCGTTATTGGCTCGAATAATGTGAAAACGGTTGCAGATAGGTGCATACATGCTGCTTATCATAACAAGCACTAGTGACAGGCTTTTTTGGATTTATCAACATCGATGACCTTGAACGACCTTGAACCCCTCAAAAAGAGATTTTTAGTGAATTTTTCGCAATTTTTGGATGCAGCGCACATTTCAACACCGAATTGCAACGAAATGGCTGGAGATAGACCACAACAACCTGCATATGAAATTTTCAGCATTCAACGTAGATTTTAGCAGTCCAAGTCCGGACCCTCTCGATTCAAGGAGGCCTGCGCACGTGGGTGTCAAAGAGGGGTACCCCTATAAAAAGTGGTTATTTATCCTCTGTTGGCTTGTCTAGCGTGTAAATGGTTGCAGATAGGCACAGCCATGCTGCTTGTCATAACAAGCACTAATGAGGAGCTTGTTACGAATGTCAACATCGATAACCTTGAATGACTAAAAAATGAATGACTTGAATGACTAAAAATATTGATTTAACGTGATTTTTTTTGGCGATTTTTGGCTGCAAAAGAGTGAATTACGACGAAGCGGATGGAGATAGACTACGATTACCTGCGAACAGGAACTGCTATAGGCTTTCGCGCGTCTCGTGAGCTTTGCTCAAATTACTTGTTTTGTCTCTGCGGCACTTCATGAGCATGGTTAAAAATAAGACTGGTTGACGCAGTTCGTTATAAAATCGTGCTTTTTCTAACCATGCTCGAGACGAGATTGGAGACCCTGCAAGAACTTTGGTCTCGATCGAGTCTCAGAGAGTCGGTGTTTTGATTCTTGTTGCATACTTTTTTTGTCGTGAGTATGATTAATACAATTAGGTAGATACGATTCATGCTTTCGCTTTCGTAGATTGAGTCATGTTTTTTTTGTTTATAGTTGCTTTTTAATGTGCGTTCTTTAGGAAGAAGTAGTATAATTTGTGTTAACATGCTGAGAAGCAATTTTGAGAAAGAGGATAGTTTTTCTGGGCGTGAACTTAATATATCGGTAGTCTGTTCCAGTAATCAAAATCGCAGCATGGAGGCACACAATTTTTTGAGGTCTGTAAAATGCATCGGTATTTTGAAAATAATCTTTGACAGTGAATAACTAGGTATTAAACTTTGACATATTTATTAGTCTTTTTAACGTTATGTTTATGCCTGTATATATCTGCATGCAGAATACAGCTTTCATTTCCTTATCCTCAGTTACTCAGCCTATTTATAGATATGGCGTGGAGTGGGCTCATACACTATCACACCTAACAGTGATAGACTATTGCAGTAACTTCCTAGGGTTAGGGTTAGTGTTAGGGTTAACCCTAACACTAACCTTAACCCTAATTCTAACACTGTTAGATGCGATAGTGTATGAGCCCCAGCATGGAGACGCATGAAATTGTGGGGATTCATTGATTTAGATGGTGCCTGTTTGGTTTGGTCATTTGCTGCAGCTCGCAGTATGGTACGGTGAATGTTAAATAATAATTCGTACAAATATTTTGATAACTTCAATCGAACATGACTCCACTGGTGTCGAAGTCACATTGGTCAGAAGATGAATAAAAGCCCGAGATCAACATTGCCATCTTAAAACTTTGTCATTAGTTGCCGTCTGTATATTCGTATTTTCTGCATGTTAGAAAAAATGGGTGCTGACTGTGTGATTGTGTGTGAAATTGTGTGTAGCAAAAGAGGGTTTCGAGTACGTTCATTCGGCACTGGCACTCACGTAAAGCTACCCGGTACTGCGCCTGATCGACCGAACGTTTATGACTTCAGTACGACATACGATGAAATATACAATGATCTGTGGAACAAAGACAGACAGACGTATACTTTAATGTTGTGTCTTGTCATAATGTGTTGTATATGATGATAGGTAAAGAATAGAGGTGTATGTGCTTATTATGAATTGCATCATGTGACTCATGTTGCAGGGCTCTTGCGCGTCCTTGAAAGTCTTTGAATTTTTTCCAGATTTTCAAGGCCTGGAAAATCCTTGAAAACAGACATGGTCAGTGAAAGTCCTTGAATCAATGTCTGAAGGTCTTTGAAAGTGCTTTAATTTGATTTTGTAAAATGCCATGACAGTGCAAGTGATTTTCAGAATCAGTGTAAATTGTCAAATGTAAACTGAACCTGCTTATATATGCCTATAAATATGCCAGTTTGATTTACTTCAGTTCTGCTTTATTTCCTTCGTATGGTCCTTGAAAAGTTTTTGCATTTGATTTCGACAAATGGGCAAGAACCATGATGTTGGCTGCTTATTTTTACGCGCAAAAGCAGCTACTGCTTTCAGCGTGTCTTAGCCATCGCAATTCTGTCCGTCTGTCCGTCCGTCTGTCTGTTCGTCACACGGGTGGATCAGGCAAAAACGGTCCAAGCTAGGATCACCAAATTTTTACCGTTGGCTGCCCGGCAGACTCTAGTTTCAGGAACCGTAAAGCTTTTTCATAAATTCGGAGGGGGTCACCCAGAATGAAGGCGCTAAATGAGAGGGGGGTAGGCAGAATTTGCGATTTTTGGCCTATGACTCGCTGTATCTCAGTAACGGTGCGAGATAAGGCCTAGGTTACTATTAATCATTAATAGGAAATCGTATACTGGATTTCGATTGGTGCTGAATTTAATGACCTTGGATGACCTTGAACGCCAAAATACGGATTTTTTATGGATTTTTTGGGCGATTTTGGGCTGCGACACAAAATCATTCACAAGGCGGCGCCACGGACTGGCGTTGGTGGCATGGCGTCGTTGGTGACGCGTTTCGGTTGCAACGAAGTTACTCTATGCCGGGCCCGGTTAGTACTGCGGGCAGGAACTGCTATAGGCTTTCGTGCATCTCGTGAGCATTAGCTCAAATTTCTTGTTCAGTGATCTCAAAACTATGCCACAAATAGTACTGTGACCTGGTGAATACAACAAACTTGATATAACTACTACATTATATCTTACCAGTATAAAAAATTCTTTGAGCTAAACCTGGATTCAGGAATTTTGGTCCATGTCCAGAACTGGATTGCATCAAAAGCTGATTTGTTATCCCTTTGGCTATTTTTTGCCTTTGCATAAAATTTTGTTTGAAACTTGGTAAGATGCGTTGCAAAGTGTCAGTTTTTGCCTTGTCACCTAATAATGAATAATACTGGAAAATGATCCAGAATTCACAAAAGAATTAAATCACCATCATTTTCTGTTCGTGCCATGTCCAACCCTCCGCAGTCCTCACATCAAAATTTTTACAGAATTATTTTATTGAGTAATCCAGCAAACACAGATGCATACCCTCTGCCAAACATTGGTGGAGGCAGGCAATGTTTTGCACTGTGGATGCTGTGTATGCGTTACACTTGTTGGTAGCCTTTACTGTTGAGCAGCTACACACAAAATGGCTTACTTGGAATGCTTGATCGTAACCGGCGCATCAAACCGAAGCCGGAACGATTCCAAGAATGTCGCGAGCATTTTGACGTAATAATCACATGTGAGGAGCGGGTCTATGATCAGGTTGTTGAAGGTAACTATATTGTTAAGCTTTTGTGTGAGGTAGGATAATGATGACAAATATGTGTCTGCATCTTTGTTTAGTATAACATGTAGTTTTTTCGTTATTAATTGTTACTCCTTTTTTTACCTAATTACAACATTATATGAACATTATTATATCAGACTTTTCATGTGAATAGTGATATGCTGCTGTTTTGCTTTTGTTGTCATTATAGAAAAATCTGTGGCCACTACTTGATCATTTAAAAAGTTCGAGTGATTTTAATCTGACACAGACTATTAGTGCAAAAGGTGAACAGATGGACATGTGCTATGCATAGGCAACATAGCAGAATAAAAAGACGATCTGCAACTAGACTGTTTTCCAGAGATAGTCATCATTTAGTTCACATTAGGTGATAGAACAGCTCGACAGAGAGGCCATACAAGTTTCTTCTGTCGTCTAATAATGTTGATTGATGTCACATATACATTTTGTTAAGAAGTATGCTGTTATCTGGTTGGCAGCACTTGAAGGCCGACAGTCTAACAGTATGGGCGAGCCATCTCACGTTATTAACATCGATATTCAGGACAATCATGAGGAAGCAACAATTGGTGCTTTCATGATTTGCGATCTCTGTGAATTGGTCAGTTTATATAATTGTTCATGTCACTTGTACTGACTGATATTTATTAACCCAAAAACAGCAAAAATTACAAAAAGTGATATTGTCTGCATCACACTGACTGTGTGAATAATATCGCCTTTTGTAATTTTTGCTATTTTTGATGTGCAAGTCCTTGAATGTTGCCATTAACAAGTGTATAAACTTATGTTTTGTACATTTATATTTGCTATTAAAGTGATGTTTTCCTACAGTTGATCAGTTACGGAGATATCTGGCCAGAGATATTTTACAATCATGATATTGAGCGTTTGTTTGGGGTCATGTGACATTCAAATGGCAACAAGGGTCGGTTGTGGTGGAATTAGATTGGTCTCATTCAATAGCCCATCTCCCAAAACCTTCCATTTTATGCAAAGATCTTGGAGATATCTGTCACAGAATCTGAATTATAGCCCTTTTGTCTTAAATTTCGTTGCCATGGCAACAAGGGTCGGTCAGGGTAAAATTTTTTTGGCAGTATTTGATGGCCCAACCCCCAAAACCCCGCTATAGATGCAAAGATCTTGCAAATATCTCTAGCAGAAACCAAGTTATAGCCCATGTTGTCTAAAATTTCATTGTCATGGCAACCAGGGAGGGTTGGGGCAAAATTTCATTGGCAGCATTTGATGGTCCAACCCCCTATAAACGCAAAGATCTCGTAGATATTTCTAGCAGTAGCCGAGATATATAACCCATTTTGTCCCAAATTTTGTTGCCATGGCAACCAGTGGGAGTCCGGGGTAAATTTAAATGACACTGTTAGGTTAGCCATCTCCAAAAACCATACCCTAGAACCTAAAATTACGACTCTATCTTATACACAGCCAAAGTTATGACCGTTTAAAGAAATGTTTTATTTTCCCCATAGGTGCCATTGGAAGTTTTTGAATAAATACGTTAAATATTAATTTCAAATCTTTTAACCCCCAAAATGCACATCCTTCACGAGACCGCGTCGTTTGAGCCATCGCGAGCAAAAATCTGCCGAGGGGTCTGACCTGTAGGTGAGATGAAGAAAAAAGGTATATACAGTAGCTGGAAAAATTTTTACGCATAAATTTCACCTATTTGCCAAGAAGCCCCCCTTGGTCAGATTTACATAAAATTTTGCATGAGGGGTCATTTAGTTGACGTAATCAACCGTGCCAAATTTTATCTCAATCGGAATCGAATCCCATTGTAGCCAATTATCTTGCTCAGGAGCACTGAAATGGCAATACAATCGCAAATTAATTCAGCTGAAGCAAGAAACAAAGGAGCCTCCTGCATCGATGGAACAGATAGCCTAACACATGACAATTAAGGTAATAAGAAATTTGAGCTAATGCTCTCGAGACGCACGAAAGCCTATAGCAGTTCCTATTCGTAAACTGTCAGTCTATCTCCAGCCATTTCGTTGCAGTCCATTCTTGGAGTGTGCGCTGCAGCCGAAGATTGCAGAAATCAATAAAAACCCCTTAATTTGGAACTTAAGGGTACTTCAAATTTTTGGCTTTCTGATAGGAAAGAGAAGTCGCCATTAACACATGGCTTGATAACTTGATAACAGCCGGTGATAACTCGTATCTTGAAACAGTGACTAGTGGCCATTATTGTTAGTTTGTATAGCTTATTAACAGTGTCGGTGTCGGTTTGATGCAGCTGAGTGCGTCGGACGACATTGATAACGACATTGACGAGCTTCTGCAGGAATTTGAGACCCGCTGTCACCGAACGATCTTACACACCGTCGCTTTCAACTAGGAATTTGTTGCCATACGTTGTTGTCCTCCAGTCTTTATTTTGTATTTTTCTACAACAAAGTGTGTATATTTATAAGTTATCTAGACTTGCTGCGCTGCAGTTATGCGATTGTTGTTTATATTTTGTAATTATAAGACAAAAATGTAAATTTCTATTCTGGGATACTGTAATGGATCATGTGTTAAGGAAAATATCAGACTTGCGAATGTTTTTAGGAGAGAGTGATTTACAAAAAGAAATCATTAAAAAAAACTTACAAAAAAGTCAACCTTAACCTAAATGCTTAGGAAAATTCATAATTTCTTAATGGAAGGAAAGTTTATAATTTGTTATGTAAATTAGCTGACAACGTTTTCTAGCTTAAATTAGCCTAATCTGGGATCACTTCAGTGTAGTGATTAAACATGTTTGAACTGTGCATTATGGTGCACTGTTTCTGGGCCTTTGTGAGCTTCGTGACAATTTTTGTTATTTTACCAAGTTTAGTCAAACAAAATCGTGATTTACTCTAGTGCAGCTGGCAATGGGGCCACTTGATCATGGTTAGTAGTAACAGCAGCAGGATGGTTGCCCCCAAATTTTTGTTTGTCTGAAAATTTTATCGTTTTAAGATTTTCATCTAAAAATGCAAAAATTTGGAGCTGGACATCCCCATTTCAGGAACTTCAGGGACAAATTAGAGCACCCATATCTATTATCTCCTCTTTGAACAGTCTCATAGGTTGAAATGTAACTTGATAAGTTTGACAAATTTATCAAAGTACAACCTTTATATTCATTGTTTTTGTTGACGTTTCGGCAACCGCTGCTGCCTTCGTCGGAATGACTCTCTGCCAGGTGTCGCTACAGGTGTCATTCCGACGAAGGCAACAGCGGTTCCTGAATATAAAGGTTGTATTCTGATGAATTTGTGAAACTCATTATGTTATCTTCTCGGTTGAAAATTTGCAGCTGTCTTCTGGAAAATTGCAGATTCTTTTTTTAGGTTTTTCAACCTATGATGCTGCTGGTCACAGTGACTGAATACTATCATTAATGCGCATTGATGTTATGAGCAGGATTTATATTACATGTAGTATTTTTTTGTCTGGATATTTTTTATTTGCGTAAGTTCTGCTTGTTCAATAATTTGTTTATCTGGCCAAAATGCTAGAATATGGCCAAACGCCATTCAGTTAAATGCTACTGTGATATTCTTGTCTGTAGTGCCTCTGTCAGTCTAGCATGCAGTTGTGAGGTATTTTTGCAAGATTGAGTGTAGCGTGCAGAATTGCGGATGCATAAAAAGTAAGCCCCTGGCATTCACACATTTAGAACTTCATCAAGTATTGAGAGTGGGTTTTCAATTTAACTTGTTGCCAAGTTATTCTAAAGCTGAACAAGGTAGTGTAGCAACACATTCAGAGTGCAATGGGATCTTAGTGATCGCTTAGTTTACTCTTAATCGCAAATTTACTGTTGAGTGTATTGGTAGCAAAAATTAAAAAATGGTCAATGTTTGATGCCATTATGACGAAAATGTAGGGGCTTAACTTTTGTCGGCACAGTCTGTAGTCATAATCTGCACCGTGCTGTGTATTCAATTGCACATGGGCAATATGTTTTAGGTTATTTGATTTTGATGAAGACTAGACATGATTGATGTTTAGTGTTATAACCTTGTTCATAAGTACATTGTGAATTATGTAGCATTGAGTTCGTTGATTTGATGCATTTGACATACTGCTTCATTTTGATATAATAAAGGCTCGACATCTGCTGACGTTGCTTCCACTGTTATAATTACTATACTATCATTACATAAACTATCGCCAAACTTTTTATAGTAAATTATGCACACGATGATGTTTCGCAAATCTGCATTAAGATGCAAACAGGCCTACTACTTTTCGCTTCTTTTTGCTCGCTCACTTTTCAGTAGTTGTTCCAGGTCAGATTAGTTTTGCAGTTAACTTTTCAAGATTATTGTAGCATGTTCAATCTACAAGCCGATTTCCTTTCCTGTCTTCCAGCCAGTCTACAAAGCCAAAGTACTGTGCAAACGAGTCCATACCACGTCCGGAAAAAACATCCCAGCATTATCGATTGTCACTTGAAGAACAGTTATCCAATTTTAATAATTTTTGGTTCAAACATTTCTGGCACAACTGGCCATCAAATGACTGGTAGGTTTCCCACCTCTTCCATCGTTTGCCTCAACATTACCTGGGGAAAACTGAACCAACAAAGTATGCATTGAAGTTAACAAAAAATGTCAAAAAGCATCTCCAACATTATCGAATGTGACTCTAAGCAGGACTGACAGATTTTAATAACTTTTGGTGCAAATATTTTTGACAACTGGCCATTGAACGACCACTTTAGTAACCACCTCATATAATGTCTGCTTCTGCACTATTTATGAAAAACAGAACAGGCAAAATAGGCACTGAAATGAACCAAAAAAACTCAATAAATTTCATGTCTTCACACCTATGGCCCCTTACACCCAGTCAACTACATGGTTTGGCTGTCATCCAGGTGACGTAAAGAAATGTTGATGAATTTGAGAAGTGACTAGTGAAGTCTGGATTGGTCTGAAGCAAATCATTATTGAACTACTGTCAATGGAAGGAGCAAGCATCTCTATGCCTGTGTCTGTAATGAGCCGACACTTTGAACATTTTTTACTGTTGTCAGTTGAAAAACATACAGTTGGATAAACTGTCAGAAAAAGTGACAAATGTGGACAAAATGTGTTTCACGTGTTATTTTGATTAAGTAGTAATACTACCTTGGATAGAAATGCAATATTTCGTTGGTTCCGTTTTTCCCCAGGATTGGGTGAGATGGAAAATTAAACAGTTATAAGATGGCTAGTTGTGTCAGAAATATTCCTGTCAAAATTATTATAACCTGTTAATCTTTGAGTTACAATAGAAAATGTCTGGTATGTTTTTTTTCTGGATATGGTGTACATTCAGCTATGAGGTCATTAATGACATTAACAATAGAAGTGTTCAAAACATTTTCTCTGGTGCCACTGCAATGTTTTACAGTGTAGTAAGTAACAAAGACCAGTAATTCAGTGATTGTCTCCATAAAAACAAAATGCAAAACACAGCATTATCATCACTGTAGTGAGAACTACAATCATGGTTAACGGTTGTGTCACATTGTCACTCGCAACAGGTTATATGCTGACCATAACAGTAAGTTTGCTAGGAATGTAGATTTCTGAACTGAAAATAAGACATCCTCTTGCATTAATTTGAGCCAAGACTGCAGATATGTTAAAACATTTTCCATTATTATGATCACTGCAATATACAACACTATGGAAGAGTAAGAATGCATTAAAACATTCAGTAAGCTTAATTCATTGCCAGAGCTGTCAAAATTCAGGAAGATAAAAGCTATCAGATGCAGTTTGCTGTGCCATAACAGCATGAGACTGGCACAAGTTAAAAACCATTTAACCAGTACGCTAGAACACTCCTCATGCATACATACATTATATACACGATCAGTTCAACAGCGGTAGTCCTACACTGTTTGCAGAAATATGTAAGCAGAGGTATAAAAAACTGTATAATAACATTAGGCCTAGTACATAAAATGCATCGAATGGTGAGATAAGTGCACTATTCAGTATCTGTGTAGCATTCATCAAGAAGCACTTACATATAGGCACATCCGGCAATGATGTATTACGCAACTGCAAAAAAATAACAGTAAAAAACTGTAAAAAAAAATCGAGACTGTACAAGTGAACAGCACTCTGATTATCAAAGCAAAGGAAACGTCCTAGTGCAGCTATGAACATAACGCCGCAGTGTAGTTTTAGTACTCAATAAGTGATCAGTGGTACAGTAGCAACAGACAACTAGTAAAATATGTCAGCTCAGTGCTGACATTTTATGCGGCCATCTCCTGAAGAGCTGCAGAACCTTAACTGTCGCCCTTGCCCTGGCTACTTGAATGAAAATGAGCACACATTATTCCTGCCCTGACTAACATTTACACAAATTTTGGTTTTTAGTGCGCCTTATAGTTTTCAAGTTAGAAGGTTGCATAGGAGAGATAGATGGATTGCACACAACAATATATGACAGTTTTGCAACGTTAAATAACACTGAAATGACATCCGTGTTTGCTTAGCTGGCCAGAGTAACTCTTAATTTCTGTATGGTTCCCTAAAATTGTTGGAGCATTATTATTTGCAAGCTAATGTCATTCCGGTCATCTGAGCAATAGCATCAAATGACTAAAGGATATTAACTACATGTGCCACACGTTTAATACACTAACTAACGACCTACAGCTACAAAATTTGAAAATTGTGGTCAAACAGCTAGCCATGAATTACGAGTATCAATGTAACTGCAGCTAAATATAACAAAATCCAGCTATTCTGAATTAAAAGCACAAAAAGTGAAACTGTGTCGGAAGTTTTCATGATCAATATTATGAGTATCGCACATGCATGCACAAAAGAAGATTTATGCATTAATAAAAATAATAATGCAGAAAAAAGCAATAGAACTGTACAGCACATTTCAGCAAACAACAGTGTGCGTGTATAACAATGTTGAAATCATGAATAATAATAATACAATCTACGGTATATCAGTTACCAACACTAAAATGCCATCTACTGCAATAACACTCAGCATGAGACCACTATCGTAGCAGATGAATGCTGTCCAATAAAAACGTCTGAATACACATAAAACTGCACAACAGTCTAAGAGCATATCACAGAAAACATGGAATCTAGTTGGAAATATCTGCACCATCGTTCTAAGCCGGGAATGTTTTTACATGTATATAAAATATCATCCTGTAAGTTAAACAACTAAACTAAACAACAACTAAAGACAACTACAATGTGTCACAATCATGTAACAAAACCGCTACTTATATAATTATGCCATCATAATTCAGTGTTAGTCATGTAATTACCAGCTTACAATTTTTACAGCAAAAATTTTAAGTTCTGCTATGATTACAACTTCCTTGATTTTTACAACTGACCTCGAATGAAAACGATAATGATCTAAAGAACTACAGAGTGCAACTAAAACGTGATATGACAGTAATATCTGAATACAGTGAATATTTTCTATGATTGTTCAGTTAATGTCTGTACGAAAAAAATGAATGTTTCTAAAAATTTTTTAGTAACAATCTGTATAATGCCACAGTTCTGAGTTAAGCTACTGCAGCATCTTAGTGCCAGTCCCTGACACAAAATAACTATAAGATTAGACTATTATCCAATGCTACAGTCTACTGCAGTGTTGTACAAATGCAAAATGCTGTAAAATGTCAAACGCCAAAAACTTGCTGTTATTTTTTAACGTTTTTACCACATGTTCTGTGGCTGTAGTGTAGGCATGTGCGTCCGACACGTGTTTAATAAACTACTCAGTTAGTTAGTTACTTGATAAAATCACCTACTGATGATTGGCCAGCACAGTCTGAAGTCATCTCATGTAGTAGTTGATTGGTCGCTTGGTAATCGATCACTAGGCGATCGGTTTGTCGCCCATATGTATGGCATTCCTGAGATACAGCGCTGAAGCCAGAACTGGTGTTTGAGATTGCGAGCTCGAACGTGAGCGTTCTGTATCTCAATCGTGTGATTTGCTGGGAACCAGCCTTTCTCGTTGTCTCGTATTCTCTGTCCATAGTACCAGCCTAACCACAGCATTACCACAGTTTTAGGTAGTAAGTAAGAAGAAAAATGCGAATTAATTTTTATTGGGGTATATGCTATAGCTAGAAAGCAACTGTGGATGCAGACTGGAAATGAAGTACCTTTAGGTGTTTCTAAAATGCCACACAAGTGGATGTTGAGAGACAGTGTATTCCAAGGAAAAATAGATGCATGAAAAAAACACAAACTAACACAAGAAAGAATATATGTAACTTGAAGAACTTTGTATGAGCAAGAGCATGATGATTCTAAATCAAACTCGCTAACTGCATAAACGAAATTCAGCAAGAGTTATCTTACCGAGTACGTGCTATTGAGAACCACAGAACATTTACCACAAGAAACCAATGCAAATCATCTGACATAATGCAAATCTCACTCATATATAAATAACCACAAATAACATACAGAATGCCAGTGTGTTTTCTTTTACGAAGTATTATTAACATCATAACTGTAAACTGCTTGAGGGTAAGACCTACTTTTTCAGATATGGTGCATATCACCCGCAAGCTTTGTGTTGAAAACCTGTGACTTACCGTCAGTGAGTTTACGGAAAACGTTGATAACATCGGACTCTTCAAGCATTAGCTCGTCCGGTTCATTCGGCTCATAGCGTGTCACTGCCTGCACTTGTGGACAGTCTGTACAGACACGCATCAATCAATAAAACAATCAATGAAGACAGTTTGTCGAATAATGAATCAGTCAGAGATCTCAAACGCCTGCCAAAATAGTTCTGCCACCTGGCGATTGCAATAGACGGAAAACAAACTGGGGTATTTGTATTGCTATGAAAATTCCCGGCTCCTTTCCACCATGCTGTATTTACGTACCACTTTCCTATCTGAGATCTGTTGCAGTTGTCAAGATATTGCTTCATGAACTAAAGTGTTAACCAGTCATCACTCAATCAGCCATTTAATTAAATTTAACACTGCACAGTTTCAGCTAAACCGAAGGCCTCGTATATTCGTTCGTCATCTCCATCCATCGACAGCGAAGTGACAGCTTGAACCCAGCGCGTTCTTTTATTTCTGCTCACAGCAAGTACCCAACAATCATCAGTTCAGTCACAGAATAAACTCACAAGCTGCAGGGAGCTATGTCAGTTCAGCAAGTTATATTTATGTAAGTATGTAAATGTAAGTAAGTAAGTAAATTCATCATTGAATTACAATCTTTATTAGTATACACTGTTCTAAATAAGTTCTAGTGAGAACAGGCCCTAACATCTGCATGCATGATAGCAGTACAGTGTCTTTAACAGAACTCAGAAACCTCTAATAAAGATAGCCAATATTGCCATGTTCTATTTTTTGCTATTTTATAGCAATCATAGTAAATAACATTTTAAGACAAATCTTGTTGCCTCGCTGCAGAGTGACATTAAGTTGGGAGGTTGTACTGTTTGACAAAGCCAAGCTGAGTCTACTCTATAGCAACTGTTCTGCTTAATACCTAAGAGTGATTGCAACTGCTAACTGATAGAGCCAATCCCCAAAACTGCCAAACGTCACAAACATTTACAGAAGTGGAACACACTTCTTTACATAAACAGATCATTTAACACCTTTCGGAAACAACTAGCCGAAACCATTGTAATAAAGGACAGTCGTGTTAAACACTGTGTTCGAGCGTTCAACATGACCTTCACTTCATCAATCAAGGACGATCGTTTCCAAAACTGTCCGATTGGTCAGTCTACATAGGCCTATCTCAAGTTTGTTTCACTTTGTTTATGCCACTTGGTAGCCTACATTGTCAGTGGCGTATTTAAGAGGGGGGGCACGGTGCGATGGCCCCCTTTGGCCCAACCATGAAAATTTTTTACAAGCGACTTTATATGAAAAGGTGCGTTTTTTTGCCATTTTCCAGCAAGAATTTCAAAATTCAACAATGTTTGATGGTCTTTTTTCATACTGATACAGTATGCGATTAAAATCACCATGTGAGATTGCATCTGATATGACACCGGCGTCGCCGAACGCTTTTGAAAACCAGCTGCAAGCCGTATAGGCCTATAGTATTTTGTGGCGGCCGGGTTTAGTGTCCATGGATGAGTGACACGGCACTATATGAAACCAACAGCAAGGCAGTCGGCGGCTGGCTGGCGCACGCCATGGGCGGTGGTTAAACTTAATTAATATTTTAAAATGTCAGATCTGAGTTTAACCCAAGATGAACTCGCCCACAACTTGCATAGGCTACAGCAAATGAGACATAAGCTTATCTAAATGAGATATGCCTATTGTTGCATGTAACGCGACTATGACAGCGCTCTTAAGATGCATTCCTTTGCCCTGAGACTGTGACACGCCCTATTCTCAGATAACACAAGCTGCAGCGGCATCGCAGCGTGCCAGTGATCATAGATCCTAATGTGCGACGTTATCAGAACTCATCAGTATGAGAATCCCAGGAACCAAGCTCCGCATGCCAGTGTCGTGATATCATAATGTCATTAAGCGACGAAGCGCCCTATTTCACTGGAGAGCAGGGATGTTGTCCTTGGCCTTGGTCCTTGGTCTTGGGTTGTCCTTAAGGACAAAATCACAGTCCTTGGTCCTGGCCTTGGCCTTGAAGGTCTGGTCCTATTGTATTGATATCTACTGTAATCAATTGTGTTGACAGGATAACATACCTGGTTGGTTGTATGGTTTAAGATTTAATTGGTTATTGTCTCATTTTGATTTCGCATCAACTCTTGTACCTTCAACCCAATGGAGACTCCACTATCAACACTCTGTCAGCAGTTTCTTTATGTCAAACAACTGCTCGGCTATGTTCTGTGTTCGCCGGCGACGTCCGCACCTGTGGAACGTGTGTTTTCGCAGAGCGGCCTTCTGATGCGTCCAAACCGAGCAAGAATGTCGAATGCTCTTTTGGAAACGCTTGTCTTTCTGAAGTGCAACATCTCACATCTTTAAATCTTTGGCTGCTTGCTATGTGTTGCTGCAGCTGACTTGTCACCAGGACGGGCTAATAACTGTGAAGATTGTGGCGATTTGAAGTTTACAAATAATCACTGAAACAGTAAACAAGAAAAGTGTCAGGACAGAGAGTGGAGAATAGGTCTACAAACAAATTGAAATCATGACGTTTATTCAAGTCATTTGGTGTGATTTTTCAGTAATATACTGCTGATATGTAGTAAATGTAATGGTTATGTATTTTTTTAGCTGTTTTGACATATTGCAATATAACGAACGTGTAAGTAACAGTGAGATTTCGTGTATTGAGTATTGAATTAGTGCGTGTTATAATAAGTCCTTGATCCGGTCCTTGGTCCTGTCCTTGTCCTTGAAGGTCAAGTCCTTGGTCCTGGCCTTGGCCTTGAACCTTCAGTCCTTGGTCCTGGCCTTGGCCTTGAGCCTTGAGTCCTTAGTCCTGGCCTTGGCCTTGAAGGTCTAGTCCTTGGTCCTGTCCTTGGCCTTGGGGCTTGAGTCCTTGTTAACATCCATGAGTTATTCCCAAAGATATTATTTTGAAAGCAAAGGCTAACAAATACCAGCAAAAGCTGCAAAACCAGACGATTTTACCATAGAATTTTATTAAGTTCGTCAAAACGTAAAATTATCGGCCTATGCAAGTAAGTCAGTAAAATGAGAGATGTAACAAGGGAGAAAATACCTAACCTGGTTACGCCATCTGACGAACAATATTAAATTTTTATGATTCCCAATGTGTGTGTCTGAACTGTTATCACATTTGCAAACAAGAAATTTGAGCAAAGCTCACGAGATGCGCGAAAGCCTATAGCAATTCCTGTTCGCAGGTAATCTTACTCTATCTCCATCCATTTCGTCGTAATTCACTTTCTTGCAGCCAAAAATCGCCAAAAAATCACGTTAAATCAATATTTTTAGGGTTCAAGGTCATTCAAGGTTATCGATGTTGACATTCGTAAGAAGCTCCTCATCAGTGCTTGTTATGATAAGCAGCATGGCTGTGCCTATCTGCAACCATTTACACGCTAGACAAGCCAACAGATTATAAATAACCACTTTTTACAGGGGTACGTCTCGTTGACACCCACGTGCGCAGGCCTGCTTGAATCTAGAGGGTCCGAACTTAGACTGCTAAAATCTACATTCCATGCTGAAAATTTTATATCCAGGTTGTCTTGGTCTATCTCCAGCCATTTTGGCGCAATTCACTCTTAAAATGCGTGTCGCAGCGCAAAATTGTGCAAAAAATCACTTAAAACCCATTTTAGGAAGGTTCAAGGTCATTCAAGGTCATCGATGTTGATAAATTTAAAAAGCCTGTCACCAGTGCTTGTTATGATAAGCAGCATGTCTGTGCTTATCTGCAACCGTGTTCACGCTACACGAGATAATTGCGGTAAAATAACCACTTTTTAGGACGATAGCTGTCTTTGACGCCCGCCTGCACCGGCCTCCTTGAACCTAGGGGGTCGGCACTTGAACTGCTAAAATCTACGTTGAAAGCTGAAAATTTCATACGCAGATTGTCTTGGTCTATCTTCAGCCATTTCGTCGCAATTCAGTGTTAAAATGTGCGCTGCATCCAAAAATTGCGAAAAATTCACTAAAAACCTCTTTTTGAGAGGTTCAAGGTCGTTCATGGTCATCGATGTTGATAAATCCAAAAAGCCTGTCAACAGTGCTTGTTATGATAAGCAGCATGTATGTACCTATTTGCAACCGTTTTCGCATTATTCGAGGCAATAACGGCAAAATGACGTCTTTTAGGGGGGTACCCGTCTTTGACGCCCTCGTTCGAGGGGAACCCCTGTAACCAGTGACATGAAATTTTGTCACGATAAACTAGAGACCTTGGGGCAGCCCACAGTGAAGATTTCGTGATTCTGGCTTGCTCCGTTTTGATACAGATCACGAGTGTGACAGACGAACGGACAGACAGACAGACAGACGCCCAGACGATGGCAAAGACGCGCGAAGCATTCTGCTTTCGCGCGTAAAAATCATTGAATTTTACCTATGCATTCAAATGTTACCAGCAAAAATGTAAGTTGACTTCACTTTAGCTGGACCACCCTGTAGAACATG